>Ga0302304_10001499_pt1 | contig 12119 bp, 8 predicted proteins | sample III_Palsa_E2_2_FD_198769 | JGI IMG/M metagenome (GOLD analysis project Ga0302304, IMG submission 198769) | Peat permafrost microbial communities from Stordalen Mire near Abisko, Sweden - III_Palsa_E2_2 | ecosystem: Environmental > Terrestrial > Soil > Palsa > Peat permafrost | place: Sweden...
AGATTATTGATGAACGCACAGAGCCCTGGGGCATCAATGTCAATTCGGTAGAGGTTAAAGATGTGCTTATTCCCGCCTCTTTGGAAAGCGCGATGTCTATGCAGGCCCAGGCCGAAAGGGAACGCCAGGCCAGGGTAATTCTTGGCGATTCGGAACGACAAGTTGCTGAAAAGTTCAGGGAAGCATCTGAAACCTATGCCAATAACCCGGTGGCATTGCATTTAAGGGCCATGAACATGCTTTATGAAGGGCTTAAACAAAATTCTACTATCGTTATTGTACCAAGTTCTGCTGTAGAAACAATGGGATTGGGCAGCATGGCCGGGTTAACCGCCTTAACTATGGGAATAGGCCAGGATAAAGAAAATAAAGCAAGAGAAGCTGCGGAAAAAAAGGAATAGTATTATTTCGGATCGAAGGTGGCTCGTTAGCTTTGATGAAAAACGTTTGTCGTTAGATCAAATCAGCCGATGAGAGAAATGGTTATGGCACGGATGTTTCTACCTGTGCCATAACCAGGAGCTATAAGATTATAAATCCTAATTACCCGCGACCTTGATTTTATAATATGGCTTGTAGGCGGCAAGCCGTTTCAGCAAGTTACTACTATCATTTATTATTTTGGCTGCTTCTGCCTCACCAGCAGGCATAATAATATAGCCATAGGGCCCTTTTTTATCTCCCAGTACCGTATTATCCGGGTTACTTACAAATGGACCCTGATCTGTATCGCCACCGATATCGGTATTATTCATATAGGAGGCATAAAACATGTAATGAGGCATGCTCATTGTCATTATCCGGTTATTAGTCGGGTCGCCCGGGTATCCGCGCATTATCGGGGCCAGCATATAAGATATTCCGGGTCTTGACGGTGCTTTGTATATGCCTTTCCTGATCCGGGCTATCACTATATGCTTGATCTGCATGGCTGTAAATTTTCCGGATGCACGCATGGCAGCCACATCCTGGTAAACAGGAAAAATTGCTTTGGCGCCTGCGGGATCGAAGCTAATGGGCATTGTGTAGTCGTTCCTGAATTCCCCCCATTCCCATTCCATCCTGGAAATAAAACAGACAAATCCATTCGTTCCCTTTTTTTCGATATAATAGCCCTTTGCGGGATCTAATAGATAAACGGTAGCCTCCTTGCGCAAGTGGGGAGGCAACGCGCTTAATGCATAGTCCCTCTCCAGGTCTACCGGCATTTTTTCAAGCTGCGAATCCGTCAATTTTTGGCAAAAACCCCTGGTGGGTAACAATAAACCCAGGGACGTTATCAATAATACGACAAGTAGAAAAAAGAACTTCCGACTTTTCGCCGGCAAACTAATTGAATTATTCATGATTGCGGGATTATGTTAAGAGACAGTTTTAAACATGGTAAAGGTATCCGATACAACCCCATTTAATAAGGGGGAAAAAAGACAATTTAAGGGGCTATATGCGACATTTAGCTATCAGTATCAATACTTTGCTGTATCGTGCGTTGATCAATATCCGGCCCCTGAGTGGGTATTATCGCCGCAGCAATTAAAACAAAAAACTCCCTTTATTTTCATGAAAAGCGCCTGGGCCAGTGCCGGGACTGATTTCGAACCGGTTTATAGATGATTTACAGAAAATGCTTTGCTTTTCAGGATTGCTGCTGATTACAATGACTAAATGTCCGTTTTTTATCAGCTCCTGTGCGAGGGGCTTGCTGATGTTTCCCAAAGAGCCGCGTGAATGGAAACCTCGGATTTCTAATATAGTCAACAAAATGTAATAAATCAAATCAACAAATTAAAACAATTGTTTAAATCAATCGATTGATTAATTTTGAAGCGAATTAAAACTCCAACATTAAAATTTAATCGTCATGGTAGAAACCGGTTTTAGAAAATGGATTATCACCATCACCGTAGTAACCGCATCGTTACTTGAACTGATAGATACAACAATAGTTAACGTATCCATCCCGCAGATACAGGGAAACCTGGGCTCAACTATTACCGATACGGCCTGGGTGGTTACGGGTTATAGTGTGGCCAATGTTATTATACTGCCCATGTCGGGCTGGTTAAGCAGTTTTTTCGGGCGTAAAAATTACTTTATGACATCTATTATCATTTTTACTATCGCCTCCTTTTTATGCGGCAATTCACATAGCCTTACCGAACTGGTTTGCTTCCGCATACTGCAGGGCCTGGCAGGCGGTGGCTTATTATCCACCGCGCAGGCTATATTGCTCGAATCGTGGCCGCCCAGCCAGGCCGGAACGGCAACGGCAATATTCGGTTTCGGCGCTGTATTTGGCCCAACTGTTGGCCCAACCATTGGCGGCTATATTAACGATCATGCCTCGTGGCAATGGATATTTTTCGTAAATATACCAATAGGCTGCCTGGCTGCTGCCTGCACCTTACTTTTTATCAGATCGACACCCAGCACCGGCAAGGATAAGCCGATAGACTGGTGGGGCATTGCGCTGCTGGCTGTAGCGGTAGGCAGTTTGCAAACTATTTTGGAAAAGGGCGAAGATGAAGATTGGTTTTCTACTACTTACATCACGGTATTAACCGTAACCTCAATATTTGGCATCCTGATTTTTATTTGGCGCGAACTGAGCACCGACCATCCCATTGTGAATTTTAAGATCATGCGGCACCGTAGTTTTTCTACTGGTATGCTTACATCTTTTATACTGGGTTTGGGTTTGTATGGTTCCAATTATGTTTTCCCACTCTTTACACAAAATCTTTTGGGTTTCTCGGCGCAACAGAGCGGGCTGATCCTGTTTCCGGGAGGGATTTTTACCCTCTTAACCATGCCTTTTGTAGGCATTATGCTTAATAAAGGCGTACCTGCGCAATTTATGGCTGTAGCCGGTATGATCTTATTTTTTGTGTTCTCATCTATGCTCAGTAATTCAACCCTATCATCAGGCACCGGAGATTTCTTTTGGCCCCTGGCAATAAGAGGCGTTGGTTTAGCCTTGCTTTTTGTTCCGCTTACTACATTGGCTATTGGTAGTTTAAGAGGGCAAGAGATTGGGCAGGGGGCTGGCTTAAATAACATGATGCGCCAGTTAGGCGGTTCATTTGGTATAGCTGGGTTAAATACCTTGATCCACATTCGGGAGGCCGTTCACCGCAACAACCTGCTGGTAAATATCAACCCTTACAACTCCTATTTTACCGATAGGCTGAATACCTTAACCCAGGGCTTTATGGCAAAAGGTAAATCGGTTATAGATGCTACACAAATGGCCTATGCTGCCATAGATGGGGCGGTACAAAAACAAAGCATCCTGCTTAGTTACATTGATTCATACTGGGTGGTGGGGGTGGCAATGTTATGTGCCATTCCCTTGGTTTTCCTGGCGCCGTTTGTTAAAGGGCAAAAAGCAGTTACCGATACGCATTAAGCTGTTTTTTTAAATTTATTTGTAAGGCATTGGTTAGCTTTACAAATAAATTTAAATTCAATATGCCTTCAGTTACCGAGGTTACTACCGAAGAAAAGATAAAAGAAGCTGCCAGGAAAATCTTTACCAAAAAGGGGTTTTTAGCAACTACCATACGTGATATTGCCGCCGAGGCCGACATCAACATAGCATCTATAAATTACTATTTCAGGAGTAAGGAAAAGCTTTTTGAATTTATAATGGACGAAACCATAGGCAGGCTCTTTAATAAAATTGAGCCGGTTTTGAATAATGAAAACATGGCGGTTAATGAAAAGATTGAGATTTGTGTAGGCTACTATATTGACAACATATTAGAAAATCCCGACTTCATTTTTTTTACGGTTAGCGAGGTAATGAGCGGCAGCCTTACCAACCTAAACATGGTTAACAGGATGAAATCATTGGAAAAATCGCACTTTGCCCGGCAGTTAAAAAACCTGAATACAACAGCTGAGATCAGTTTTCACCCTGTGAACTTGTTTTGGAACGTATCGGGGATGATATTTTTCCCGTTTTTAACCCGCCCCCGCATGCTGGAATCGGGTTATTTTACTTCTGAGGAATTTGTAATGCTGATGCAGGAGCGAAAGAAATTGATTCCTATTTGGATGCAACAAATTATTAATGGCTAACCATTAAACTAAAGTGGGTATTCATTTTGACTAAAACAATATCCGGGTAGGCTTTCCGCAGCTATATTAGCCTCTGGTAGTTTAATAATAGATTCCAAGTTAATTTAATAGCATCCCTACACTAAAAGTGCAGGGATGCTATTTTAATTAATATTTAAGAACAATATAACCCGTTTTAGATTTGGTATCGCCATTTACCTTGTACTGAAGCATGTAAAAATAAGTACCTGCCTGCTGCATTGCCCTGGTTTTACTGGAGTGTCCATCAAAAACTTTGGTAACATTATCGTACCCACTTACCTCATAAAGAACATTGCCACTGCGGTTAATTATTGTTAACTTGTTGTCGGGGTAAGCTGTAATGCCTTCAATCACCAACACATCGTTAACACCGTCGCCATTAGGCGATACTGCATTATGCACCTTTATCTCATCGCCTGCTATTTGCGGGCCCGAGTTGCTTAAGTTTATCAAACTTAAAGTGTTATCGCTATTTATTGTTGCCGCGTCCTGGCTTACCAGTATAGCGTAGGTGCGCCGGGTTACCCCATCAGCCGCCGTGATGCTTACGCTGATGGTGGTCGTATCGCTGTTAAGCGCGATTAGCTGCGAATTTGCCCCCGATTGCACCGGCTGCCCGTCAACGGTGATGCTGGCAGACGTGTCGCTCGCTGTCGGAATCACCGTAAGCGAGGCGGTGCCATGCTTAACCGAGGCGGTATAGGTCTTTATATTCTGCAAATTGCTCACGAAGGTTAGTAACGAGTGTGTGCTCAGCATTACGCTCAGCCCTGCATTGCTCGAAGCGCCCTGGCTTACCAGTATGGCGTAGGTGCGCCGGGTTACACCATCTGCAGCCGTGATGCTTACGCTGATAGTGGTCGTATCGCTGTTAAGCGCGATCTGCTGCGACTTGGCCCCCGATTGCACCGGCTGCCCGTCAACAGTAATGCTGGCGGAGGGGTCGCTTGCTATCGGAGTTACCGTCAGCGTGGCGGTACCATTCGCAACCGAGGTAGTATAGGACTTTATATTCTGCAAGTTGCTCACGAAGGTAAGTAACGAGCCTGTGCTCAGTGTTACGCTCAGCCCTGCATTGCTCGAAGCGCCCTGGCTTACCAGTATAGCGTAGGTGCGCCTGGTTACCCCATCAGCCGCCGTGATGCTTACGCTGATGGTGGTCGTATCGCTGTGAAGCGCGATCTGCTGCGATTTGGCCCCCGATTGTACCGGCTGCCCGTCAACAGTGATGCGGGCAGACGGGTCGCTCGCTGTCGAAGTTACCGTCAGCGAGGTGGTGCCACTCGCGACCGAGGTAGTATACGTCTTTATATTCTGCAGGTTGCTCACAAAGGTCAATAACGAGCCCGTGCTCAGCGCTACGCTCAGCCCCGCATTGCTCGAGGCGCCCTGGCTTACCAGTATCGCGTATGTTTGCCTGGTTACCCCATCCGCCGCCGTGATGCTTACGCTGATAGTGGTGGTATCGCTGTTAAGCGCGATCGGCTGCGAATTGGCCCCCGATTTTACCGAATGCCCGTCAACGGTGATACTGGCGGACGGATCGGTCGCTGTTGGAGTTACCATCATCGAGGCGGTGCCATGCGTAACCGAGGTTGTATAGGTCTTCACATTGTGCAGGTTGCTTACAAAGGTCAATAACGAGCCCGTGCTCAGCGTTACACTCAAGCCCGCATTGCTCGTCGAGGCATTCTGGCTTACAAATTCCACATCGTCACCGGCGGTTACATCATCATAGGATGAAGTGTTGCCGGCAAGGTCGGTCATCGCCAGGGTAAAGTGTACCCTGCCGTAGGTGTCACCGGCTGTGATGGTATAGCTGGCTTTATAGGCATTCGTGCCGGTGCTTACTGCCGTTACATTATGCCCTGCTATTGTTACTACAGGCGCTTGAATCGTTTTGCTGGATCCGAAAACTAACGACACGGTATTACCGATATACGCTATTGCAGGGTTGGCATTATTGGACGAAAACACCAAGGGCGAGGCCGATGGCGGGGTTTTATCAATAGTATAGGTATCTCCGGCAAAAGGCAACGCGGTGCTTACCCCCGGCTCCATACCAAGGTCATTGTCCAGGTTTAAAGTGACGGTACCATTGCCCGTACCAGTAAATACTACAACGCTAAAGGTATTACCCGAACCCGATACACTATTTACGCTTGTCCCTGTTATACCATTTGTGGCAGTAACCGAAAAATTGCTTGGCGTAAGGCCAGTAACCGGCCCGCTGAATACCACGTTGTATGCGGCGTAATACGTGTTGGTTAAAGCGGCATATTGGCGGGTAATAGAGGTTATGGTAACCGGCGCAACTACATTCAGGTTTACGGTAGCATTTGCGCTGCCTGTAATGTTATAGGCAGTTACAGTATAGTTTTTTGCGGCGCTAACGGTAGTAGGTGTACCGCTTACTATACCTGAGCTATTGCTGAAGCTTAGCCCTGCAGGCAAGGCGCTGTTAATAAAATAACCACCAACCGGAGCGAATTTTAAAACCTTGTCGGGCCCGGTATCATCCACAAACACATTACCTGCACCATCTACAGCTATACCCTGGGGGTAAACAAATCCACTGGCTATTGTTGAAGTTGAGCCGTCGCCTACGGTTATTACTTTTACTGCTTTATGGTCGAAATCTGTTACATAAACGTTGCCTGTAGCATCAACAGCTACCGCTTCGGGCGAACTAAAACCTGTGCCTATAACCGAGATAGTACCATTGCCGCCTTGTATCTTTTTTATTTCGTTATTATAAACATCAGCTATATACAAATTACCGGCCTCATCAATTGCTATCGCAAAGGGATAACTATAACCAGAGCCGACCGAAGTTGTGCTTCCGTCTGTTGCGGATATTTTTTTTATAGCGTTGTTTAAATAATCGGCCACATAAATATTGCCTGCGGCATCAACAGCCACGCCGGTAGGCGTATTAAGTCCCGTACCTAAGATTGTCGGGCTATCGCCGTTCAAAGGTATTTTCTTTATATCGTTACTGCTGCTTTCGGCAACATAAAGTGTGGTAGCGGCCCTGTCAAGCGTTATACCGATCGGTCCATTCAGACCGGTGGCTATTGTAACCTGCGGACCGCCATTAGCCGGAATTTCTTTTACGGCCTTGTTATAAAAATCGCTTACATAAACGTTGCCCGCCGCATCGGTAGCTATGCCCTGGTTATTGTTATAACCGCTACCCACCAATATAGGCGCACTATTGTATCCAAACTGTGCTACAGCCGAACTTTGCGGAACCAGCGAAGTGATAACCTGGTTAGTTGTATAAGTGACGGGGCTGGCATAGCTAAGGGTTGGCGCAGGTGGCGTGCCAACAGTAATATTAATAACAGCAGTTGCGCTGCCGTTTGCATTATAGGCAGTAACGGTATAATTGGTAGGCGGTACGTTGCCCACGGTAGTACCGCTGATAACACCGCTGCTATTGCTAAAGCTTAAGCCTGGCGGCAATGCGTTGATATAGTAACCGCCAAGGGGTTTAATTTCCTGAACGGTGCCGGTAGTGGTATCCACAAAATAAATATTGCCCGCGCCGTCAACAGCTATTTGGCCGGGATTGATAAGGCCTGAAACCAGGGTAACAGGTGTGTTGCTGCCCACTGGTATTTCTTTTATAGCACCGTTCCCCTGGTCCGAAACAAAAACGTTGCCTAACGCATCAACGGCTACGCCCTGCGGATTGCTAAAGCCGGAGCCAAGGTCTATTGTACTTCCGTTTGATGCCAATATCTCTTTTATGGCGTTGTGGGTGTCGGCAACGTACACATTGCCTGTAGCATCTGTTGCAACTGCTATGCAATAATTGCTAAATCCGGTTCCGATCGGAACAGTGCTTCCATTGCTTTTCAGGATTTCCTTTACCGGGTTATTACTTCCAAAATCAGCAACGTAAATATTTCCGGCAGCATCAACGGCAACACCCGAAAACTCGTTAAACCCCGTACCCGAGTTAACCGCGCTACCATCGCTTTTTAGTATTTCAGTAACCATACCGTTATAATCCCCTGCCGCATAAACGTTACCGGCCGCGTCGACAGTAATTCCCTCAGGGTGTGAGAATTCACCTGAGCCAATAATAACAGGAGTTCCTCCCCCTACTGGAAACTCCTTTACGATTTTAGTGGCAAGGTCTGATACGTATAGATTACCCGCCGCATCGGTAGCCACGCCAAACGGACTGCTAAGACTGGTATTGATAGTGACAGGCGTTGTACTGTAGGCCGGCGTTGCTACGCCCGAACTGGTTGGCGAAAGCGGCGTAATTACAGTATTTGGTAAATATACTTGCGGACTGCTGTAGCTTAGCGTCGGCGCTGATTGTGCAACAGCTTTTTTCAGCGGCAAAGTGATGATGGCGAGGGCCAGCAGAAGCGGCAAAAAAGCGGATTTAACGCGTACAGGCCTCCGGTCCTCTGTTCCAGTAAGGTTGATGTTGTAATAATGATTTTTCATAATAAGGCATTTTTGTGATAATAAGGTTGACTATAGGCATAAATAAAAGAATGCTTACAGCAGGTAAATATAAAATATTTATTTTTTTTATGTAATATTTTTGTGACAATAATTTGATTATCAATAAGGAACGGGATTTATTGCTCAAATTACAATGTTATAGACGGGTTGCAGAAATATAATTTATATACAAAAAAAGCCTCCCATTTTCATGAGAGGCTTCCGGGGTGCTTAACGGTACAAATTACAACGAAATTTATCGCTGATTTAAAGCGATTGGCCGATTTACCGAAAAAAATTAAAGAATATGATGAACTCTTGAAAGGCCATAATTGGGGTTTCAGCCTTTGGTCGGTGTTATCACCGCAGCAATATAAACAAAAAAAGCCTCCCATTTTCATTAGAGGCCTTCGGTAAATGATGGGGCAATAATCCCATTATTTAAGGAAATTTTTTGTAAATATCTTTACGGTGTAAAACGACTATAAATCGTAAAGCAGCATTATTTTCTAATTCGATACCGATTCGATAATCTCCAACTCTAATGCGATAGAACGACTTAAATCCCTGCATCTTTTTGATATTCGCTATATCAATTAATGAATCAGCCGCTTCTGCTTCAATAATTACTTGTTCTATTTTGGCCTTTATATCTTGATCTGTTAGTTTATTCAAACTTTTACTAAATGATCGGTCAAAAATAATTTCCATTAATATTATTTACGAAGCTTTTTTATAATGGATTCCCGGCTTACCGATTTTCCGGTTTTCGAGTTCATCATTATTTTACCTAAAGCCAAGTCTTCCGATTGTTCATCACTTACATCACTTACGTTAATGCCTAACTTTTTTGCAAGTTTTGCAATTAATTCCAGGTTATCCGAATTATCGCTTTGAATGATAATGCTTGCCATAACGTTTTTTATTAAAAACCCAATATACAAAAAAAGCTCTTAGTAATTACTAAGAGCTTCCGGGTAAATGATGGGGCTCGAACCCACGACCCTCGGTACCACAAACCGATGCTCTAACCAACTGAGCTACATCTACCGTTTTTCGAGATTGCAAAAGTATAAATCTTCAGCCTAAATCCAAAGCCTTTTTTAATATTACATTTAGCTTACCTGTTAATTTCATGGGTTAAGTAATTTTGTATTATGGCAGAGCAATTAATAGAACTTAACGTAACAGGCATGCATTGCAACAATTGCGCCATATCCATACACAACTTATTGGAGAAAAAAGGCCTGCAAAATATACTGGTCGACTTTGCCAATGAGGAAGTTAAGTTCTCAACCGATAACCAGGCAACCCTTCCCGGTATTATAAAAGATATTGAGCAACTGGGCTATAAAGTTATCGACGATCCGGCCCTGCACTCGCCCAAGTTTTACGAAAAGGTGGAAAATAAATTCGTCTTCTCGGCCATATTTACCGTTCCGCTGCTGCTGCACATGGTATTGCCCTGGCATTTTCTGCAATTAGGCCTGGTGCAGTTGCTGCTTTGCCTGCCCGTTTTCATACTGGGTTGCCTGCACTTTGGCAAAAGCGCCTATAGTTCGGTCAAAAATGGTTTCCCTAATATGGATGTACTGATATTCGTGGGTTCCAGCGCCGCGTTTATTTACAGCCTGGTAGGCACTATCGAGAACCTGGGCGAACATTACCAGTTTTACGAAACCTGTGCCACTATCATCACGCTGGTGCTGTTGGGTAACGTATTTGAAAAACGCTCGGTTACACAAACTACATCAGCGGTTAAGGACCTGGTTAAGATACAGCAGGTTAACGCTACCCGTGTTATTAAGGATGGTACCGAAGTGATCAGCGCCAAAGAAGTGCTGCCCGGCGATATATTGCTGGTTAACCATGGCGATAAGGTACCGGTTGACGGCGATGTGCTTTCAGGTACGGCTTCCATTGATGAATCCATGCTTACCGGCGAGAGTTTGCCGGTTGATAAAGTAAAATACGATAAAGTTATCGGCGGCACCATTGTTGTTAATGGCAACATCAAAATGATGGCTACCAAAGTAGGTTCCAACACCGTTTTGGCGCAGATCATCGACCTGATGAAAAAAGCGCAGGCCGCCAAGCCACCGGTGCAAAAATTAGGCGACCGCGTTGCGGCCATATTTGTACCTGCGGTAATACTGATAGCATTGATAACCTTTACGCTTACCTTTTACGTGGCTCATACTACCCTGCAAACCGCCTTAATGAACTCCATCGCCGTTTTGGTGATCTCCTGCCCCTGCGCTATGGGTTTGGCTACGCCTACAGCTGTAATGGTTGGCCTGGGCCGGGCCGCGAAAAATGGCATACTGATTAAAGGCGGCGATACCATTGAGGCCGTAGCCAACACCAAATTTGTGGTTTTTGATAAAACAGGTACACTAACCACCGGCAAGTTCAGCATTAACGAGATAAAGGCAGAGCCCGGTAATAATATAGATACCATCCGCGGTATAATTGTAGCCATTGAGGAACGCTCCAACCACCCCATTGCCAAATCGCTGGTAAACGGGCTTAAATCGCTGCCACAAACCAAAGTGATACTGCGTAAGGCTGTTGAAGATAAAGGCCTGGGCATGCGCGCGGAAGATGTGGAGGGCAATAACTACTTTCTGGGTACAGCCAAAGCCGTAAAGGATGGTAATTTCAACCTCGTGCTTTATAAAAACCAGGTATTGCTGGCCCAGATAGCGATTGACGATGAAATAAAACCCGATGCTGCCAGCCTGGTAGCGCAGCTTAAAAAAATGCACATTGTCCCGGTATTACTCAGTGGCGATAAGCAAAGCCGATGCCTGAAAGTAGCCGAAGCCATCGGCATTACCGAGGTACACTCCGAAAAATTGCCCGATGAAAAGCTGGCGGTAATTGATATTTACAAGCAAAAAGGCAAAACCATTATGATAGGCGACGGCATTAATGATGCCCCTGCCCTAACCCAGGCCGATGTTGGCGTATCCATGAATGATGCCAGCCAGGTGGCCATACAATCTGCAAGAGTGATATTGCTGAATACCGACTTGTATTCGGTGGTCAAATTCCTGCAGATCAGCAAGCACACGCTTATTACCATTAAACAGAACCTGTTCTGGGCCTTCGCTTACAATGTGGTGGCTATTCCCATTGCCGCCCTCGGCTTCCTTAACCCAATGGTAGGTGCCTTTGCAATGGCTTTTTCCGACATCGTGGTGATCGGGAACTCGCTGCGCCTCAAGGCCAAACGCCTTAGTTAATAGTTAATGGATCATAGTTCATGGAGTTTTTCTATTTTTGATGCGTTGGCCATGAACTATCAACCATGAGCCATGAACTAAAAATATGATTGAAATTTTTACAGACGGCGCGGCAAGCGGCAACCCGGGGCCGGGTGGTTATGGGGTGATATTACGTTCGGGCAAGCATTATAAAGAGCTATCCGAAGGCTTTCGCAAAACCACCAATAACCGCATGGAACTGCTGGCTGTAATTAAAGGCCTGGAAGCCATCAAAACCCTTAATCAATCCGTGCTCATATCGTCCGACTCCAAATA
>Ga0302304_10001500_pt1 | contig 12117 bp, 9 predicted proteins | sample III_Palsa_E2_2_FD_198769 | JGI IMG/M metagenome (GOLD analysis project Ga0302304, IMG submission 198769) | Peat permafrost microbial communities from Stordalen Mire near Abisko, Sweden - III_Palsa_E2_2 | ecosystem: Environmental > Terrestrial > Soil > Palsa > Peat permafrost | place: Sweden...
AGCGGTTGAGAGATTGGCCGCGCCTACCAGATAATCGGCGCTATCAAAACGATGTTGTCCATACCAATCCACATACGAGCTCGCCGGGATCGAGACGGACGAAAAGCAGAACGAAGTGGCCGCCGAGGAAGTCAGCGTAGCACCTTTGTAGAGGCTCACGATAACTGCCGCGGTCGTTAGCACGTTGATAAGTCTAATGTGCTTCAGAATGGCGTACGGCTGGGTGCCGGTAATGCCGATCGCCCCGGTTGGCGTTGTTGCGGCGCAATTGAACAGATTGACCGGCGCGAGTGCCGCGCTGTTTATGGTCATTGGCTCATAATTAAAAATCTTGTTCTGCACAAAACCTCCTAGTGCAAGAAGTGTACCAGTTGACGACTACAAAGCAAAACAGGGAACCCCGTAAGCGACTCCGTTTACGTTGACCACCCAAAATGTCTTAGCGAGAGCCGGTAACGCGATGCCGCCTGCGGTCGTAATGACCGTCCCAGTCGTGGTGATGCCTATATCCGTTCTGCCGGCTTGTGCTGCAGGAAGCGTACCGCACGCACTGACGGAGCCTTGGACGTTGACACAGTAGTTGCCTAGATCGCCACCCACAGCACTTAGCCCAACCACAACGCTACCGTCTTGTTGGATTACGACGGCTGTCGTATTACCGCCATTCACGCACAGTCTTAGAGTCGCGGTAGCCAAGGTTCCGCAAGCTATTGCGAAATCTGCCGCACCAAATCCTGTGCCAAAATTGGTTCCGGCGCCGCCTAAGTACCCGTAAGCAGATCCCGCACTATTGTTGAACTGCTGGTAGGTTCCCTGGGAATTAGTGGTAGAAAATAGCTCTGAGATCGGCTGCGCGGACATAACGCTTACTAATCCGTTGACGGTGAGCGGTCCATTGATGGTGAGCGGCCCCACAGCTGAGGGAAGTCCTTTGTAAATCTCCTCCTCCCAATATGGGTCTTCTGCCACTATGTGAAGCGACGGACCCGCTGCACCTGTAGCCCCTGTTGCGCCTTGCGGCCCGACAGGACCGGGCATCGAAAGAATGTCCTCGTAGGATGTGTCCTCTGCAATCAGCGCGGCGCCTGGGAGCCCTTGCAGGCCGCGCGGGCCGACAGCGCCAGGGATTGGCAGCAAGTCATCGTAGGAGGTGTCCTCGGGGACGAACATCATCAGCGTGCCCGTGCCGCCGCTGCCAGTGCCCGTACCTGCCGGACCTTGAGGCCCTTGCGGACCGGTGGCGCCGGTTGCGCCTACAGCTCCCGCGGCACCCGGCGGACCCCAATCGCCGTCTTGACCGTCCTCCGGCATCAGGAATTGGCCCGGCACGCCTTGCAACCCTCGAGGCCCTGGGACGCCTTGCGGCCCCTGATCACCGTCTACCCCGTCATCGATCATCCCCCAAGGGATGGGCGCCGTAATGCGCAGCGGCACATTGCCGACGAGCGCTCCGCCGCCCGTAAGCCCTGGTCCCACGACCAAGTTGGCGGCCTGCGCGGCGCCTGTGGTCGTTGTGCCGGTGCCCGTGAGGATATTGTTAATTGCCGCGGCAAGCTGCGAGAGGGTGATAGTCCCTGCGCCTATTTCCGCAATTGTCGTGCCAACCGTTGTCGGTGGCAGCGTAATCATTTTGCGAAAGCCGCCCAAGACGGGCGCCTGGAACTTTTTCATTCCAAATCGTCCGCGAGCGTGCGTTTCTTCTTAGCGGGCGGCGTTTTGGGCGCGGAGTTGCCCGCAGGAGCGATTAAGTCATCGGCTAAGGACAAAGGACCGCTTCCCGACGGAGGAGCTCCAGAAACGGCGATTGGCCCCGCGCCTGGCGCTGGTGACGGGGGTAGTGCGTCAAACTCCCCACCCAGTCCTGCGACCGGCGCTCGCTGCGCAAGCGCCAACGAGTCGCCGGGCGGCCCGGTCAACGTGTTGCGGGCTGCACGGCCAAATAACGCTTGGCTGAACGACGAGACGGGTTTGAACGGATTTATGCCGCTCACATCTCGCAGAAGCCCAGGCGGGGCGATCCGATCAGCGTCGGAAATACCTCCGGTGACTTCCGGGTGATCGCTAGCGAACTGCGCCACGGTGCGAGTATTGCCGGTGAGCAGATTCGGACTATCCCGGTGCAGCTTCGCTAGTTGCTGCAGATTGATATCGCCACCCTTGCCAAGTAAATCTTGCAACTGGTAATTCTTGGCCAACGTAGACCGTGCGTTCTGCACCATGTCCGGGGACACGGGGCCGTCCGCCGGCATCGTGTCGGCCACATGCTGGTCTAGAGCATCGACCAATCGCCCTTTATAGGTGGCGATAGCTCTGGTATCTGCATCAGGGGAATTCCGGCCGGCGCTTGCGTCAGAGCTCAATGAATTGCGGGTGGCGCGAATTTGATCGCCGGTAAACTGCCCGTTAGGGTCTAGGAGCGAACTCTCTAAATCATTAATCTGACCCGCAACATTCGGCGTGGGTTTCGTGATGGTCGATGGCCCTCGCGCTGCCGCGACTTTCGCCTGCGCCCCTGCGCTCAACGGCCCTGGGGGTATTGTCGCCGCTGCCTGATCTAGTACATTTCCCGGCGCGGCGCGTGCATCACTTAACGCTGAAGGGGTAACAGGTACGCCGTGCGGCACCCCGGCGTCGGCCCCTAAGATGGTAGACGCCACGGCTTGATTTTGGGTATCCAGGGCGGGGGCGGCGGAGGGGCCTGCGGCGATGGCCGCTACCGGATGAGGCTTAGTGGTGCGAAGCCCCAACTGCCCTGCAGGGCTTGCGGCCTCGGCCGACCCTGCTGCGGAAGCCGCGGACCGTAAAGCGCTGGCCGCTTCAACCCCCTCTCCTGCCGCGCCCCCCATTAGCACCGGACCTACTACATTCCGCCCGATTTGTTCAGGGGTCGCATTCTGGACGGCGTTACTGATGGACGTAAGCGTGCCAGACGGGTTAGCAGATACCCGCTTGAGGGTATCGACTAACGCCGGTAGATTACCCAGGATTGGGTGTTCTGCCGCGTTGTTTCCCATTCCTTCGAGCATTTGCACGGCGCCAGAGGGGACGGCCTTCAACATGTCAATGAAATCTTGCACAGGGCCTTGTTCGCTTCGCTCTGCAGCTTGATTAGCCGCGAGGATGGGATCAGCTTTCGGCGCGGCCGGCGCCACAGGTTTGGCCGGCGGAACATATGGCTTACCTGACATCCAGGCGGGTTGTGCGGGCGCGGGGCCTGCTTGCGTATCGACCATAGCAACCGGCGGCGCAGGCTGCCCGTCAGCCGTATAGCCCGTCTGCTGGCGCAGCGCCGCCTCGCGCGGACTGATGGTTTCAATCGGCTGCGCGTCGATTGGCTTTCCGTCTTGCCAACCCACCTATTTGACCCTCGGTACGCCGTCCGGGCCAATGTACACAGTGCCGGGAGCCAGTTGCGCGTAATCCGCATCACCAGCTATTTTTACCGGCGCAGGCCCCGCACCGCCGCCCGTATCATTAGACCCAGCCGGGGAAATCCCGTGCAATGTGTTCTTGAAGTTTGCAATCTGCGCATGCATAGAGCCTGTGCGGTTCGCCATTTCTCGCTGGGCCACGCCTACATTGGCTTCAAACATTTCAGGCGCCAAGTCATCCGGAAATAGTCTTTGTCCTTCGTTCATGGCCGCATCCGTGATGCCGGCCGCGCCTGTCGCCATTGAGATAACGCGCGCATATTCGGTGCGCGCGGTGCTAAGAGCGTTTTGATAGCGAGATACCATCGGATTGCCAAATGCACCTGTGCGGACGGCGTTGACTATCTTATTGGCCCATGGGACGCCTGTTTGGTCCGCCGTGCCCAACACTTCCCGCACGATTCCCAAGTTCTTGAGCGCGGTTTGTTCTGAGCTATCTGCGTTGGCAGTGCGTTTTGTCATGTCTACTAGCGCAGCAGTATTCGCCCTGGCATCAGCCGAATTCCCGGCGACATTCATGGCCGTCGCTAACGTCGGATGCTGTGGGGGAGCAACGCCGAGCGGCGGAGCGGCAGTAGCGGGACCAGGGCCGAGTGGCGGAGCAGTAGCAGGGCCAGGGCCAGGGCTGGGTGGCGGAGTCGTTCCGGCCGGATTATCCCATGACGGGGGATGCCAGTTAGGATTGACGCTCTGAAACGCAGCGAAGTCTAAAATCTTTTTACGATCGTTCGCGGCCGACGCACCCATACCCAGGGAGGGCAACACACGGAAATTGTTATACATCACGGCCGCGTTGTATGCCGCGTCGTCTGATAAAGACGACGCTGTCGCAGGGGTGTTAGCCTTAACAGTCTGCGCGGTGCGCAGCGCTGTTTGTGACTGTGTATCGGCAGTCTGCGCAGCGCCCTCCGGCGATTGCTGAATGTTCGGCGGCGCCTGTCCGGCAGGTACCGCAAAGTTATTCGGCACCGCCTGTAGTGGCGCGACCTTACCCTCATACCCCTGCTGCGCGAGAGTTTGCTCTTGCGGTGTGCTAGTTGGTGACGACAAGGCGCCTTGGTTCACAACTTTCAATGCTGTTTCAGGATCATGATTGGTAGCGGCCACCGTCGCAGCTCTAAGCATCTCCGCATCTGATTCCTTGTGGCCTTGGGCGATATACGCAGTTTTTAAAGCGTCCCATGCCTCCATTTGCTCTTGCCCTTGAGCCGCCTTGATCATCGCGTCTTGCGTCTGCGCAGACACGAGGCCGTTACGCGCCTGAGCGGTGGCAATAGCCGCGTTCAGCGCCGGGCGGTTAACTTGACCGAACAGGTCGGCCAGGGCGCCGCTCGTGGTTTGCCCTTGCGGAATTACCTGGTTGCCGGGTACTGACATTATGAGGGTCCTACTGTGCTTCCGTAGAGGCTGGCGGCGCCTGCATTGTTTAATTGACTTGGGCTTGAAGTATAGGCATTAGGCGTACTGCTGGGCGCAAACCACCCGTTAGTCGCCATGCCTTTTCCTGCGGCGCCTACGCCGCCGGCAAGGATCGAAGCCCACGGATTGGGCTGACTCGCAGTCTGCGCACGCAATTGGTTGACGAAGTTCGTCATTTGCGATTGGCCGCCGAGCAGGTTCAGGTTCGTTCCGAGGGTCTGCATGGCGAGCCCTTCATTTTGCCGTTGGCGCACGGCTGAGTCGAGAGCACTCATTTGACTCGCTTCCGTATTGCCATACTGCTGCGACTCCTTCTGCGACGCCGCCGTGCCTGCTTGATATTGCTTACTCGCGCCACTAATGGTCTGCGGCAGGGCAGAAACCGGCTGCCCGAACGTATTACTATTGGTCCCTGTCGAACCGCCTGCGGCGCTGCCCGCTTCGTTCTTGCGCAGGTTGTTGACAAACGCAGTCTGGTCTTGATCCGCGATTTGCTGCGGGTTATTAGTATTGATTTGTTGCGTCAGCGATTTAACCTGATCGTTTGCTTGCTGCCGAAGCTGCTGCTGTTGTTGCAAATTCTGCACTTCAGTATTTTGCGCACGGCTATTCGCAGCAGACTGATTGACCTGCTGGCCTGCTGCGCTGACCGCAGCTAAAATCAATGGAACGTAGAATTCTTCGGTGCCCAAAGTGCTTGATTCCTATAAAGTTTTACGTTTTCGGTCCTTTCGGATACGCGGCGCTGTTCTTCAGCGGCCCGTGCGCGGCGACCGCGGCTTTATTGATGCCGGCCGCAACCCCGAGCGACTTCTGCGCACCGATACCGGCGCTGCGCGCGCCGTACTGCCCAGCGTTCAACGCTCGCGACAATTGGTTCTGGTTGCTGCCAGTGATCGGTAGCCCTGAGCTTTTGCCTTTGAAAAATGCAGTGCCCATCAGCCGCCCCACGTGTTGGTTGTCTGTGCATTCTGCGCCGCGCGCCCTGCCGCTTGCACGTAGGGGTTAGCTGTGTTCACGGGATTGGTATTTCCGGGCGCACCGCCGCCGGTAACCTTTTGCCCAATCTGCCCTATGGCGCCCCCGCCGCTTAGCGCGCCCACACCGGGGTCATTGTTAACCATGTTGTTTATACTGCCGACCCATCCGCCGATAGGTGCATGCCCGAGTCCTGCAGCGTTACTGCCCACGTTGGGCGCGTTTGTCGCCCCTACGGTTGCGCCAGGGCCGCCAGCGCTATAGCCGCCGTTGGCGCCTGCGAGAGTAGCATTCACGCCGGTATATGGCCCAGTGTTGGGTCCGACTTGAACACCAAGCGTATCCTGGTACTTGTGCGAGCCGGGTAGATCCAGGTCTTGGAACAGTGGATTACTCGCAAGTTTCGAGAAAAATGTACCTGAGCCCACGGCTATCCTCCCCTAGTTGGCGGCGTGGAATTGCCGCCGCCGCTGTACGCCGAAGCGCTGTAGTTTGTACCGAACGGATTCTGCTGCGCCTGCCGGTTTGCCGCCGCTGTCGCTTCGCTGTTGACTATGCCCGAAGTCCCCGCAAACAGGTTTTGAATCGCGTTCGCGTTGCCGTAATTCTGCGCAGCACCCAGCGAGGCGTTCTGTGCAAGGGAGGTTGACGACGGGATTGCGCCCGTAAAATTGCCCTGTTGCGCCAAGCCGATCAACTGATTCTTGGCGTTGATGTCCGATTGCTCTAAGGCTGAGGTGCCGGAGGTCGCGGCTTGGGACGCTTGCAACAGCGCATTGGTGTAGTCCTTCTGCAATTGGGTGTTGGAGTCCGTCGCCGCCGAGCCGCCCGTCAACCCGCTTCGGGCGTTCGCAAATTTCAAATTGCGTGCGTTGACCGCCTCTTGGTTGTTGACGTTAGTATCGTAGTAATTTTGCAGCTGCGTACCATACTGCTGATACTCCTGCTGGCGCTGCGGGCTTGAGTACGCGCTGTTGATCTGATTGACAGAATTTTGGATCGCCTGTTGCTGCTGAGCATTCGCCGCATTGGCCGCATTGGCAGCGCTATTTCCGGTACCCATTAGTGCTTAACCCTCGAGAATATGACGGCGTCTGCGCCATCGGCGCAGTATCTCCAGAGTGTGGCCTCGCGAGTATAGCCCATGACTCCGTACCAAGTCTCGATTTGAGGTCGAGCAGCCAGCCGGTTGGCCGGGCAAATGCACTCAATCCGGTGCGCCTGGCCGCTTAAGAACATGGCATTCATAGCGCGCCGGCAGATGCGGGTGACGTGGAACCAATGCTTTGCCCAAGCGTCAGGGGTCGTAAGCATAAAGTCCCGGTACACGCCCGGCCGCTTGGGCACAAAGCCGCCGATCACGATCGGCTCATCGTCCGCCTTGATCACCCACTTAGGGCCAGGCACTGTAAAGTTCCCGATGGCTGCGCCGTCGATATCGTACTTCTGCCCGGTCAACGCCTCTAGTTGCTCGCGCTCATCCTGCGGCATGTTGATACACACCTTGATGAAATCGAGCAACAACGGGTCGGTGTAAGTCTGAATCATCCAGTTCCCCCGCCGCCCGATTGGTCCGACAGATAGAAATTTGTCGCGTCCCATGTCCAGTTATTGGCCGTCGTGACGCTGCCGGGGAACGTCAGAATAGGCGAGAAGCTAGGCGAATTGATCGGCAGCGGTATCGGCTGCCCCGGCACGGTGTCTGCCAAACTGACGGTATACGGCACCGTCACCCCGGTTGAAACGGAAAAACCGGCATTGTCGTTGAATGTCGTAGGATCTTGCTGATTGTAGGCAATTTGCACATTGCAAAGGCCGGTGCCGACAAGGTCCAGGCCGATCAGCATTTTGTTTATACCAAGATTGCCCATGTCCATGTACGGCCACTGTATGACGCTGCTGAACGTTGTGTTGGTGCCAGAGCCGCCTATGGGCGGAACGGCATCATCCAGGCCGATCGTCGTTGCGCTCAATTGCCACACAAGGCTACCCGTGGTGCGCAGGTACAAAGACCCGGAGTTCAACGTCGCATCTGTGACTGCTTGCGGGAAAAGGTACCGACTCCATGACTTCGTGCCTGCGGTGCCGTTGATAGTCAGGATGAACGCTTGATTGCCGAAGAACAACCAGTATTGTCCGCGGGCCGGGTAGTAGGTCGAAAGCGGCCCACTTATGCCGGTGTAGAGCCCTGATTGACTTTGCGCGACGATGAGGGGATCGACCGGTTGGCCTGTATTTCCAACAGCCATGTTGGCAGTGGGACCGACCGTTCCAAGATTCCTAACTCCGACTTCGGTAAGAAATAGAAGATCATTCGCGACACTCTGAGCAGCTTGCGGCCAAGTAGAACCAATAGGTTGCGCATCGAGTAGCGCCATATTCGCGGGGTCCGGGTCGATCTGCCACATCTGATACCCGCCAGCATTAAACACCATGAGATTTGAGCGGTATATCGCCAAAACCTGGACCGGATTGTCGCCATAATTGTTTAGCCCTGTGGGCAAGTACCCCGCGTTATTCGTGCTCGACCAATCAATCGGGTTGACCGCGGCCGAGTAGTTCACGATGTCATTGTCTTCCGCGAACACGTGTGAAGCGCCGAGCGCAACGCCGATGGTCTGCGGGTTATTGGTATCCATCACATGCCGGTCAACCGTCTCCCAGGACATGCTGGTAAACGTCGTGATGTACCCGTTCTGGTTCGAGAACGTGCTGAAATCGTGGACGAAGGTGCCTATTGCCGTGGGGAACGCGGGCGTTGAGAATCCCGACTGCATCAGCGGGATCGCCTGCCACGTGATGATGGACGTACCAACAGCCTGCCAGGTAACAGTGTTGTCAATGACTTCGGCCCCAAGCGTTGTGGGCCATGTCGGCTGCGTCGCTGCGGAAACGCCGGAGAGCGCTTGCACCGCCTCGAATAGAAAGTTAGTGACTGGTGCAGGCGTTGCCAAGTTCCATTGGACTAGATCCGCATACCCGGCATTGCGGCCACCTGTGCCGGAGCCTGCGCGGATGGCGACGCGAGCGTGCGCGGCGCCAGTAGGCGCATTGCCTGTCACTGAGACTTGCCGGTACCCGCCGCCCTCCTGCGCGCCGCTCCGGGTGAAACTCAAGAGCGTGTCGGCCGAGTTGTACCAATTGATCTGTAGCCACAGCTCGAGGTTCGATCCGCTGTTGTTCGGGTTCAGATACGCCGTCGCCGTGACGCTCTGGCCGGCCGTCACGAGGCTATAGCTCGTCATCGTGGCGTATGAGCCGTCAGCGCCGAAACTGCCCGTAGAGGGGATTGTTATGTCTTCAGTACCCTGGTATGGCAGTGTCGCATCGTACGCCCAAAGGCATGTGCCGCCCGAATCGGTGAACGTCCAACCGCCTGCGCCGCTCCCGCCTTCAAAGTCGCCGTTCGGGATCGCGTTCAAGAACGCACCCTGTCCTGAGGTTGGGATGACTACGGAGCCCGGCGGGTAGGTCGTACCGGCCTTCCACGTCGTGACCTTGGTCGAGGCTAGGGTCAGCGTCGAAAGTGTGTTGGAGGTCGCAAAAACCCCTGAGTTTGCAATTGTAGCCGAATCACCATAGCGGTCGGTCAGGGTCGATCCGAGCGCGGCGGCGGTCGAGTAAACGCTGTTTCCTTGCGTTGTGCCCGCGTCCGTAGTGGACAGATCGAAGTCGCCAAACTCCTGCACAATGCCGCCGGCAATCGTCGGCCAAACCGGCTCCGCAGCACCTGTGTGCACGGGGTTGCCGGCCACGGCGATAGCCTGGTAGGCAAACCCTGTTGCGGTGTTCGGCTCAACGTACGAGCCTGACGTGATGGTCGTATTCGCGGTCCAGTTGGGTTGCGACGGGAAATCACGCACGCCTTGGTACGCCAGCCCATTGACGACGGGCGGCAGCACAATGCTCGCGCTCGTGTAGTCCGTAGTGCTCGTCCACGTGCCGTTGTTCTGCAGCCAGTAATGCCAAATGTCGCCGTTGTTGAATTGCGCAACGACGTAAGGGAATCCCATGAAGGGCTTCGCAAACCAGATCTTTACCGGCGTCGCGGTTACTAGGTTCGGGTCCGAAAGGACGTTCAGCACATAGCCCGACGGCAGCGCGGCGGTCGAGTACTGGCTTGAAAATATATTGAAATTGCCGTTTGCCGCCATAAGCCCGACGCTGTTCGTTGTCGCAAGCGTCGCCGTGCGAATCGTACCCTCTCTGGGGTCGATCGAACCCGCGTTGGTGATATACGCATTCTGCAAGTCATAAAGCTGATTGGCAGCCGCGCCGCCTTTTACGCGCAGCCGGTTGATGCCACCAGCTAGGACAGTGAGCGGGTAAGCTCTCACGATCCGCCGCCACCATTGTCAAATTGGATCAGCGTAGGCCGCACGGCTGGCGGCACTGCGATTGTCCCTGGCAGGTAGTGCGCGGTCTGGTGCGTAGCCGCGATCAACTCCGCTCGGTAAGCGTTTGCCTGCGCCTCGATGTTGTTCGCATCCGGTTGTCCATAGTGCGACTTAGCGTTGGCGAGCGCATGCAGGAATACCAATTCGCTGTCAATTGTGGTCGATTGTGTCGAAAGCGTGAACGGCATCAAACCAAAGTGGCCCTTCATCCACAGCCAATAAGTCTGATCGGGCGCCGGGTAGAGCTCAATCGAGCCGCGAATCTCATAGCGCGCAGGGCGCCACGGCTTCGTAATCATCGTGTAGAGCTGTGGCGGAATGCCCTGGATCAGCGGATACCAGACGTTGCGCGAATCCTGAATGCCGGCCCACTCGATAGTCTTGGCGTAGTCCGGGTTCACACCCTCGAGCACGTTCTCGTCATTGTCCAGCAACGAGTAGTACCGCTGGCCGGGGTTCACTTTCCAGCGGAACATACGCTTGGTGTGGAGTTGCAGGTACCGGCGGTAGAGGAAGGTCTGCGCGCTCGTCAAGAAGTCCTGCACAAGCGCCGCCATACCGGGCGGCGGGTTTGCGGCTTGGCTCGCGAATCCCAAGCGCACAAGCAAGCGACTCGAAAGCGACGCCATGGTGGCGGTTGGCACGTTGTTGTCAATGACCAATCCGTTGTACCCAACAGGGTCGAACGGATCGGGCGAATCCCATGCGATCTTCTCATTGGCATTGCGCGTGATCGCGACACCGACAACCCAATCTTGAGCGCCCGCTGTGACCGTGCCGCCCGTGCCTTGAACGTTGACGTAAAACGATGCGCCGCTCGTAAGTGTTACTGGAATTTGCCCGCTTTCGTTGATAACGCTCTGGAAGGTGCCAGCGCTACCTAGGGACACGCTCGTGTAAGTATGGCCATCAGTGCAATATTGGAGGACCGGCGTGCTGCCATCCGAAGACGCCTGCAAGATGGTCCACTGCAGTGAGGCGGTATCAACCAGGTAATTGGAGCCGCCGACAAATCCGATGCAACTGCCGGTTTGAATCGTCGCGTTGCCAGTCCAGTAGTACCGGCCGTCGCCCGTTGTGCCGACAGGGGTCAAGCCGCCCGAGCCGACGTATTCAGGCGGCGGCAGCGAGCCTGAGGCGCCTTCGACCCAAGCGAAAGGATCGGTAATATCGCCGTTGTTCGTTGTCAGCGGCGCGACGACGGAGAACGCCGAAGTCGCCGGAGTGTAACTGCCATTGTAAAGCGCAGCGCGCGTAACCCTGAATTCATCAATCGACACGGCGGCGCCGGTACCGCTGCCGCCGACATACACGTCGCCAACCTGAAGGGCCGTGCTGTTGAACGTCGTGATACTGCCGGTGATGAGGTGTACCTGTTGAACACCATTAAGGTACGTATAAATCGTCCCCGACTGCCTGACTATGGCTACCTGATACCAACTGCTGGAAGAAATACTTGTGCTGTTGCCGGTAGACAAATAGCCGGCACCAAAACCAATTTGCGTGATTATCTGACCGCCGCCGCCGGGCGTAATAAACGCGGCCAGCGACGGGCCGGCGCCGGTACTAAAGTTGAAAATGCCGCCCGCGCCTTCGGCCGTAGAGGGGAAATTGACGGAGAATTCCACCGTGAAATTGCCCGTGGTCGAACCAATATCCAACGGGCTGCCGGCCGTGATCGGTGTGCTGACGTAATCGGAGTTGTACACGCTGGCCGGGGAAATCAAAGAACCCGAGCCGAATTCAGGAGCGGGACTGCTCGTGCTGATAGCGGCGTTTCCGTGAGCCGTCATCGCATAGTCGTTGGGGGACGAATCTATAATGACGGTCGAGCCCGACGTGCCGTCAAAGTGCAGCAATATACTCGGCAGGTAGAGCAGTGGAAAACTCAT
>Ga0302304_10001509_pt1 | contig 12079 bp, 8 predicted proteins | sample III_Palsa_E2_2_FD_198769 | JGI IMG/M metagenome (GOLD analysis project Ga0302304, IMG submission 198769) | Peat permafrost microbial communities from Stordalen Mire near Abisko, Sweden - III_Palsa_E2_2 | ecosystem: Environmental > Terrestrial > Soil > Palsa > Peat permafrost | place: Sweden...
CCTGGGTACGCCAACAGGTAACCCCGTAGCGCCCGTGTTAAAGGTGGCAACAAATACTACCTTGTTCAATAAAATGAACGATATTATCGACATAAATGCCGGGACGATTATTGATGGCGAAGAAACACTACAGCAAATGGCCAACCGTATGCTGGAGTATATTATAGCGACAGCCAGCGGTAATGTAAAAGCCAAAGCCGATATATCCGACCATAACGACTTTATACCCTGGAAACGCGGTATATCACTTTGATTTAGGTAAAAGCTAAAAGCCCAAGGCGGAAAGCTAAAAAATAAAAAATATGTCATTGCGAGGCTCCTGTTGGAAGCACGTGCGTAGGCGAGCCGTGTCAATCTCGTCGTATAGCTAATAAAGCGACGAGATTGCTTCGGCGCCCCATCGCGCTAAGCCAACCGGAGCCTCGCAATGACATATTTAATTAAATTATGCAATTACTATAAATATGAAACTGTATAACACCAAAAAAGGCATCATTATACAATACCAGGACACGCTTTTAAAAGCCGATGAGACCTGGGATAAACTCATTAACCGCGATAACCTGGAAGCCTATCTTTTAGGTAAAATAGACGGCTTAAGTACGCTGACTGATGATGAAGAAGAGCTTTGGCTTGATAAAGCAAATGTGTTAGCGCCGATAGGCAGCCAGGAAGTTTGGGCAGCCGGCGTAACCTACCTGCAAAGCCGCAATGCCCGCATGGAAGAATCGGAAACGGCTGCAAGTTTATATGATTTGGTGTACGATGCCGAGCGCCCCGAACTGTTTTTTAAAGCCACGCCCCAAAGGGTAAGCGGCCACGGCCAGCCTGTTTACATCCGCAAGGATTCAAGCTGGAACGTGCCGGAACCGGAGCTAACCCTGTTCATCAGCTCCAGCGGCGAGATACAGGGCTATACCATTGGTAATGATATGAGTTCGCGCAGTATTGAGGGCGAAAATGCCTTGTATCTGCCGCAGGCAAAAATATATGAAAAATGCGCGGGGCTTGGCCCGTGTTTGCGTGTAACCGAAACCCCGATAAAAGGCAGTTCGGTAATACGCATGGCCATCAAACGCGGTGGTGAAGTTGCTTTTAGCGGAGAGATAACCGTTTCGCAAATGAAGCGCTCATTAACCGAGCTGGCCGGCTACCTGTTCCGCGAATGTGATTTCCCGAATGGCGTTTTTTTAATGACCGGTACCTGTTTGGTGCCACCTCCGGATTTTACATTGAACGAAGGCGATGTAGTTGAAATAAGTATCGATGGGATAGGTACTTTGATTAACACAATTGCGTTTAATCCGAAGCATAAATAACCTGTAATACCAATTATAACCTATTAAACCAATGAAGAAACTGATTAAACTTTCTGCCTGCGCTTTGGCTGTCCTCAGCTTTTCCGCCTGTCAGACCAAACAAGCATCTACCGGCCAGGACACTACCGCCATGGATACTACCGGCAAAGGTACTTTTGATTACGATTTAAAGTTTTTAAAATCAAAGGACGACAGCGTTGTAGTGCTTAAAAACACCAGCGGCGAAGGCCAGATCATCGTATCGCCAAAGTACCAGGCAAAAGTATTTACCTCAACCGCGTCCGGCCTTACCGGCAAAAGCTTTGGCTGGGTTAACTATAAAGAGTTCGACCTAAAGACCCCTGATACCCACATGAATGGTTTTGGCGGAGAAGACAGGTTATGGCTAGGCCCCGAAGGCAGCAAATTCGCGCTGTTTTTTAAACAAGGTACCAGTATGGTGTTTGATAACTGGCACACCCCCGCCGGTTTCGACCATGAAAGCTGGACGCTGGATTCTACTTCGGCTGAAAAAGCTACACTGAGCAAAACCACCAAAATTACCAACTACGCCGGTACCGAACTGGATATAAAACTCGACCGCAGTATACAAATGCTCGAAAACAGCGATATCCAAAATATACTGGGCGTTACGCTGGATAGCACCGTTAAAGCGGTAGGCTTTACCACGGTTAACAGCATCACCAATGTAGGCACAACCGCCTGGGATAGAACAACCGGTGCGCCCAACCTGTGGAACCTGGATATGTTTACCCCTGCGCCGGCAACCGTTATCGTAGTGCCTTACGTGCAAAACACCACCGGCAAAATTGCCACTACCGATTACTTTGGTCAAATCCCTCCCGACAGGGTGAAAACCATAAACGGTGCGCTATACTTTAAAGCCGACGGCAAATCGCGCGGTAAGCTGGGCATGCCGCCAAACCGTATTGAAAAATACGCCGGCAGTTATGACCCCGCAGGCCATGTGCTTACGCTAATAACTTACGATTACAACGTAAAATCAACCTACCTGAACGCCGAATGGAAAACCGATAAAGACCCATTTGTGGGCGATGCGGTTAACGCCTACAATGATGGCCCGCTGGCCAACGGTACACAAATGGGGCCGTTTTACGAGATAGAAAGCCTGTCGCCAGCCGCGTTCCTTAGCCCTAACCAAAAGCTAACGCACACGCACAGCGTATTCCATTTCACCGGCAATGTTGATGCCCTCAATAAGATAGCATTAAAAACCCTTGGCGTATCCTTACAGGATATACAAGCAGCGTTTAAATAATTTATATTCGTTTAACTAATTAACCGTGGGTGGTGTCCTCGCCACCCGCAATTTAAACCTGGTAAATGACAAAAAATAACAAGCTTTTTGCAGTGGGCTTAATCACTTCGCTGTTTTTTATATGGGGCTTTGCCTTAAACCTTAACCCTATATTAATACCGCACTTAAAAAAGGCATTCCAGCTAACTACCCGCGAATCATCCTTGGTTGATGTTGCCGCTTATATAGCTTATTTCCTGCTGCCCATACCTGCCTCGCAGTTTATGAAAAAGTATGGTTACAAAGGCGGTATTTTATTGGGGTTGGTGTTTGTTGCTACAGGTATGTTTTTGTTTTACCCCGCCGCAAGCACTATGAGCTATCCGTTCTTTTTGCTGGCGCTGTTTGTAATGTTCAGCGGCTCGGCTTTTTTAGAAACAGCCGCAAATCCATACATAACCGTTTTGGGCGACCCCGCTAAAGCATCATTTCGTATAAACCTGGCACAAACGTTTAATGGCATTGCCGCAGTATCGGCGGGGTTTATTGGCAGTAAATACATCCTGTCGGGCATTACTTATACCGATGCGCAGGAGAAAGCAATGCCTGCTAATACGCTATTAACTTACCTTAGCCACGAGGCATCATCGGTAAAAATACCATTTTTAATCACCGGCTCTGTGGTGCTTATTGTAGCTATATTGATATCGTTTACCTCGCTGCCCAAAATTGTTGAAGAAGGCGAAGGTGAAGAATTGCATGATAAAAAACCTCTTTTACAATTTTTTTACGTAGGCGCGCAGGCATGTGTATGGGGCTTTTTTGTATTATTTGCCGAGCGTGTAGCCAATATGGGTGAAAAAACTGCCTCGTTATTTTTAATTGCCGGCTCAGTTTGTTTTATGGTAGGGCGGATTGTAGGCACCTTATTAATGATAAGTATTAACCCGGTTAAATTGCTGACTATTTATAGCTTCCTAAACATTATTTTAATAGGGCTGGCCGTAACATTACATGGTAATTTACCGGTTTATGCCTTATTGGGGGTCGATTTTTTCATGTCGATTATGTTCCCGACCATATTCTCGTTAAGCATACGTGGTTTAGGCAAAAAGACAAAAGAAGGCTCATCATTTGTGATAATGGCCATAGTTGGCGGCGCGGTTTGCGCGTTTATAGTGGGTATTGTTGCTGATAAAACAAACATACAATGGGCATATTTAGTACCCGGTTTCTGTTTCCTGTATATTTTTATATATTCATGGAAACGGTTGAAGGTGAAGGATGTGGCTGTAGCGGGAGGGCATTAAGGACCGCAGATTGTCTGAACCATGATTTGTAGGATTTAAGGATTATCCTGATGCTATAAAATAGTCTGAACCGGGATTTGTGAGGATTAAAGGATTAACCGGATGATAATAAAATCAAGCTAATCCTTAAATCCTGTAAATCATGGTTCAGACAAAAAACGCGTTAGGGATTGCATCGGATACCGGCCAGGCGCCTAAGGCCAGTGCAGGCGTATGAGCGGAAAGCCCAGGCCGTAGGCAACGCCCAAATTAAAATGGTAAACGTGATATTTTATATCTATCACGATAATAACTAATAACATTGACAGCACAATATAACACAACCGAACACAACATAATTTATACACCAAACAAAAAACACAATCCAAACAAATATATTTTAACCCAACCAACATGGATTTAGGATTAGCAGGTAAGGTAATAATAGTAACAGGCGGCGCGAAGGGTATAGGCGAGGGCATAGCAACCCTGCTGGCTGCCGAGGGGGCCGTACCTTTTATTGTAGGCAGAAACGAAGGGGATAACCTTAAAACTGTACAAAAAATTGAAGCTGCCGGCGGCAAAGCCTTCCACGTGGTTGCCGAGCTGACGCAACCCGACGAGTGCAAAAAAGCGGTTGATGCCGTACTGGCAAAATGTGGCAAAATAGATGGCCTGGTAAATAATGCCGGCGTAAACGATGCCATTGGTTTGGAGCATGGCAATTATGAAGATTTTATCGCTTCGCTGCATAAAAACATGGTGCATTATTACCTGATGGCGCAGCATGCTTTGCCGGCGTTAAAGGAGTCGAAGGGAGCTATATTGAATATCACCTCTAAACTGGCCGATACCGGGCAGGGAAATACATCGGGCTATGCCGCGGCAAATGGTGGGCGCAATGCTTTAACCCGCGAGTGGGCAGTAGAGCTGTTAAAATACGGCATCCGCGTTAACGCTGTTGTGGTGGCCGAGTGCTGGACGCCATTATACGAAAACTGGATAAACGGGCTGCCCGATCCGGCCGCCAAGCGTGCCGAAATAGAAGCAAAAATCCCGCTGGAAAACAGGATGACCACCGCCGAAGAAATTGCAAACGGCGTAGCGTTCCTGCTATCCGAACGCTCAAGCCATACCACCGGGCAGCTGATTTATATTGATGGCGGCTATGTACATTTAGACAGGGCACTGGCGAATGCGTAGATAGTGAGTGGTTGATTGAGTTGATTAGGTTGAATAAGTTAAAAACCGATAAAAAACTCAATCAACCTAATTCAACCTAATCAACTTAATCTAACCTAATCAACCAATCAACTCAATGCCACGCATCGATTCCCACCAACACTTCTGGAAATTCGATCCCATACGGGATAGTTGGATTGATGAAACCATGGCGGTTATTCAGCAGGATTTTTTGCCGGGCGATTTACGGCCGCTGCTGCACAAGCATGGCATGGATGGCTGTGTGGTGGTACAAACCGATCAATCTGAAACAGAGAACGGTTTCCTGCTGGGCATTGCCAATGATTACGATTTTATTAAAGGCGTAGTAGGCTGGGTCGATTTGCAATCGCCCCAGGTTGATAAACGGCTGGAATATTACAGTCAGTTTAAAAAGCTCAAAGGCTTTAGGCATGTACTGCAAGGCGAGGCCGACCGCGCGCTGATGCTGAAACCTGCCTTTATGAACGGCATTGCTGCCTTAAGCAAATACGGGTTTACTTATGATATACTGATTTATCCCGACCAGCTACCTTACATTTATAAGTTTGTAAAGGCTTTCCCTAATCAAAAATTTGTTATCGACCATATTGCCAAACCTTATATTAAGGACAAGAAGATAGACGATTGGGCAAAGGATATGAAAGCGCTGGCAGGTTTCGATAACCTGTATTGCAAGATATCGGGCATGGTTACCGAGGCCAGCTGGAAAACCTGGAAACCGGACGATTTTACACCTTATTTGGACGTTGTGTTCCAAACCTTCGGCACAAAACGCCTGATGTACGGCTCCGATTGGCCCGTGTGCAACGTGGCGGGCGGTTATGATAAAGTGATGGGCTTGGTTAAAAATTATACCGCCAAATTATCGGCAACCGAGCAGGCAGGTTTTTGGGGCGATAATGCGATAAGGTTTTATAATCTTTAGTTCTAAAACCACGGGGTGTACATTTAATTTCTCCTAAATGTATGCACATAGTATATTTCTGATATATTTGCTTAGTAAACCGTTTTTAAACCTCAATAAGGCGGTTTTTTATAAACCAATAATATCCAATTAATATAATTATGAAACCCAGGTACATTTATATAGCATGTTTAGCCGCTGCATTTGTAAGCCCTTTAGCTGTGCTTAAAACCACTGCGCAAGCCACTAAAACTACTTCCCAACCTGTTGACTATGTTAACCCCTTCATCGGTGCCAGTACCGATGGCGGTACTGATAATATGCAGCTGTTCCCCGGCAAAACTTACCCCGGCGCGGCTACCCCTTACGGTTTGGTTGAGGTTAGCCCAAATACGGTTGACGGCGGCGATAATGCCCCCGGTTACAGCTACGAAAACAAAAGCATCGAAGGCTTTTCCTTCGCCAGTATGAGCGGCGTGGGCTGGTATGGCGATCTGGGCAACTTTTTGGTGATGCCAACTACCGGCCCCATGAAAACTTTAGGCGGCCGTCTCGACCATCCCGGCGAGGGCTGGCGTTCACAATATACCAAAAGCAGCGAACGGGCTTCGGCAGGTTATTACAGTGTGTTTTTGAACGACTATAAAGTTAAGGCCGAAATGACTGCCGCGCCACACAGCGGCATTTTGCGCTTTACCTTCCCCGAAAATAAACACTCGCGCATACAGATTGATTTGGCGCGCCGCGTTGGCGGTACTTCGGTATTGCAGTACGTAAAGGTAGTTAACGACCATACCATTGAAGGCTGGATGAAATGTACACCCGATGGCGGCGGCTGGGGCAATGGCGACGGCAAGGCCAATTACACCATGTATTTTTATGCCGAGTTTAGCAAGCCGCTAAAAAACTTTGGCGTTTGGAGCGCCGATATCCCCGATGGATGGGTGCGCAAGCGCGATGAGGTAGTGAGCGACCGCTACATCAAGCAAATTGAGAACGCCGCCATATTGCCCGGTACTACTGAAAAAGAAGGCAAACATTTAGGCTTTTATACCGATTTTGCTACCAAGGCAGGCGAACAGGTATTTATAAAATCGGGTATATCGCTGGTGAGCATGGATGGCGCAAAAGCTAATTTGAATGCCGAGATAACCGGATGGGATTTTGATAACATACACAAGCGCGCCCGTGCTTTATGGAACGCGCAGCTAAGCAAAATAAATATACAAGGTGGCACTAAGGATGAAAAAACCGTGTTTTACACCGCCATGTACCACACCATGCTCGACCCGCGTTCGGTAACCGATGTGACCGGCGAATACACCGGTGGCGATAATAAAACACACCATCCAACAAACTTTACCAAACGATCAATATTCAGCGGCTGGGATATTTACCGCAGCCAGATACCGCTGCAAACCATCATCAACCCGACATTGGTGAATGACTTAATTAACTCATTAGTTACCCTGGCCGATGAAACCGGCAACCATTACCTTGAGCGCTGGGAGTTTTTAAACTCGTACAGCGGCTGTATGCTGGGTAACCCTGCATTGCCTGTTATTGCCGATGCTTACGCGAAAGGCATCCGCAATTATGATATAGACAAAACCTATCAATACGCCGTAAACACCTGTGAAAAATTTGGCAATGGCGATTTGGGTTACGCGCCCGAACCGCACAGCATTTCGACTACCATGGAATATGCGTATGACGAATGGTGTTTATCCAAATTATCAGCAGCCGTAGGCAATAAAGCCAACGAGGCAAAATATGCCGCCCGTGCTGAAGACTATAAAAACGTGTTCGACCCATCGGTAGGTTGGTTCCGCCCGCGTGAGACTGATGGCTCATGGGCACCATGGCCAAAAGAAGGTCGGTTAAAACTGGAATACGGCACCATCGAAAGTAACCCTTATCAACAAGGCTGGTTCGTTCCGCAGGATGTGCCCGGCATGGTAAAACTAATGGGCGGCAAACAAAAAGTAATTGCCGATTTGAATAACCTATTCGAAAAAACACCTGAAAACATGGTTTGGAACGATTACTACAATCATAGTAACGAACCTGTACACCATATATCCTTCCTGTTTAACCGTTTCGGCGCACCATGGCTTACCCAAAAATGGAGCCGCCAGGTTTGCAAACGCGCCTACCACAATACCGTGTTCGGTTTAGTAGGTAACGAGGATGTAGGGCAGATGTCGGCCTGGTACGTATTGGCGGCCAGCGGCCTGCACCCGGTTTGCCCCGGCGATACCCGCTACGAAATTACCAGCCCGGTATTCGGCAAAATAACCTTTAAACTCGACCCAAAATATGCCAGCGGCAAAACATTTACGGTTACGGCAATCAATAATTCGCCGGATAACGTGTATATTCAAAGTGCCAAATTAAACGGCAAACCATATAAACATTGCTACGTCGATTTTAAAGATATTGCATCGGGTGGCAACCTGCAGCTGGTAATGGGCAGCAAGCCTAATTACAACTGGGGCATAAATTAACAGGATGAAGGTATTTAATAGTTATCGTTTCGCGCTCGCGCTTGTTTCCCTTACGGGATTGGGGTTGAAAAGCTATGCCCAAACCACCCCTGCATTTAAAGTTGCCAATTTGCTGCAAAGCAATATGGTAATACAGCAGGACAAACCACTGCGCGTTTGGGGTACCGCCAAGCCCGGCGACATTATAAAAATTAACGCTGATTGGACAGGTAAAGTAACTACTACTCAAGCCGATGCACAAGGCAACTGGATTGGCGAAATAAAAGTACCAAAAGCCATTCCCGGCAATTTTACACCTCATACTATGGTGATTATTGACGGCAACGATAACATTAAGCTGGATAACCTGCTCATTGGCGATGTTTGGTTTTGCGTGGGGCAATCCAACATGGATTTTGTAATGGAACCCGCGCTGATGCTTACTTATCGTGGCGTGTTAAACTATCAAAGCGAAATTGCCGCCGCAAATTACCCCGCCATCCGCATTTATCATTTATGGACGGATTTTAAAATTTCGCCTGTTACCACCACCACCGGCATCTGGAAAGTATGCAGCCCCGAAACTATTAAGAACTTTAGTGCAGTAGCCTACTTTTTTGGCCGCGAGCTATTTGTCAAGCTCAATATCCCGATAGGTTTGGTTGAATCTGCCGCTGCAGGCGCCTCAACCCAAGCTTTTACCAGCCGTGAAGTGCTGGAATCGGATACATTGTTAGCGCATACCTACCTGGATGGATCCCGCAATCTTTTAAGCTCGCAAAAGGCGGTTGATACCACCGGTTTTTTCAGTAAAGTAACTGAACCTACACTGTTGTATAACGATATTATTTATCCTGTGTTCAACCTCAGCATAAAAGGCGTTGCCTATTACCAGGGCGAATCGAACACGACCGACAGCAAGGAAACGTACATCCCATTGTTCACCAAAATGGTAGCTAACTGGCGCCGCGATTTTAAACAGGGCGATTTTCCGTTTTATTACACCCAAATTGCCCCATACCGCGATACCAATGATACCGCCACCTGGGCAACAGCCAATTTTAGGGACATACAGGAGCATCTGCTCAAAATTAAAAATACCGGCATGGCAGTAACCATGGATGTTGGCGAAGAACGCAAAGTTCATCCCCGCGATAAAAAAAGCGTAGGCGAGCGTTTAGCATTTAACGCCCTCAACAAAACTTATCATCTCAAATATATTGCTTACCAGGGCCCGCATTTTTCGGAGTTTAAGGTAAAGGGCAATACGGTAACCATATCATTCGATACCAAAAGCATTGGCACCGGCTTAACCACTAACAATGGCAAAGCCCCGCGCCATTTCTTAATAGCCGGCGCCGACCGTCAATTTTATTATGCGAACGCAGAAATTGTGGGCGATAAAGTGGTGTTAACTTCGGATAAAGTGGCAAACCCGGTAGCCGTGCGCTACGCTTTTACTGATGCCCCGGTAACCAATTTAGAGAATGAACAAGGCCTGCCCGCGCTGCCTTTCCGCACAGATAACTGGTAACATAAAAATACGATCATACAAAATAACCTGATGAAATATCAACACCAAATAAAAAACACATTACTTGCAGCCGCTATATTTTTAGTGGCTGGTACTACTGTAATTGCCCAAAATACTAAGCCCAAAGTCGATTTGGAACACCTAAACTACACCGTTGAGGAAGCGCCGGATTGGACAAACCTGTTTATACGCACATCGGGTTGGTTTGGCGCCGATGGTATTTACGTGCTGCCATCGGATGGTGGCCGCAGCAAAGGCGGCAGCGCTGATGTGAAAAATATGTTCATTTTTAGCGATACCATGATAGGTGAAATCAACAACGGTAAAATTATGCCCGGCGATAAAATGGTACACAATACCGTGGCTTATTTGGATGGCGACGAACCCGACAATGCTAAAATGAACTTCCATTGGGCTACCAATGATAAGGGCACACCTGTAAATATGTTTAGCCCTAATACCCCATCATCAAAAGCAGGAGATTACTATTGGCTGGGCGATGGTTTTGTGAATACCGCCCTCAACAAAACCTATATTTTTGCCTACCGCATGCACAATATGGATGTGAAGGACGATTGGTCGTTCAGGCAAATGGGTGTAAACCTTGTGATATTGCCCAAAGGCAGCAAGGCGCCGTTTAAAGATTACCAGCAAATTGAAACCCCACTTGCTTACCCGGATAACGGCGGCAGCTATGGTGCGGGTATTTTCCTTAACACCAAAAAAGCCGGTGCACCCGCGCCCGATGGCTATGTATATGTTTATGGCGTACGCGGCAAATTAAACCTGGTAGTATCGCGGGTATTGCCAAAGGATTTTGAAAACTTCAGCAAATGGCGCTTTTGGGATGGCAAAAGCTGGAACCCTGATATGGATAAAGCCGCTACATTAACCACTGATGTATCCGATGAGTTGAGCGTTAGTCCCCTCCCTGATGGCAGGTACCTGCTGGTTTTCCAGATTGGTGGCATGAGCCGCAGCGTTGGTATGCGTTTAGGCGCAAGCCCGGTAGGCCCCTTCGGCCCGATAATTAACTTGTACACGGCTAAGGTTGCAGTTGATAAATATACCACCTACAACGCCAAAGCCCACCCAAGCATATCCGCCCCCGGCGAGCTAATCATATCGTACAACCAAAACTCTTTTGACTTTTGGGACCAGATACAAGCCAATCCAAATTTATACCACCCGTATTTTTTAAGGTTAAAATTTAAATAAAACCGCAAAGCTATGGCCCACTTTAAATCAAATAGCAAACTAAGCATCTATCATGCCTTAATAATTATTTGTTTTTTTATGGCTGCCTGCAAGGGTAATTCGGGCAATCAAACTGCCGGATTTGATGGAACCAAAATGGACTCGGCAACCCGCATGGTGGTAAAAAAAGCGCCGGAATGGGCGCACATGCTTAAGCATAGCTCGGGATGGATAGGTGCCGATGGCATTTACGCGCTGCCGCTGGATGGCGACGAGCGTTCGGGCAGGCGCGATTCTGCTGAAACCATGTTTTGGTTTAGCGATTGCATTTACGGTACGGTCGACCACGATACCCTAAAAGACGGTTGGGGCATGGGCCACAATTCCGTTGCCTACTTTACCGGCGGTGAGCCCGACCCCAATAAAATTAAATTTTACCATGGCTCGGATAGTAAGGGCAATGTAGCCTCCATGTTCAATCCAAATACCCCGCAATCAAAACCCGGCGATTACTACTGGCTGGGTTCGGGCGTTTTCGATCATGCAAAGGATAGTACCATCTACATAGTGGCATACCGTATCAGGAATGTACCAGGCCCTGTTTTTCCTTTCGAAGAGGTAGGCACTTCTATTATCGCCCTGCCAAAACACAGCAGGCCGCCCTTTGCAAACCAGCGCCAGTTGGATGCACCTTTGTACATAAAAGATAACAGCGGGCAAATTGGTTTCGGCACCTGTATGCTGGCAAATACGGCCGGTGCGCATGCCCCTCACCCAGATGGCTACATCTATATTTATGGCGTTAAAAACCCCGGCGCGCAATTGGTTGTAGCAAGGGTTGAGGATATTGATTTCGAAGATTTTACTA
>Ga0302304_10001511_pt1 | contig 12072 bp, 9 predicted proteins | sample III_Palsa_E2_2_FD_198769 | JGI IMG/M metagenome (GOLD analysis project Ga0302304, IMG submission 198769) | Peat permafrost microbial communities from Stordalen Mire near Abisko, Sweden - III_Palsa_E2_2 | ecosystem: Environmental > Terrestrial > Soil > Palsa > Peat permafrost | place: Sweden...
AAACGCCAAAGGCCTGCATTTGGTATTCTTAAAACCCGCCTTATGCATCAGTACTATAAACTTTTCGCCATCAGGAAAAGCAGCTACCGATTCGGGTAGGTAGGTATACGCCCGGGCATCTTTAGAAAATAACTTGCCAATGCCGGGAGTAATATAGTTAAAGTAAAATTTATACAATTGCTTTACGGGGAATACCTTGGGTTTTGAAAACTCTAACACCACCGCCTTACCGCCGGGTTTTAATACGCGCTGGATATCCGCCAGCCCTGTTTCTAAATTCTCGAAATTGCGCACACCATAAGCCACGGTTACCGCATCAAATATATCGGCTTCAAACGGCAGTTTTTCCGAATCGCCCAGTTTAACTTCAAATTGTGCGCCTAAATTGCGTTTAGTAATTTTTTGCTGCGCGATATCCAGCATACCCTGCGATATATCAACCCCGATAATTTTTTCGGGCTTAAGAATAGTTAATGCTTCGAAGGCAAAATCGCCGGTGCCGGTGGCTACATCCAAAATAAGTTTGGGCTGATCTTTTTTAAGTTCGTTAATGGCCTTTTTGCGCCAGATAATATCAATGCCCAGCGATAAAAAATGGTTCAAAAAATCGTATGTTTTTGATATGTTGTTAAACATATCTGCCACCTGTTGCTTTTTGGTAGCGTCGTTATCCTGGTAAGGAGTAATTGTTTCGCTCATATTTGCTGGCAAAGATAGGGATTATTGGTTGATGGTTCATAGTTGATGGTTCATGGTAGCTGCAATTGATTTTATCGGCACAATACATATATCGTACTAATAACTATCAAGCCACAAGCTGAAACGCAACCTGCCGCGCTCCGCCTACCCTCCCCGACTACGCTTCGCTCGTCGACCCTCCCTTCGCTGCGCGGAAGGAGGGTAAGGCAATATATCTTTGTAGTTTCTAAGAACTATGAACTAAACTAAGCAATCCTCTAACATCTAACGCCCTTGTGTACATGGTAAGTTCGCCATCCGGGCCGGTGGGCCATTGTTCTTTGGGGCGGTCCCAGTATAGCTCTACGCCGTTGCCGTCGGGGTCATCTAAATATATGGCTTCGGATACGCCGTGGTCTGATGCGCCGGTGATGGGGTATTTAGCATCGATGAGGCGTTGCAATATTACAGCGAGGTCTTTGCGTTCGGGATATAATATCGCAGTGTGGTAAAGGCCGGGAGCATACTCGGGCGCTGGCGGCGCGCCTTTACTTTGCCAGGTGTTTAAACCGATATGGTGATGGTAATCACCAGCAGATATAAACGCGGCCTGGTCGCCATAGGTAGTTGTTATTTCGAAACCCAGTAATCCGTGGTAAAAATCGAGTGATTTTTGGAGGTCGCTTACTTTTAAATGTATGTGGCCTATGCGGGTTTGGGCGGGGATGGTGTAATTGTCCATGATATTAATTTCTCCAATAAAATATATGTTTAAACATCAAATTTACACAAAACTAATTTTACCTTTGTACAATGATTGTAAAATCTGCCGAGTTTATTTGCAGCAACACCCAAATTTCCAAACTGCCGCCGCCTGTTAAGCCGGAGTACGCTTTTATTGGCCGCTCTAACGTGGGCAAATCGTCGTTAATTAATATGCTTGTGCAGAAAAAAGGCCTGGCAAAAACCTCGCAAACGCCTGGCAAGACACAACTGATTAACCATTTTTTGGTGAATGATAGCTGGTATATTGTTGATTTACCAGGCTATGGTTATGCCCGTGCCTCCAAAAGCAAAAAGGCTGATTGGGATAAGTTTATCCATACTTATTTAGATAAACGCGAAAGCCTGCAATGCGTTATGGTGCTGATTGACAGTCGCCTTGAGCCGCAAAAGATAGATTTGGAGTTTTGCAACTGGCTGGGCGAAAAAGGCTTATCGTTTATATTGATATTTACCAAGGCCGATAAGCAATCGAGCATAAAAACCGATCAAAACGTTGCTAAGTTTAAAAAAGCGATGTTGGATACCTTTGAGGAAGTGCCTGATTACTATATTACCTCGGCGGAGACTTTGTTGGGCAGGGATGAAATTTTGGGGGTGATTAGCGTGATTAATCAGAATTTTGTGGTGCCGAAAGTATTTGGTTCCCCTCTTGAGAGGGAACACTAATAAATATTAGAATAAAGAAAAATAATATCGAACACTGAATGTTGAATATCGAATAATGAAGTTTTAACTTCGATATTCGGCGTTGGACATTCGATATTCATTATTTAATAAAAATGAAAAAATACCTCTCATTAGTAACATTTACGCATACTATTTTTGCAATGCCCTTTGCTTTTATCGGCTTTTTTTTAGCGGTTACCACTACTGCGCACCGTTTTGAGTGGCGGGAGCTGGGGCTGATGGTTTTGTGTATGGTATTCGCCCGTAACTCGGCCATGGCGTTTAATCGTTACCTTGACCGCGATGTGGATGCCAAAAACCCGCGTACCCAACAGCGCGATATCCCTGCCGGTAGGATTAGTGCGACTAATGCTTTAACTTTTACTATTATTAACTGCCTGCTGTTTATCGCGGCTACGTGGTTTATAAACCCCTTGTGTTTTTATTTATCTCCGGTGGCTTTGTTTGTGGTGTTGGGTTACAGCGCTACAAAACGCTTTACGGCTTTGTGCCATTTGGTGCTGGGTTTAGGTTTATCGCTTGCTCCCATCGGCGCTTATTTGGTGGTGACCGGTAGTTTTGCCGCTACGCCGTTGTTTTTTTCGTTATCTGTATTGTGCTGGGTTAGCGGCTTTGATATTATTTATGCCCTACAGGATATTGATTTCGATCAGCACGAGCACCTGCACTCCATACCTGCTTATTTGGGCAAGGTGAAGGCACTGTGGCTATCGGGCTTTTTGCATGTGTTATCGGCCATGTTTGTGGTTATGCCGGTGTTTTTTACACACGTTGGGCCGCTGTATTATGTGGGCATAGCGTTTTTCTGCATTATGCTTGTTTACCAGCACCTACTGGTTAAACCTAACGACCTGAGCCGGGTTAACTTCGCGTTTATGACTACCAATGGCATCGCCAGCGTGGTTTTCGCGGTTTTCTTTTTACTCGACAGGCTATTTATCCGTTAAAGGTATTACGGCTTTTGCGTTTGCGCTTACCGGACTTTTTGTATGAAGGATCGTTTTTAAATGATTTGTAGGCCAGGAAGTACAAAATAATTGCGGGTATGGTATACTCCAATATCGTTGGTGTATCTTCTGCAAAGGGAAAGGTAGAATACAAATCAAACATCAGCATTACTATAACAATAGTACCTGCTATTAAATAAAAAAGGAAAAGCTTAGGGTGAAACATATATATGGGTTATTAAAGTTGCAATATATAAAAACGGCAAAAAAACAACGCGGTAAACGCGTTTAATTATTTTAAAACCGGTATTTAGTTTTTGCTACCCTTATTATATGAAGCTTGTTGCGCTATATTATCCCCCAATAATACAGCACAAGTTTTGTGATCTTTCCTAAAAACGACGATACTTAATTTAAAGTATATACCTATTGATGTTTACATCAACTCCTTATCTTTTTTCTCGTGGTATACCTTGTAGGCAAGGTAAAATAATAGTATACCCGGTATAATATCCAGCAGCATATCGGTAGCCCTTACATGGGGGTAGGTTGTTGCCACATCATAAATGGTTAACCCCAAAGCTATTATCCCGCCCAATAAATACAGGTAAAAAAATTTGTTCATGGCCATGTGCTTATTTTAACTCGTACTTTTTGGGTACATCCTTTACTTTTTTAAATACGGTTACCCCCAATGGCGGTACGTTTATGCTGATGGAGTTTTCGCGGCCGTGCCAGTTAACTACCTCGCTTTTAATTTCATGCGGATTGGTAAACCCACTGCCCCAGAAGTTTGTGGCATCCGAATTAAATATTTCCTGCCATTTGCCTTCTTCATGTACACCTACGCGGTAATTGCTGTGGGTAATAGGGGTCATATTCAGTACTACAACCAGGTCGTTATCCTTATTGTGGCCCTTGCGGTTATAGATGAGGATAGAATCATGCGCGTTGCCGCCATCAACCCATTCAAAACCCGACCATTCAAAGGCTTTTTCGTATAATGCAGGCTCGGCTTTGTAAAGTTTGTTTAAGGCCTTAACAGTTTCCTTTATGCCCTGGTGATTAGTATATTCAAGCACATACCAATCCAGCGAGGTTTGGAAGTTCCATTCAGTGCCCTGGCCAAATTCGGCACCCATAAACAGTAACTTAGTGCCGGGGTGGGTAAACATATAACTGTACAGCAGGCGAAGGTTTGCAAATTTTTGCCAATCATCGCCCGGCATTTTGTTAAGCATGGAGCCCTTGCCGTAAACCACCTCATCGTGCGAAAAAGGCAGCATAAAGTTTTCGGTAAAAACATATATCATGCTAAACGTAACCTGGTCGAGGTGGTATTTGCGGTACAGTGGGTCGGTCGAAAAATACTTGATGGTATCGTGCATCCATCCCATCATCCATTTCATGCCAAAACCTAAACCGCCGGTATAAACCGGGCGACTAACACCTGTAAACGATGTTGATTCCTCGGCAATGGTTTGCGTATCGGGAAAATGGGCGTATACCGCCTCATTAAATTCTTTAAGGAAAGATATGGCTTCCAAATTCTCGTTACCACCATAGATGTTTGGCTCCCACTCGCCGTGATTACGCGAATAATCCAGGTACAGCATTGATGCCACAGCATCCACACGCAAACCATCCACATGGTACCTATCCAGCCAAAACAATGCATTACTGATTAAAAATGCCCTTACCTCGTTTCGCCCATAATTAAATATGTACGATTTCCAATCGGGATGAAAGCCTTTGCGCATATCGGCATGCTCATACAGGTGAGTACCATCAAAATTATACAGCGCATGCGCATCGCCGGGGAAATGTGATGGCACCCAATCCAGTATCACGCCAATATCCGCCTTGTGCAACTCTTCCACCAAAAACATTAAATCCTGCGGTGTGCCATAACGAGATGATGCCGCGTAAAACCCGCTTATCTGGTAGCCCCAGCTTGGGTAGTACGGGTGTTCCATTATGGGCATAAACTCTACGTGCGTAAAGCCCATTTCCTTTATATAAGGCACCAGTTTGGCAGCAAGTTGACGATAATTTAAAAACTCATCGGGGCTTTCGTAATTGCGCGCCCAGGAGCCAACGTGCATTTCGTAAACCGAATAGGGTTTATCAAGGGCGTTGTATTCATATCGCTTGGCCATCCACTCCTTATCGTTCCACTCATAAAAAGTATCGGATACGATGGATGCGGTATGCGGCGGCAACTCCCAGCTCAGGGCAAAAGGGTCGCTTTTTTCCAACTCCTCGCCGGATGATGATTTGATAAAATATTTATAGGTTTCGCCGTTGCCGATATTAGGGATAAAACCTTCCCAAATACCCGAACCATCCCAGCGGGGATATAGTTGGTGGGAGCCGCGGTTCCAGCCGTTAAAGTTGGCTATAACAGCAATGTATTGGGCATTTGGCGCCCAAACGGCAAAGTAAGTGCCTACAACGCCATTATGCTCTACCACATGTGAGCCCAGTTTTTCGTATAATTTATAGTGTTTGCCCGATTGAAACAGGGCGATATCAAAATCGGTAAAGCGGCTGTATCCTTCAACCAGTCTTTGCTCCTGTTGTACTACAGGCTCAATGGCTTTTTTTGCTTTTACGGCTTTGGTTTTGGGCAAAACAGGTTTATCTGCAGATTTTGGCGTTGCCGCCTTTTTTGTTTTTGCAGGTTTGGCCTGCGGAGTTTCGGCGCCGGTATTTTCTTTTTGTTTTGCCATAATATAGGTGGCTATTAAAGCCGTAGGTTATGATTGAGTAAATTGCGTTTTACAACAATCAAATATATCATTATTGAACATACATAATGGCTGCTTGTTTACGATAAACAAAAAAAGGCAGATATAAAATAATTGTCATTCTGAGCGCTAGCGAAGAATCTTATCGCTTGGTGCACCACCATACAGATTCTTCGCTATCGCTCAGAATGACAATATCGATTTAGGTAAGCCCCTACTATTTAATAATCTCCAGTTTTTTAAAGTTTTTGCGGAATTTTAGCTGAACGGTTTTATCTGCAAAAATTACAAAATCCTTTATTTCGCCATTATCCGTCATAATTCTTGACGGTTTAAACGGCAGGCCCATAATTTTAATGTGATAATTCTCATATCGCGGGGTATATAAACCCTCCATAGTTTGCTGTATGGTGAGCGATTTTTCATCGCCGTTTACCACAAATTTTTTCTCGAGGTAAATATCCTGCTCATAGGCAAATGTTTCGCCATAATCTTCAAAGAAGAACGAATTTACTTCATAATCGCTGTAGTAAACGTTCATAATCACTTCTTCAATTTCCTTTTCTCCAACATATTGCATTACAGGGTATTCGGGTATTACCGACCCGGCTTTTATAAACACGGGGATAGTTTCCAGCGGGGTTGGCACGGTAACTTCTTTGCCGCCGCTAACCACTTCGTTTGTCCAGAAGTTGTACCATTTTCCTTTTGGCAAATACACCTTGCGGCTGGTTTGGCCAGGCTCAATTACCGGGCATACCAATATTTTATCGCCATAGGTAAACTCATCCTGGCGGAAATGATTGGTTTGCACTTCCTGCTCCTGCAGTACTAGCGGCCTTAATATTGGGAAACCATAACGATGATGTTCCCAGAAAGCTGAATATAAATACGGTATCAGCCTGTAACGCAATTCGATAAATTTGCGGTTAATAGCGGTATAAGGCTCGCCAAAGCTCCATGGTTCACGCTCCTTGGTATCACCGGCAGAGTGCGCGCGCATAAATGGCGAAAAGGTGCCCATTTGTATCCAGCGGGTAAACAATTCGCCATCCGGCTCGCCGCTAAAACCGCCTATATCTGTACCACAAAATGATATACCTGATATTGATAAGCGCTGGCACTGGATATTGCCCAATTTTAAATGCTCCCATGATGCCACGTTATCGCCCGTCCAAACCGACGAGAAACGCTGTACACCCGAATAGCCCGCCCTGGTAATGGTAAAAGGACGTTTATTTTTCATGATTTTGCGCAAACCCTCATAGGTAGCGCGTACCATTTGCATACCATAAATATTATGTGCCTTGCGGTGCGAACCTCGGTGCCCATCATATTGGTGGCGTACATCATCGGGGAAAGTGCCCGCGCCAAATACTGCAGGCTCATTCATATCGTTCCAAACACCGGCTACGCCAAGTTGTACCAGTTCATCAAACAAACTGCCCCACCAGGTACGTACATCGGGATTGGTAAAATCCGGAAACTGGCAACGGCCCGGCCAAACATGGCCTTCCATAAAATAATCGTCGCTGCGGCGGCAGAAATAGCGGTTTTCTTTCCCTTCTTTAAATACCCAATAATTATCATCCACACGTATGCCGGGGTCAATAATCACCACTGTTTTAAAGCCATCGGCAGCCAGCTCGCTAATCATCTTTTTAGGATCGGGGAAATATTTGCGGTCCCAGGTAAAGCAGCGGTAGCCATCCATGTAATCAATATCCAAATAGATACCGTCGCAAGGTATTTTGCGGTCGCGGAAACCTTTGGCAATAAACCTAACCTTAGCTTCGGGATAATAGCTCCAGCGGCACTGGTGGTAACCAAATGCCCAAAGTGGTGGCATAGGGTGCGTACCGGTTATTAAATGGTAATTTTTTACCACATCCATCATGTGCGGGCCGTGGATATAGTAGTATTGCAGTTCGCCGCCATCTGCCCAAAAACTTGTTTGAGTATCATTTTCTCCCCCAAAATCAAATTCGGACTTAAAAGTATTATCAAAGAAAATACCGTGGGCTATATCGTCATTTAAGCTGATGTAAAAAGGTATGCTGCGGTATAGCGGGTCCTGGTTCCAGGCAAAGGAATAGGCATCAGTATTCCAGTTTTTGAGCCTTTTTCCGCGCAGGTTAAAATCGGTTGGTTTATCACCGAGGCCAAAAAAGCTTTCATCGGGTTGACAAACTTTGGTACAGTATACATAATATCCGCCAAACTTCACGTTTTCTTCCCAGTGCATAGGCACAGCATCCTGACTGGTTATGTGATTTGATTGATCGGAAAACGATATAAAGAAATCCTTTTTACGAATATGGCAGTTTACTGTACGGGTTGATACGCAAAATTCAACCTCATTTTCCAGCAAGGCGAATTTGGCTGTTTTATACTCAAGTTTTGGTACCGCGTATGAAAATTCATCTAAAAAAACGCCATGAGGTGCTAAGCGTACACGTATAATATCATCGGTAACTACATAAACCTCAACTTTGGCATCACCATCACTAAAGTAGAATTTATTCCCCGCCTGCACCACATGATTGGGGACAGTGAGGTACTTTTTTATGATGGGCTTTATATCATTGGCGGGATTATTTACGTGGTGAAACTCCTCTTCCTCTTCTACTATCTTATTGATTGGCAGCTCTGTATTTAGTATATCTTCTTCCATTAAAAATTAAATCGATGTTAAAAATGCTTGCACACAATATCCTATACGCAATATACAATATTATGCTTAAATATTATAGCCCATAATTGTGCCAAGTTTTGATATTGTTCATTGGTTCATTGGTAAATAGTTTGATAATCGTTTTAGCTGAAATTGTCATAAGCTTAGTACCAATGAACTAATAAACCAATGAACTAATTACGCTTCATCAATAATAGTTATCTTTTTACTATCCTGCACAAACAACACGGATATAGCAGCAAAAAACATAAATATACCCGCCATTACCAGCCCATATATAGCCTGACTGTTAAACACGTATTTAACTATTAAGCTACCGGTAAGGCTATTAACTATTTGCGGAAAAGTGATGAAAAAATTAAATAAACCCATATATACCCCTATTTTTTTTGCGGGGATGGAACTTGACAATATAGCATAAGGCATAGCCAGTATACTACCCCAAGCCAACCCTACGCCCACCATAGGCAATAATAGCAAATAATGGTTTTGTATGAAGAAGATAGAGATTAAGCCTATCCCACCCATGGTTAATGAAAACGCGTGGGTACGTTTACGATTAATACGCTTAACTATCCATGGCAATGACAAAGCATATATAGCTGATACCACGTTATATACCGCGAACATATTGCCTACCCAGTTTCCTGCATCATTAAACGCATGCGATGAGGTATCGCCCGCTGTTATATGGTACACATGGTCGGCAATGGCCGGTGTGGTAAAAACCCACATGGAAAATAGCGCGAACCACGAGAAAAACTGTACTACACCCAATTGCTTCATAGTTTTGGGCATGTTGGCCAAATCATGAAAAAACTCTGAAAGGCCGCTTTGTTTTTTGGGTGGTTCAATGTCTTTTTCGTGAAATGTGGCGTAAACCTCGGGCGGATATTCCTTTGTTTTTACTACTGTCCAAACAATACAAGCTATCAGTACTATGCCACCGGCGTAAAACGAATACAGTAAATTATCGGGCACAATACCTTTAGCAGCTACAGAGGGCACATGAATCCAGGCTAAAACAGATGGTAAAAATGAGCCTACTACAGCTCCCACACCAATAAGGCAGGTTTGCAGCGAAAAACCCATATCATGCTGACTATCGGGTAGATTGTCTGCCACCAATGCCCTGAAAGGCTCCATGGCTACGTTGAATGACGCGTCCATTATCATCAGCATGCCTGCCCCAACAATTATGGGTGGTATAAGAAACGCAAGTCCCGATGAGTTTGGTAAAAAACAAAGCGCCACACCGGAAAGCAACGCCCCTGTTAAAAAGTACGGGCGGCGGCGACCCAGGCGATTCCAGGTACGATCACTATAATGACCGATGATGGGTTGTATAATCATGCCGGTTAGCGGTGCGGCAAGCCAGAACAGGGATATATTGCCTACATCGGCGCCAAAGGTTTCGAGTATGCGACTGGCGTAGCCGGTTTGCAGGGCAAAGCCAAACTGGATACCCAGGAAGCCAAAGCTCATGTTCCAAATTTGCCAGAAGTTAAGCCTGGGTTTTGCGACAATTTTGCGTGTTGTCATATAATTTTATAATTGGTTTAATCAATAATTAGCTGTCTGAATCAGAATTTACAGAATTAGAGAATTTGTAAAATAATTGGTTATTTATTTTTCAATCAAACCATTCTGTTAATTCATGAATTCTGTAAATTCTGATTCAGACCATCTCCAGCAGCAACCCACCTGTTGCCGGAATGGTGATGTTTATACCATCGGTTATATTAGTTGTACTGTAATTTGCATCGCTTAACAAATCCTTAAATTGCAAAGGGCCGTTTAAGTTTAGCTTGCCAATTAAATCAGCGGGGAACAATACAGTAAATTGGCAACGTTCCCGGTTGAAATTGGTAACGACTAATATACGCTGATTATTGGTATAGCGAAGATAAAAATATAAACCCTGGTTAAAGCCCGGCTGGTACTCGTTTGCCAGCATCAGCTCATAAAATTCGCCGTCACGCAGGGCTTCGTTATTAAGGGTGATATTGAGTAATTTGCTGTAGAAGTTACGCAGATTTTTTTGGTCGGCGGATAATTGTCCCCCATCAAAATTGCCATTGTTAAGCCATTTCTGGTATTCGGGCACACCGCAATAATCAAAAATACTGGTGCGCGAATCGACACTAAAACCTTGCGAGCCTATGGCCGGTTCGCCTACCTCCTGCCCCGAATAAATCATAATTGGCCCGGTGTTTAGCGTGGCGGTAACTATCATGCCCGGTACGGCAAGCCAGGGGTTACCGGCAAAGGCAGCAGAGGCAATGCGCTGCTCATCATGGTTTTCCATAAAGCGGAGCATATGTGCATCGAGGCCTTTGGTTTGGTTGTTCCATACGTTGTTGATGGCCCAGGTGCTGGCACCGGCTTCGCTACGGGTAAGTTTTTTTACCGCATCGTATAAGCCCGACTTATCATACAAATAATCGAACTTACCATCGTTAATATACTGACTGTATAAAGCCACCTGGTAGGCCTCGCCAATAAAAATAAGCTGCGGGTGCGCGGCTTTTAGCTTGGGGATAAGCCAGCCCCAAAACTGCACGGGCACATATTCAATCATATCGCAGCGGAAACCATCGATACCTTTCTTCGCCCAGTAATCTAATATATCATACAACTTATTCCACAACGGTGGCGGTGGGTCGAAATGCGTTTGGTGATTGTTTTGGTAATCAACCCCGTAATTCAGCTTAACGGTCTCGAACCAATCGTCAATGGTTGGCGTGGCACTGAACACATCATTGCCGGTGGCTTTGGCGGGGTTTTCATCAAACTTGCCATCTTTTAAGGGACTGCTAAAGCCATCGCCGCCGGGGTTATAGCCCGCAGGCACCACAAACGGCTGATTAGGTATATAGTAGAAATCATTGTTAGCATCAAAGGCCTTGGTTTTATCATCATCCTCGGCAATATCGCGTACGCCGGCGGGTTTGGCATCCGAGGCATAGGTGCGCGCAACGTGGTTGGGCACAAAATCCATAATTACCTGCAGGCCGGCATCGTGGGTGCGTTTGATAAGCGCTTCGTATTCGGTTATGCGGTTGGGTATATCCGTGGCCAGATCAGGGTCGATATCGTAATAATCTTTAATGGCATAGGGCGAACCCGCGCGGCCTTTTACCACATCGGGGTCATCAAGTTTAATGTTGTGGGCCGAGTAATCCGTCATGGTGGCGTGCTTAATTACGCCGGTATAAAACACGTGGGTAATGCCCAAGTTCTTTATCTCGCCGAGAGCCTTCGCGGTAATATCGTTTAGCTTACCGCAGCCGTTTTCTTCAATAGACCCGTAAAACTTGTTGGTAGTATTGCTATTGCCGAATAAACGCGGCAGCAACTGATAGATGATGAGTTTGTTGGATGCCATTAATACAAGGCCTCCAACTTCTCCAAATCCATTTCATGCAGACCGCTTACTACCAAATCAGCCTCGGTAAGTACCTGTGGCGAGCCAATGCCAACAGCCTTCATACCGCCGGCTTTGGCAGCCTCGATACCGGCAATGGCA
>Ga0302304_10001520_pt1 | contig 12053 bp, 11 predicted proteins | sample III_Palsa_E2_2_FD_198769 | JGI IMG/M metagenome (GOLD analysis project Ga0302304, IMG submission 198769) | Peat permafrost microbial communities from Stordalen Mire near Abisko, Sweden - III_Palsa_E2_2 | ecosystem: Environmental > Terrestrial > Soil > Palsa > Peat permafrost | place: Sweden...
ATCGAATTTAGAAGTTTAACTATCAATATATCTATTATATAAATACAAGGTTTGTTAAGGAACGAACATGTTATTGAAGGCAGAGCCTGTTCGCCAATACCTGAATTTGTTTTAATAATAGATAATCGTTTTAAGTTGTATGCCTCATCCAGGGGCAAGCGCCTATGGATACCATTGTGTGTTACAAGTGCTAACAACTCAATTCCGTTGTGAACACAAGGCGTGCCAATAAAATATTCCCTGGTATCATTAGTGTTTCCTGTAACCCAAATTCTCTCTTCAAATTTAAGTTTTGTGATTAAACTTGTAGATGGGTTGAACGATAGCTTTTTTAGATTGTGTATATCTTGCAAGGGTAAAGATCTAAAGTGGCCGAGCTCTGTCACCGCTACCACACCTTATTTCCAGAGTATATAACTGGTCTGCCAATAAAATATTCATTGAGAAAATTTGTGTAACCTGTAACCCAAACTATTCTTTCAGGCTGAGATTTGCTTGATCCTTTTTCCATGATAATTATGACGTTGTTTTTCCGTCTTGTCATTATATCCTGGTGACTCAAGAAAATATAAAGGATTTTGGAAATTTTTTTAATGAATTTTGATTGAATCAAAATTCGATATAAATGAATTGTATTTTTTGCTATAAAGATTCTTCCAAAGCAAAGCGTCGAACATACTACCCGCCCATCCCGGTTGAACCCCAACCAATGTAAGCGTCTCGCCTAGTTCCTTTGCGAAGCCAAAAACAACCTCCACATTTATTCCCACGCACCACAACGGCGCCCAATACTTTCCGCTTCGCACGAATATTACCCTGGTTTCGAATCCGTTTCTTACGCTTCAGACTGAACCAATTGTTCAGTGGATTTATTGGAGGCTTGCTGTTCCGGCGAAATCCGGTCCAGGCATTTTTGAAGTTCGGCTGCAAATATTTTATCGTTGGGCGCCTTAAAAATGGTGTTGTGTTCACCGGGAATATTGTGGACTGTCACACCGTTCAGCGCAAATGGCCGCCAACCCAAAAACGCCGTGTCCTTCACATAGAAAGTACGGGTTTCGGCTTTGAACACATCTACCTTAATGTTTTGGGGTTTTAGCTGGTAACGTACCAGGGCCTCCTGGTTGCATTTGTCGATTTTATGTGAATAGCCGAAGAATCCCGGCTGATCTTGTTTTTTGGTTAAAGACCAATACCGGCGGATAACCTTCCGCTTCAGCAAAGTAGATTTTTCTACCACAGTATTACTAAAACCATTTACAAATTTTAGCGTGTGCACAATATTGTTGGCATAGTAGCTAAACTGTTTGCGAAGCTTTGTACCGATAGGGTCGTAGAAAATAGTATTATATGCGTTGGTATCGAATAGCGCTACTAAGTTGACCTCTCTTCCCATCTCCTGCAGCTGCCGGGCCATTTCATAAGCGATAATGCCCCCAAAAGAAAAACCTGCGAGCGCGTAGGGCCCACCAGGATTTTGCGCCAGGATGGAATCAATATAATGTGCCGCCATGTCTTCTATCCGGGTCAAGGGCTCGTCAATGCCATTAAGTCCTTTGGCTTGCAAGCCGTAAACCGGCTGGTCAGGCGAAAGGCCCATAGCCACAGCGTTAAACAGCAGCACATTTAGTCCTGCGCCATGTACAATGTATAAAGGCATTTTGGCGCCGCCTGTTTTTATCGGCACCAGGGCGTCCCAGGTAATTGCCGTGGCATCAAGATTTAGCAACCGCGCCATTCGCTCAATGGTAGGCTTTTCAAAAAGCGAAGCAAGAGGCAGCCGTTTCCCTGTTAAACGTTCTATTTTGGTCATCACCTTTACGGCGATCAGCGAATGTCCGCCAAGCTCAAAAAAGTTATCGTAAATGCTTATCTTTTTTAATCCCAGGTACTCCGACCAGATATCAGCCAGCATTTTCTCCACGTTGGTGCGTGGCGCTGCATAAAAAGTAAACTCGTCGGCCGATGGGCTGGCAAATTGCAATAACGCCTTTTTATCCACTTTGCCGTTACCGGTAAGCGGGATGCTATCCAGCGCCACGAAATGGGCCGGCATCATGTAAGGGGGTAATTGCTCCGACAGGTAGGCCTTTAGTGCGGCGATTTGCGCATCGCCTATAAAAAACGCAACGAGTTCCTTTTCGTGCCCGCTTACCGTTTTTGCTAAAACCACTGCCGATTTCACATTTTCATGCTTCTGCAGCACAGAAGTGATCTCGCCCAGCTCAATCCGGAAGCCCCGGATCTTTACCTGGTCGTCAATACGGCCAATAAATTCCATATTCATTCCTGGCAGCATGCGGCCGTAATCGCCGGTTTTGTACATTCTGCCGCCCAGGGAGCTGTTGAAAGGGTCTTTTATAAAAGCCTTTGCCGTCTTTTCCGCATCGTTTGCATAGCCCCGGGCAACACCCACGCCGCCTATGTATAATTCGCCTTCAGCGCCCGGAAGCACCGGCTTAAGCTGTTCGTCAAGAATATAAAAAAAGTTGTTAGCGATTGGTTTGCCATAAGGAATGCTGGTCCATCCGGCTTCCACCTTATCGATGGGATAGAAATTCGACCACACTGTCCCCTCCGTGGCGCCGCCAAGGCTAATGATCCTGGCACCCGGGAATACTTTTTTTATCCGGTCAGGAAGGTTAACCGGTATCCAGTCGCCGCTCATAAACACCAGGCGCAGGTGGTTTTCAAAGTCGGATGTATTTGCCGATCCCAGCTCACTAACAAAATAGTCCATCGTTGATGGTACTGAATCCCAAAACGTCACCTTGTGCTTTACCAGCATATCTTTCAAAACCGGCGCATCCATTAGTTCCTGTTTTTCAACCATCACAATCGATCCGCCGGCAGCCAGCAAGCCAAAAATATCATAAACGGAAAGGTCGAAACACATCGAGGTTATAAACAGCAGGCAATCCTGCGGTCCTATGCTGAACTCAATATTTACCCACTGCAGCAGGTTTACCGCGGATTGATGTTCGATCATTACGCCCTTGGGTTTCCCGGTCGATCCCGACGTATAGATGGTATATGCGAGTTGAGAACTATCGATCTGGGCATTGATGTTATCGTCCTGAAAATTATTGAGGTCGATTTGTTTGAGTCTTACCAGGCGGCTTTCGGGCAGCGTTTCGAGCAAGAGGTAGTCGTTGTCTGCAATGAGTAAGCCTACTGCTGAATTTTCCAGGATATATTCCTGGCGATCAACCGGGTAATCGGGGTCAATGGGCACATAGGCTGCACCTGTTTTCATTATTGCCAGCATCCCTGCAACCATGTCGAAGCTACGCGCAACCATCAACGCCACGTTGTCGCCGCTTTTCACGCCGCGGCTAATAAGGCACCGTGCCAGGCTATTGGCTTTTCGGTTTAGCTCCCCATAGGTCATCGAAAGCTGGTGACGGCATAAGGCAATGGCATCCGGGCTTTTGAGAACTTGTTCTTCAAAAAGACTGTGGATGGTTTTTTCTTTGGAATAGGGCCTGATTGTGTCGTTAAATTCCAGCATTAGTTGCTGTACCGCGTCTTGATCCAATGTTACGGGCCAAAGGGTGGCGTCGGTATTAGCTTCTATCGCGGGTGACGCCATATTTTAGGTGTTGGTATATATAACACCTGTTATACGGATAACTTAGGTTTTGGTTACGCGGGCTAACAACGATGCACTGCGGCTACAGCCCGTGTTACCGGCATATATTGACTTTTGCGGGAAAATGAAATTTGAAGTGGTGAAAGGTTGAGAAATGACACGTCGGTTGGATATTTGCCCTGATTGGCCGCATTTGATTCCATCGATCCCGGGGCGTCGAAATCAACATAAAAGAATAAGGGCCAGCCAAAACCGCATTTAAAACAGGCTAAAACCTCCATGCCCCCCGCTTTCACCCACCCCAAACCAGGCGGTTCATAAAGCCAACCCCAACCTGCCTTATCAAAGCCTGAGGAGTGAACGCTGCTTTTAGCTTAGCCGTTTATCCTTTATCATGGAAACGGCGGTCTTGATGATGAAAATTATTGGAACCAATGATACGATGGTCCCTGCGACAGTGAGTATTAATTGCAATCTCATATTTATCTATTTAATTGTGATCTTCTGGTAATCTTCAAAAACCATACCTTCTGTTAAAACGAACCGGCCATCTAATCAATGGAGTGTTCTAAGAGGATAAAGTGTAGAAATATTTTCTATTTTTCAGCAATATAATAAGCAGCGGGGCTACAGGCTTATGCAGATTTTTGCTTGCACCCGCCTTCAAATTTGTTAACCGGATAGTGTAGCGCCCCCTGGTAAAATGTGGCTCAAATCATGCCGCTTACAAACTTAACGGAATTATTGGTATCACCATCCTACGATCATGCTTTTTTTACATTCACGGCGGCAGGCCCTCTTTGGCCCTTTTCCGTTTCAAAGGTCACTGTGTCGTTTTCCCGGATACGGTCTGTCAGTCCGTTAACATGAACAAAAATGCTGTCGTTTGTGTCCTTGTCCCTTATAAAGCCATATCCTTTTGCCTCGTTAAACATCGTCACAATTCCTGTTCTGATCGCGTCAGCCGCTAATTGCTCTTGTTTAGGCGTGCTCACCTGGATTTCCTGGATTTCCACTTTTCTTTTTTTGTGCGGATCGGGAGGGGTCGACGAGATATTGCCGTTCTCGTCAATATACGCCAGCATGTCCTCAAGCCCTTTTCCTTTTGCTGAGTTAGCTTTCCGGTCTTCGGCTCTTTCTTTTTTTTCCAGCTGTTTTTTAAGCTTCTTTTTTTCTTTTTCTTTTTTGTTGAAGGTTTCGTTTGATCGGCCCATAGTTTAATTTTAAAATAAACAAAAAAGCACCCCCTGAATTAGAGAATGCTTTACGATTAATCATTATAGTGTGTTAAGCTACTTTTACATTTACCGCGTTCGGGCCCTTACGGCCTTGCTCTACATCGTAACTAACAACATCCCTTTCGCGGATATTGTCAATTAGCCCTGAAGAATGAACAAAAATCTCGGTACCGCCATTGTTGGGCGAAATAAATCCGAATCCTTTTGATTCATTAAAAAATTTTACTGTTCCTTCTTGCATGATATTATTGTATTGAAATATTGATAAGTTGACAAGGTAGGGATAAATAACCATATTATTTTACTTTTGGTAAAAAACCACGAAATAATTTAAGTAAAAGAAAAATTTCCCGCCGTCCTTATCCATGTATTTAAACATCTCTGTACAATAAAATTGTGCCTGCGGGGTTTAGATGATAATTGAGACTACACATCGGAGCCACCGCTTAATAAATTTATCATTGATGCTGAAGTCTCGGTAAATATGCTTACCTTTAAGCATTCCTTCAAAAATACCCTTAGACATTGCCTGGTTAAATGCGGTAATCTTTAAGCATTAACCAACAAGGCATGAAACAGACCAACACTACCGGGGTATTAAGCAACATACCAAATACGCATCGCCGCTTAACCGACCTAACGGGCTAATGCAGCATTAACATGGCGCGGTTCCGGCTTATTCTCTACCAATACCCCCGAACGTTTCCTGTTTCGGTTAGTTCGCCTGCTAACTATAGACGCTTTAAATTATAAACCAAAAATGAATAAGGACGCAAAAGGAGCCGCAGGATCAAGCCGGAACAACCAACCGGTAGGTGAAGTACCAGCGTCAAATAAATCTGAATAATGGAAATTCAAACTGTTGAAAAAGAGGCGCGTACTTACGTGTACGACCTGATGAACGAAGCCCGCGAACATGGCTTTGGCCCGAATGACAAATGGCGGCTTAGTATGGTTAATGAAACAGATAACCTCCGGCTAAGGAAGGAATATTACCCGGCTATTTCCAGCAAAATTGATCCCGAAGACATATTGGCGGTATTTCAGTTTGTGAAATCTGCCCTGCAGCAGCCTTTAAGTAAAGACGAACTCGAACTGAACGAACATATTATTCAGCAGCGTGAACTACAATATATTTTAGCTATTAACCCTAACAGATTTCGTTAATCATGGCATTTTTAGATCATGTCCTGCAAGCCCCGGCTTACGGATGGCAGGACGGCGATGGCTTACTTATAAAGCCCCGCAACAAGCAAATATTCATGGAGTTTTTTAACCGGCTTAACGTTTTCAAAACCCGAAAAAACTGGCTGCCCTTTTTTAACTGGCTGAGAATATTGTGCCTGGCGCCGTTCTTTTTGCTGTTTATTTTCAAATTCTTTACGCCCTTGCTGCTGCTTTACGGGTTTTTGTACAGCATGATCATCATGGGCACACATGGCACCGTATGGCTGCATCGTTATTGTACGCATGGCGCCTACAAATTCCGGAATAAGTTTTGGCGGTTTTTTACCCAAAACCTCACCATCAATGCCATACCTGAAGAAACCTATGTGATTTCGCACCATGTGCATCATGCCAAATCCGATCAGCCCGGCGATCCTTATAATGCGCAGGGCGGTTTCCTGTACTGTTTCCTGGCGGACGTAAATCACCAGCCTATTGCGAAGGACCTGACCGAGTCGGATTACGGGCGTGTAAAAAAATTGATGGCGCACACCGGCGTAAGGGCCAATAACTACCGGCAGTACCAGCGTTGGGGATCCTATGCCAACCCATGGCGTACGGTGCTGAGCTGGGTGCTCAACTGGGGTTTTTGGTACCTGGTTTTTTACCTGATTGGTGGCAATGCGCTGGCATGCACCTTGTTTGGCGCCGCCGGCTTTTGGGCTGTGGGCGTGCGCACGTTCAATTACGAAGGCCACGGAAAAGGAAAAGACAAGCGGCGCGATGGTGTCGACTTTAACCGGAAGGACCAATCGGTGAACCAAATATGGCCCGGCCTTGTGGCAGGCGAATGGCATAACAACCACCACTTGTACCCAAAAAGCGCGCGAAGCGGCTTTAAGGCGTACCAGGTAGATATGGCGTGGTATTATATCCGCCTGATGAACCGTCTCGGTGCTGTGATCAGCTACCGTGACGACAAAAAACAGTTTAAAGAGAAATATTTATGAGGCAACTGAAAATATCCCCGTCGATCACTAATCGCGATAGTCATTCGTTGGATAAATACCTGAATGAGATCAGCAAAATAGACATGATCACGGCGGATGAGGAAGCGAGCCTTACCCGGATGATCCGCGACGGCGATCAGGCGGCGCTTCATAGGCTGGCCAGTGCAAACTTGCGCTTTGTGGTTTCTGTGTCGAAGAAATTCCAAAACCAGGGCTTGCCGTTAAACGACCTGATCAATGAAGGCAACGTGGGGCTCATCAAAGCAGCCCGGCGCTTCGACGAAACCAAGGGCTTCAAATTCATATCCTACGCGGTATGGTGGATACGACAGGGCATTATGCAGGCAATTGCCGAGCAATCGCGTATTGTACGGCTTCCGCTTAACCAAATCGGCTCACTTATTAAGCTAAACAGAACTTTTGCCCAGCTGGAGCAGCAGTTTGAGCGCGAACCCTCGGTTGAAGAACTGGCCGAAGTGATGGAAAGCACCGCACATAGCGTTGCAGATGTAATGAGCAAATCGGGCCGGCATGTTTCCGTCGATGCCCCGTTCAACAGCGAGGAAGATAATTCGCTTTTGGATGTACTGCGATCAAACGAAACCGAAACCGACGATGCCTTAATGAAAGAATCTTTATCACAGGCCATCCGCTTTTCGCTGAAGGTGCTGTCTGCCAGGGAACGGGAGATCATCACGCTGTTTTATGGCATTGGGCATGTACATCCCTATTCGCTCGAAGAGATCGGTGTAAGGTTCAGTTTGACCCGCGAGCGCGTACGACAGATCAAAGACCAGGCCCTGGTGCAATTGCGCCGCCATTCGGTGAGGGACAATTTGAATACGTACTTGGGGGCGTAAACTGCGGTTTGCAGTTCACAGTTGGCAGAGTTACGATAAATAGTTAAAAATTTCAGGTAGCTGGGGTCAGTCCAATCCGGAGACATGGTTTACTCCAGCGGCGTTGGTTTTATGACCATGGCGATCGGATATCAGTTACCTTTTTTTGCGCCTTGGGTTCCTGCTCATATGAAATACTGAAACAATTAGGATTGCCCGTTGCCTGCTGTGTATTTTATAGACAATCAAGTATGGAAAAGAATCGGTTATCGCCTCCTGAGTCCCTTTTTTAAAGGATAATGTAAAGGATTATTCTTAATTAGATCGACTTTTCTGAAAAACTCTTTTTCAAAGTTCTCGCCGACTCCCGGCTGTTCTCCTTCATACCATTCCACCGCATCGTACAACTCCTTTTCAGCTTTTGGCGATAAGTCGGCAGAATAAGTCATTTTCCCGAAAGCGCTGAGCGTTCTTTTCTCATTTGTTCCAGCTTGCCCTTAACTTCATCAATCGGGATTCCACGGTCAATCCCTTCCTCCCATCGTCTTACCCGTTCATTTAGCTCGGCTATGAACTCCCCATCTTCCGACCAATCAGCCGTTGGCGACATCCGGTCTTCAAATATCTCATAAATAGCCGCTAATTGCTTGTCATCGGCCTCATCAATATAGCCGTGCAAGCGGGCTCTTATTGCCGTTGTTGTCATGTCAAATTGCTTATAATACAAATTTACAAAAAATTCCGTCGTCGTTCTGAATGTCTTCATTTTTGCGCTTGAATCGAAAAAACTATCTTTATCGAAAGTCCCGTTACATGAAATCCTTGTTTGTCCTATCCGTTTTATCGCTTCTGATCTATTCTTGTTCGCCCACTTCAAAGCGAAAAAATGACCTGTTTTACGACGGGATAAAAGGGAAAGTGTCCATGGTTAGCATGACGTTTTATGATGTCCCCGATTCATCTGGGAAATCTGGTAAAACCCGCGCTTCGTATAAATTCACTTTTGAATTTAACCGTGATGGTGATATCATTCACCAGAAAGGCGTGTCTTTCCAGGATACCGCAGCTAAATTAATCGAAGAAACCTACTTTACTTACAATAGTAAAGGCTTTCGAATTGCAGCGCAGCATCCCAACGCGTCAAAGCCCTATGCAACCGATTTCTACGATGATAATGGAAAATTAAACACAATTTATTCGTTGGACGACCAAACCGGAAGAACCCTAAAAACTACCAAACTAATTTATAAAGCAGGCGAATCGTTATGTGAATACGACGTTTACTTGCCGGATGGTAAGTTAACAGACCGAACTGTGTACAAATCGAAAGGCGATTTGGTTACGCAAACGACAGAATACGACGCTGCCGGACAATTGATCGAACAAAATGACTTTACCTATGATACCGAAGGAAGGCTTGTAGCGAAAGCAAATACAACTAAAGGGCAAACGTTCAAAACCTCGATAAAATACGCAGACTTTGATCGTTCGGGTAATTATTTAACCGCTGTAAGTTATGCTAACGGCAAACCGTATCAAATCGAAAAGAGAGCGTTGACTTATTATTGAAATGGCGTGTTTTCCGCGAGGCATCTGAAACCCGTACATCAACGCAATTTCCGCATCAACAATTATCACGGCATTCGCACATCTGCACATCTGCACATCTCCTCATCTCCACATCCTCACCTTACCACCAATCCCACCTTCAACACCATGGGCTCCGCGCCAAACCTCGGCCCGCCGAAATCGGTTTCATCACCATTGAGGATGCGCAGAAATTTAAATTCCCCGTTTATATAATGCCCCTCCTCAACCTTTAAATATTGCCAGGCGTGGCCGGAATTGCTTCCTGTAGGCCGGAAAGTGATATGGCAATCTGAGCCGATAACGACAAACTCATCGGCGCTTTGCTGAACGATCATCAGTTTGCCATTAGCCTCATCATCCGGTTTTGTGGTATGGCGCCTGCCTTTTCCAAACGATACAATAGCCTGCCAGGCGCCCAGGTCGATGGTTTGATCGGCATGGTCCTCGTGTTCCACCACGGCTTTAATCTTTCCCTCAAAGCCCCATTCGGCTAATTGGCGCATCATAGGGCCGGTCGTGGCATAGTCTGCAGCGAAAGGCGCCAGGCGTGCGGCGGTTTCGGCGGTAGTTTCGGTGCTGCCATTCGCGTCGATGCCAAAGGGCGAAAAGCCGATTCCTCCGCGGGCAATCACTTCGTACAGGTATTTGGCCCGGTCGCCGCTCAGGGCACACTCGGGTACAAACAGGGCATTATCGGGCCGGTCGTAAAGGTCGATCACTTTGAGAATAGTTTGGCTGCCTGGCAGATAAATATCGGGAGCCAGCAGGTCGATGGCCGGGGCGGCGGCTTTCCATATCGGGACCACGTTGTCGGTGGGACCGCCGCTTTCGTAGGTATTGGCCATGGGGTTGGTGAGCGGGTCGCGGAGGGCGGTGTTTACATAAAGGGGTAAAGGATATTCAGCTTTACCTGCCGCAGCCACCTGCCCCACATACCTGGCGATGTGCCAGGCATTAAAATATTCATCGGCGCGCTCACCAAATACCTGCTGCCAGGTTCCACCGCCAACGATGGACACATTCAGCGCCTGGAGTATGGCCGGCTTTAGCAGTTCGGCGGGTACGGAACCCTCAAACAGTTTTTGCGCCACGGGCGAATAATCCCGCATGCTGTCCCAGGACCCGGATTCATTCTCCACCTGCACCATTAGCACGGTATGCGGCGCATCAGCATGCTTTAGGTACCGCATCAGAGCGCTGAAAGCCTTGACGTCCGCATCAAGTGTAGCCTGGTAAAGGGGCGAGGGCGAATCAACAGGTTGCCCATTTTTGCCGGTGATGTTGGGGTATTTGGCAGCATCGGTCTTCATCCAGGCCGGCATATAATGGTTGCTGCCGTTTTTCCAGGTGCCGAACCACAACAGCACCAAATGCACCCGGTGCGCCCTTGCCTGTTTTAGCAATGTATCCACTACCGAAAAATCAAAATGCCCCGGCTGTGCCTCCAGTTGTTCCCAATAAACCGGGACTTCCAGGGTGTTGAGATGCATAGCCGCAGCGGCTGCCCACACTTGCGGCAGCATGCCCGGCCAGGCGCTGGAGTTATGGGCCTGCCCGCCCAGCATAAAAAAAGGCTTGCCATCCACCAGTAAGGCATGGCGGCCGTTTTTTTCGACAATTCGAGGTATGGGATTAGTTGCTGGCTGGGCAATGGCTAAGCTAAAGGCAAAGACCGTGAAGGTAAGGGTGAGGGTTATTCTTTGGATTGGTATCATGATGGCAGGGATAGAGTTAGTTTAATATTCATGTTGAAAAAGCCGCGCGAACGACTAAGTCAAATGTAGCGTTCGGAAAAGTAATCTCAGGATTTAGTGTCAAAAATACGTATAACATTAATTGCAATAAGTTGCAGGCCTGGTCTTCGTTTATGGGTGGAAGTTTAAAAACCTCATGACTTAGCCGTTGCAAATACGCGCGGGGGAAATGACAGATTTTGCAGGACTTTGAACACGTCGTAACTAACTATGCGTTATGTTTGTATAAAGGAGCACAAAAAAATGATTGGTCACCAGCAAAAGGGCAGAAAACGGGCACCATCCGCTAAATTGAGCGGCGTTAATGAAATTGGCCCTGTAAAAAAATTAAAACCGACCGGCGAGGGTGGGATGTCCTACAATCCGGAACCCGACAAGTTTTCAGCAGATCAATTCATTCCAGATAAACACAAACAAGCCGAAACCCGTTTGGCTAATAGTTTATCGCGTCCTCATTTCTGATTGTAATGGCCCATTGCCGAGAGCACAAGAACGGTGACGATATTTTCGTCAACCTTATAAATTAATCTGTCTTTTTGATTTACCTTTCTTGACCAGAACCCGGAAGTTTCATATCTCAACGGCTCGGGATTTCCTATCCCCGCATAGGGCGTTTCGGTAAGTTCGATAAGGATTTTTTCGATTTTTTTAATACTTGCTTTATCGCCGGATTTCAAATGCTGTTTTATATGCTTTTCTGCAAGTTCTTCTATTTTAAGTTTAGATTGCCCAACATATCATTCGGATCGATGTCTTTGTAATTGCCTCTTTTTTCGGCTTTTTTTACCATTGCCACAAAAGCGGGATCATAGGGACGGGTTTCAACATTTATTTTCCATGCTCTGGCAATAGCCTTTAGAGCA
>Ga0302304_10001528_pt1 | contig 12023 bp, 10 predicted proteins | sample III_Palsa_E2_2_FD_198769 | JGI IMG/M metagenome (GOLD analysis project Ga0302304, IMG submission 198769) | Peat permafrost microbial communities from Stordalen Mire near Abisko, Sweden - III_Palsa_E2_2 | ecosystem: Environmental > Terrestrial > Soil > Palsa > Peat permafrost | place: Sweden...
CTCGCCCACTTGTTTAACCAGGTTCACATCCCAGCTGCTGGCCAGTAAGGTGCCCACCGGGAAAGCCGTGGCATAATAGGTCTTGGAGCTGTCGCCCTTGCGGATGGGGCTTATTCTTACCCCGGCGGGCCCGTCGGACACCACAATGGCCGGGATACCCAGACGCGGAATGGCATAGGTAACACCTGCAGCGCCGGGAACCTTTTGATCCGTTTGGCCGATCATCGGTCCGGCCGGTGCCGGTGGAGGCGTTGGCATTTTATTGGCGCTGTCTTTTTTGGCAGTCGGTGCAGGCGGCGGACCGAAGCCTCTGCCGGCGCCTACCAGCAGCTTGGCTTTTTCTTCCAGCGTCATGGCGGCTATCACTTGTTTTATGCTGGCTTTCCCTAATTGCGGTGTGTTCGCATCCGGCGCCTGGGCCATACATAGACTATGTAGTAACAGGAGAAGTGCCAGGAATGGGACACTTTTTAAAAGGCGCGTGCGGTTATTCATGGTATGAGGGTTAATTGGTTTACGTGTAAGGCCGAAAGCCATCGCGGATTTCGGTAAGCTAATTAAGACAATAGGGGTGGTTAGCTAAAACGTAATAGACAAACAGTAAACAAACATAGATGGAATTGTGATTTAAAGCGATGGAAATTAGGGGGTTTTAGCGGGGATTTGTGTAAAAATGTTGTGAGGGAGGTGGAATAACCGTTTCGGCAACTATATCCTCCTGTTCTCGTTTTCGAAGAGCCTGTCAAAGCCGATATAGCGCTGCAAAGACGTATTATCATAGAACAACAAATCCGGTGAGCCCTTAAGTCGCCTCACCTACCATCAATCTATTCAAGGTTACCAGCAAAAATACGCCTGTTGTTATATCCCACCCGATAATGCTGTATACAGAAATACGTTCAGTAATGCCCGGCGGGATGCTGTGCAAGGTCAGCAAAGCGACTAATCCGAGCAGGCCAAACACGCCCATAAATACGCTGTAATTTTTATACCATTGGGGCGCGCCGATTCGGCGGGCGGCTATGCCGGCGCAGATGCATTCCACATTGCCTAATATAATAGCCAGAGAAGCGCCGATCACATGCACCGCGCCGATGGGTTTGTCCATTGTATCAGGCGAGCCATGTACAATAGCTACCCCAAACATGCCGATGCCGTGGAGAACGGCCAGCAGGGGCAGGGTAATGCGCCCGATTTTGGAAGTAAACAATTGCCGCAACAGCAGAGCCGATGCAATTGCCAAAATACCTTCGATGAAAAAGGCGGAATTCATGACATAATATATCGGCGAATAGATGAACCTGCCCTGGAATGTTACCGGCGGCCCGGAAACGCCGAGGTCGCTGATAAAGTAATGTGCATAGTTATACGGCGGGTTTTTCCAGGCCATGGCGGTGAGGGCTTCGGCGATTACGTATTCTATTATTGCGGCGAGAGCGATTGCCCCGGCGATGATGCGGGCTTTATTGGCGCCGTATTGATACGGTTTTAGCATTGCGGGTATGGGCGGCATGGCTTGTTGGGTTTATTTGTGGATTGGAAGCAATTGGGTATACAATAATAGTTAAAAATGCATGGGATTTTGGAAGGGATGATTTGGACTACAGTAGCGGTGCAGAAGAAAATGGCCTGTGGGCGTTAAGCGGATTTGGATTTCATCACTTATTCCTTTCAATTAAAAGTGTTATTTTTGTTGAACTAAAAGCTGTCTATGACAACGTTAACCATTGACATTCCCGATAATAATGTCGAAGAGGTCATCGCCCAACTGAAAAAACTGGGCGTCACTATACTGCAGTCGAGCTTAGCTAAGTTAGATAAACTCACCAGGGAGGATTATGAAAAGCATTTTTCGCATCGGGCTGAAGCAACAAAAACAAAGTGCTTAAATACCTATGACCGTTCATCAAAGGGACATTGTTGAGATCGCCTTCTACACTGGAAGGACACCTCAAACTCATCCGGCCCTTGTGGTTTCTAAAGATGACATATATGAAACGGAGGTTATTCAAGCTGCCCACTGTCGTTACAGTCCATCAAACACAAATTTCTCCTTAACTGACTTTTTAGGCGAAAATAAATCGACCGCCTGGATGCCGGGTATACAAAAGATATTAATTTGATGGAGGCTTGTTTAAGGTCGCCTATTCGAAGGTAATGTTCGGGATCCATATAGTTATGGCGCGTTTTTGGTTCCACAATCCGATGGGTCTTGTATAAACTGAAAACCTGGGATACCATTCCCTTAAACAATAAATCCAAGCAGCTCGGATAGTTCTTTATCGGTGATGTTTTCCTGCTCACTTTTATCAAAAATCGTGAGCAGATAAACAGTCTCATTTACGATTTTGAAGCAGGTAATAACCCTGGCACCACCCGATTTGCCTTTTCCTTTGCTGGCGATTGCCATGCGGATTTTATAACATTCGTTGCCAAGCGGAGTTCCCTGGGAAGGACTCTCTTTAAGTGATTTAAGCAACAGGGAAAATCTGTCTTTAGTGACGAAAATTTTTTGCTAAGGCGCTTAAGTTCCTTTTCAAATTTTGGTATAAATTTGACCTTATAACTCATTTAACAATTCATCAGCGTCGCGGGCATCCAATTTGCCGGCTAATACCAGGTTCATCTCATCTATAGATTCCTTTAGATCTTCCATGACCTTAGCCCGGTAAGGTGTAAGCGGTTTGGTTTTCACATAGGGCAGGTCGTTTAACAATGCCATTAATGCCGCTGCCTTGCTTTCTTTAACCTCCAATACAAATTTCATAATAACAAAAATACAAAATTATTTGAAGCAAAAAGCTTCCGCTATGAACCATGATCTATAAGCTATAAACAGTTTACCGCTACTGCTACTGCAACTCACAATTCACCGCTACCCACTCCGCAAGCTCCCAACTCAATTATTCCCTTTCACCCTGTTCTTTTCGTCGTCGGCGCCGGTTGTGTGCTCACGGGCTTTAATTTTGTTGTTGCCGAAATTGTAGGTAAACGTAAGGCGGGCAACGCGTGATTGGCGATTCTGATTAATGATCAAATTATTATCGGCGTAATTGCTGCTCACATTATTGGTGCGCTGGTTAAATATGTCGCTCACTGAAAATTTAACGTTTGCTTTTTTGTCATCAAAGGAATGACTAACACCAGCATCAGTTGAATACTGCGGTTTTACATTGAACAATCCGTATATCAAAGCCGACTGGTAATCACTGGTCAACTCGAATTTATAGCCTTTTATTGGCGTAAAGGTTTCAGTAGCCCTCACCTGGTATGCCGGTTCGCCGGCGTTTAAGTTGGCGCCTTCAAGTCCGTTGGAGATGAAACCAAGGTAAAAGCCTGTGATGTTGACGTTTCCTTCGAACCATTTGGTCACGGTATAGGGGGCATAGAGGTTAATGTTATAGGCGTTTTGTACCTGCAGGTTTTCTTCGGTAACAAAGGAAACCTTGGTTACCGGGTCGGTGCCTGGGATTTGGGTAATGACGTTGGTGGTGCGGCTGTAACCAAGGGTTAGCGTAATGTTTTTATCGTAGGTATAATTGAATTCGAAATTATTGGTATACTGGGGCTGCAGGTAGGGGTTGCCCTTTTGGTAGGTGTAGGGATCGAGGTGATAGACAAAAGGATTCAAATTGTCGTATTGCGGCCTGTCGATACGGCGGCCATAGGAAAAGGTGATCTCGTTTTTGTCATTGATGGTATGGTCCACAAATAGGCTCGGGAATAAGTCGAGGTAATGGCGTGGGATGCTCTGCGCCACATTTGCCGAATCGCCCACTGCTGATGAACTGGTGTATTCGGCGCGCAACCCTGCCTGCACAGAATAGCCCTGGAAGTCTTTTTTGAAATTGATATACCCGGCGTCAACTTTTTCGTCGTACACAAAATGGTTGTTATCGATGTATGGTGATGTGGAGGATTCGGTCTGCAGCAGGTCGTTATCAGTTTTTACATCACTGAATTTTAATCCCGACTCAAACTTCAAAGTTTTGCTGATCGGCTTGGTATAATCTACTTTCCCGGTGCGGATATTGATGGTTGAGGGTGTGATGTTTCCCAGGAAAGCCGCAGGCTGCTGAACGGCCCCATCGGCCAGGAAGAAATCGGTATTGTAACCGGCTACGGAACTGTTACGGAAATTTGAATAATCGATGTCGGCGCTTAGCTCCTGGCCCAGGGTATCCAATTTGAAGTCGTCGTTTAAATTGCCTGCGATGTCGTGGTAAGTTTGATGGATAAGGGAAACCGTATGCAGCGACGAATCGACTTCGGCAAAGCTTTGGCCGATATAGGTATTGGTATTGTTGTTATCGTTCTCGCCATTAAAATAGCCGCTCACCAGGAAACCGATGGTGTTTTTTGAGCTCAGATCGTAATCGGCGCCCAGGCGGTAGCTATTGTTGTGATCGGTTTCGGGCATATAGGTGTGCTGGTTAAAATAGGTATTGTGGCCAACGCTGTCGATGACGCGCATCAGGCCGATGTTCTGGAACCGCTCCACATCGTTATGACTGAATGTCCCGAATACATTCAGGCTGCCCTCTTTGTGGTTCAGGTTTAGGGTTTCATTGTCCTGCCCGTATCTTCCCCAACCCGCACCTACGGTCACACTTCCGTTAGTACCTGTTTGCTTATTCTTTTTTAGCTTGATGTTGATGATGCCCGAGTTACCCGCTGCATCATACTTTGCAGAGGGATTGCTGATGATCTCGATGGATTGGATGGTATTGCCGTCGGTGGAGCGCAGCAAGGTGGCCAACTGGGCAGCTGAAAGATAAGTGAGCTTATCGTTGATCATGACGGTGACGCCCTGTTTACCTTTAAGGCTGATGTTGTCATCTTTATCCACCGAAACGCCGGGCGCCCGTTCTAAAATATCCATGGCTGAGTTACCGGCAGCCAGCACACTGTTCTCCACGTTCATTACCACGCGGTCCACCTGGTGCTCAATAAGTGGTTTGGAGGCTGTAATGCTCACCGCGTTTAGCGAATGGCTGGCAGGTAGCATTTTGATAGCCGGTACGGTAAAGTTTTTTTCGGCCTTTGTTAGCGTAAAAACGCTGCCAATTGCATTTGCGTAGCCAACAACGGTAGCCTTTACCAGGTAATCGCCCGGCGCTATATTATTAAAGGTGTAAAGTCCGGCATCGTTGCTCAGTGTGCCTTTTACGACTGCCGAATCCTTAGCATTGAGTAAACTTACAGTGGCGTAACCCATTGGTTTGGCCGTTTCGTCGAGCAGTGAGCCGGTGACGGTTAAGGATGGTGGCGCAGGCTGCGCAGTTACTGTTGTTAAGCTCAAGATGAACAACAGGGAGACTATGATGGTGGTTATCGTTTTCATGGATTTGTGTTATGTTTTTGTTGTAAAGAAACCGGGACCAAGCCTGTTGCCGAACTTTTTTTGACCAAGGGGCGGGTTTTGGTGATGAGTGGGAAGGAATTTCGGATTTTCGATTTCGGATGTGAGTCGGAAAACCAACAATCTACTCACCCCTCACAATTCACCACTCAAACTCACCAGCCATAGCAATCCCATTAAAAAATTCTCATTTTTTTTAAGTGTGTTTAAATATTTGTTTTGATTATCCGGTTATCGGTATACCGGCGCCGGATGGGTTATATTATATAGGTGTATTTCTTCATTCAATAGTCGATCGTGTTTTATTTTTGGGCAATAACATTTCCAAAGGGGCAAGCCCTCGTTTTTAAGCCTGGCGGTTTTTGATACCGCCTTCGGAAATGTTTTTTGCTAATAGTTAATTACCGGATATAAGATGACGGAATACCGCTTAAGGTTACATCTTATTTAAATTTTTTAGTACAGGAAACAATTTTCCTGCTAATTCCTGGAAGAGAGTGACTGCGGAAGAATCGAGGCTGGTCCGCATCGCGACGATCTCTTTTTTTACACCGGGAGACCTAACGACGGCGGTATGAGACTTTACCGCGAAATGGATGATATTATAGGAGATGAATAAAAGCCCGCCGGCCAGCAGCAGGCTTTTATTGGTTAGCAGTGTTTTCATTACTGATCAGCTTTGGTGGTATCGGTTTTTACTTTTACCGCGGTATCTTTTTTTACTGTCACTAAGGTATCAATTTTACATTGCAGTCCGTTGTTGGTCATTGTAAAAACCGCCGGCTCGTATCCTTGTCTTTTATCCTGTTCGTTACAGTCGTAAAGATTTATATCGCGCACATAGTTGTCCAGCTTTTGATCGATCATCACTTTGGCGTTTAAAGGCAGCCTTAAAGTAATATCGATCGATTCATCGCGCCATGGCGTACCGGGCCTTTTGCGCAGGGTATAATCGAACTTGAGGACGGAATCCTGCTGCGCAAATATATAGGTGGTATTACGGGCATTAAAAAGGGCTTCGTCGTAGTTGTAGCCTTTGGCGTTATACGATTCTTCAATCTCCGGGTAATTCACATCGCTTTTTTCGATATGGATATCCACACTCCGCGGCTCGTCATGAAATCCGTTGTAGTCTTCGTCGATGACGGTCAAGTTTTTAAAATGGTCCTTTATGTCCAGCCTAACGCTGTCATCGTGCGAAAAGTATTTCAGATTGTTCAATTGCAGGTAATACACATTGTCTTTTGTGGGTTTCAGCTTAACGGTTTCGGTAAAGCTGGCTGACTCCCTAAAATGTGCTGATATCCTTACCGCGTAGTAGATGAGAATTCCCAATGAGCAGAGCCAAACTACCAGGAACACTGTGCCAGTGGAGCGGCCGATACTGCCGACATTAAAGATTCCCCTTAGGGTAACCATTATAATGCTGACCAATGGTACAACGGCTACCAGGAAGGCGCAGATGTAGACATTGTCGGCATGCTGATCGGAAATGACGGTTGCCGGGAAGAAATTGTGAGCGCCTTCGTTAAAACCTACAAATTCGATGAGGAAGACTATGGCGGCAATACTGAAGCCGAGGCAGGCCAAAAGAATGAGTACGCCGAATATCTTTACCAGTATCCTTCCGAGCACTACCAGGAATATGCCAAAGTGATGAAAAAAGTCGCCGGCAAAATCGCGGGCCTGGTAAACAAAGGGGCGCGCCTCGTGGCCGAAATTAGTGAGGTTTTGACGCATGGCGTTCATTTCCTCTTCGAAATTCTTTTTAAAGCCCTGCAGGTTTTGTTTTTCGCCTTTCATGGCCATCCGGTCGGCACGGGATACGGCTTTGGGGATCACTATCCATAGTATAACGTATATTAATATACCGGTACCGGCGAAAGCGCATGAAATGGCGAAGGCGAGCCGTACCCATACCGGGTTAAAATCAAAATAATTGGCAATGCCTGCACAAACGCCCGCTACGAGGTGATCGTCGGGGTCGCGGAAAAGCCTGCGGTTGGTCGACGCAAAATCGCCGAAGGGATTGTGACCTGTTTTTTCCTCCTCGTCCGCATCGGCAAAATCCGCTACGGTTCCCATCTGGCTAATAACGGCGTTCACATCCTGCTCGATGATCACCTGCTTATTGTCGCGGGCCAATATCTCGCTAAACATTTCGGCAATGCGGTTTTCAATATCCGTGGTGATCTCGAGGCTGTCGGCCGAGGTGGAGAAATGACGCTTTACATCCGTCATGTAATTCTTTAATATTTCGTAGGCATCTTCCTCAATGTGGAAGACGATGCCGTTTATATTGATGATAATTGTTTTGTTCATTTTATTTGGTGATTAGTCATTAGTCATTATTTATTGGTTAGCAAGGACAAACTGCAAACTGCTACTGCCAACTGCCACTGTTTACTTCCCCCGGTCGCCGATTGCGGTTTGCACGGCAAAGGCGAGTTCTTCCCAGGTTTTATCGAGCTGCTGCAATACGTTTAGGCCTTCAGCCGACAAAATATAGTATTTGCGTGGCGGTCCGGAGGTGGATTCGACCCAGTTATAGGTTAACAATCCGTTGTTTTTTAAACGTGTTAATAAAGGGTATAAAGTACCCTCAACAACAAGGAGTTGGGCCTTTTTGAGCTCGGCAATAATGTCGGAGGCGTAGGTCTCTCCCTTTGCGATAATGGAAAGAATGCAATACTCCAGTATTCCTTTCCGCATTTGGGTTTGTGTATTTTCAACAATCATAGTGCAAAGATATATGTTTTAGATTGTATTATGCAATACATAGTACTATATTTTTTTACTTTAATCTTCGCAAGTGTTAAATTTTTAACTTTTTTTAACTTTTTTAACATTTTATTTGCGTTTTCGATAAGGTAACACTACTTTTATGATTAATTAACTATTAACTGATCTTATTATTAACAAACATGAAAAAACTTCTACTAGTAAGTTTGTGCTTTCTGATGTTATGTGTAACACATGTATTCGCACAAAACCGTACAGTTACTGGTACGGTTACGGCCAAAGATGACGGCCTACCCATTCCGGGAGTATCAGTAAAGATCAAGGGAACTTCCTTAGGCGTGCAAACAGGCACCAACGGTAAATACACCATCAGTGTACCAGCCAATGGCGTGCTTGTTTTCTCGTTTATAGGCTATGCCGCCCAGGAAAAGGCGGTGGGAGGGTCCTCGGTCATCGATATCGTCCTGAACCCATCCGCTCAGCAATTGAGCGAGGTTGTGGTAACCGGTGCGCTGGGTATCAAGAAAGCCGACAAGGAAGTTGGCTATGCTACCACGCTTATCAGCGGTAACGATGCAAACGAGGCCAAGCCTATCGACCCGATCAACGGTTTGACCGGTAAAGTTGCAGGCCTGGTTATTCAGCAAACCAACGAAGGCATGGATCCAACTATCAAGGTTGACCTTCGTGGTTTCAGGTCGGCCCTTGGCAACAACGACGCGTTGTTTGTTGTCGACGGTTCACCCGTGCCCTCCGCAGTGGTTGAAAACTTAAACGCTGACGACATCGAGAGCTACAACGTGCTCAATGGTTCGGGCGCTGCGGCGTTGTACGGTTCGCAGGCTTCGAACGGCGCGATCGTGATCACCACTAAAAAAGGTACATCCGGTGGCAAACCCGTTATCAGCTACAACAACTCGATCACGCTTAGCCAGGTCGCCAACCTGCCAAAACTGCAGGGCAACTATGGCCAGTACGGTGGTGAAGGTCCCCCTTACGTTAACCCGCTTACTGCGGAACCATACATGGTGCCGTTTGAAAACCAGAACTACGGTATGCCATTTAACGGATCTATCCAGAACGTAGGCGTACCTGCAAACGCCACCGACGGTCCGCAATTGACAGCAGTGTATTCTGCCCAGAAGACTTTACCGGCTGCGGCATTTTTTAATACCGGGGTAAACGAGCAGAATTCAATGTCATTCAGGCAGGGCGATGCGGCCAATTACTTCGGTTTATCGGCCCGAAACGTAAACCAGACAGGTATCGTTCCCATGGACCAGGGTATGATCACCAACGTAAGGGCAACCGGCGGCAAAACGTACGGGATATTCAGGCTCGAGTATTCGGCGGATTATACCAAGCAGACCATCAGCGAGTTCGGGGAAAACCCAGATGGAAGCAACCTGTATTCCAACTTGCTCCAGTTCCCGGCGAACTTGAATATCAAAAGTTTCCAGAATGTAAATGATCCCACTTCGTTTGCAAGTGAGAACAACTACTTTTCGGCTTACTCGTGGAACCCCTATTGGGCGCTTGAAGACTCAAGGAATAACATTTCAAGGGACCAGGTACAGGGTTTTATAAACGCGATATTATCGCCCACTAAATGGCTGGACATCAGTTACCGTGTTGACGATAACTTTGGTGTTTACCGCAATAAATTTACGAGGGACGCGATCACCTGGAGCGCGTATGCGCAGACCTACCCTGAAGGCCCGTACGGCGGTGTTAACGAAGCTTATTTTAACCCGGTTGTTAAAGGTGCCGAGGCAGATTACCTTGGGTATGGCGACGGCTCCGGCTCAATTATTAACGGCAGCGGCGATACACCAAACTGGTACGGCGACAACGGGCTCTCGAGGCTTGAAGGTACCGCATTGATCAGCTTTCACAAGCAACTTGGCGATTTCAAGACGAGTGCCTACGTTGGTAACACGATCTTCAGCGAAAATGCCAATTATACCTACGACTCCAGCTCGAGCCTGATCCTTCCGGGTTATAACAACGTTAATGCCATTTCGGGAAGCCCTAACCTCCAAGAGGCTACCGGCGTTATCCGCCAGGTAAGCTTTTTCGGAGATTTGGCTTTAACCTACAAAGGTTTCCTGACACTGGAAGGTACCGAGCGTAATGACCGGGACAGCAGGCTTTCTCCAGCCAACCAATCCTACTATTTCCCGTCGGTGAAGGCCGCTTTCATCCCAACCGAAGCGTTCACTGCTTTAAAGGATAATAGTGTGCTTGACTACTGGAAGCTTTATGCCGATATTAGCCAGGTAGGCCAGGTTTCTATCCCTCCTTATGAGATCCAGCAGCCACAGTATAATGTAACCAACGGCTTCCCCTACGGCAGCCTCGCAGGTTTTTCATTAAACACTACTGAATATTCGCCGAACCTGAAGCCCGAAATTGTAAATGAACAGGAATTCGGTACCGAGATCGGTTTGTTTAAAGATCGTATCCACCTGAACTTCGACTATTATTATCAAAAAGACAAGAATCAAACACTTGACATTTCCCTGTCTCCAAGCACGGGGTACACCAGTGAGGTAATTAACGCGGGAGAGATCGATTCGTATGGCGAGGAAATGAGCCTGCAGGCGATCGTATTCCCGAAAGGGCCAAATTCTGTAGGATGGACCGTAGGCGGAAACTTTTCGGTGAACGAATCGAAGGTAGTTTCGTTGCTTCCGGGTGTAGATAAGCTACAGATCGGCACCCAGTTTGACACAAATGGCGGGGCTATCGGCGGGTCCTATGCGGTTGTGGGTCAGGCGTTTCCCCAGTTGTATGTAACCGACTATAACCGCGACCCGAAAGGACAAGTGATCGTTAACGGAACTGACGGCCTACCCTCTACTAATCCATCCCCGGTTGACGAAGGGCGCACTACTCCCAAATATAACCTGGGCGTAAATACTACCCTTAGCTATAAGATCGTAACTCTTAATATCGTGGCCGATTACCGCGGCGGAGACGTGATCTATAACAGCATCGGATCTTTTATGGATTTTGCAGGTTCATCAGCGCAATCCGCATCTGCAGGCCGTTCGATATTTATTTATCCTAACTCAGCGATCCAAACCGGCACAAACACTTATGCAACCAACACTACCATTCCGGTTGCTAAAGGCGGCTGGGAGTACTGGTCGACCTACCCGGTTAACGTGGGCAGCCCCTATGTATCCAGCGCGGCTTTCTGGCGCATACGCGAGGTAAGCCTGGCCTTTAATTTAACACAATATATCAAGCACACAGGATTTATTAAAGGACTCACTTTTGCCTTGACCGGCAGAAACCTGTTTTTGTTCCTGCCGAAGAGCGAGCAATGGGGAGATCCTGAGCTCAGCAATGCCGGCACCGGCAGCAACGCCCTTGGTGGTAACGATACCAATAATATGCCATCCTCAAGGATCTATGGAGCTGATTTAAACGTAACATTTTAATTGAAACGAAAATGAAAAGAAAATTATTTTTTATAGCGGCAATAGCCGCGGTCGGCTTTTCGGGGTGTAAAAAATACCTTAACCAGGTTGCGAACCCGAATTTGCCTGGGTCATCGACGCCGCAACTGGCCCTTACCGGCGCTGAAAAGATACTGGCGGATATTCCAAACGGTATTACAACGCTGGAAGGCGGTTCCTACACCCAATATGGTTACTGGGATGGTAACTGGGCTGTGAGCAGCGGATTTATCACACAGCCGCCATTATCGCAATATAATTTCACCACCGGTAATTTCCAGGTTTGGACAGACTTGTATTTGAATTTGTCGAATCTGCAAAACCTTACCACCCTTGCAAAAGCACAGGGCGATCTCGATTATGAATCGATATCGACAATCCTTGCCGCCTATGACTGGGAGCAACTTGTTGATAATTACAATGATGTGCCTTTTACGCAGGCGTTTAATCCG
>Ga0302304_10001529_pt1 | contig 12014 bp, 10 predicted proteins | sample III_Palsa_E2_2_FD_198769 | JGI IMG/M metagenome (GOLD analysis project Ga0302304, IMG submission 198769) | Peat permafrost microbial communities from Stordalen Mire near Abisko, Sweden - III_Palsa_E2_2 | ecosystem: Environmental > Terrestrial > Soil > Palsa > Peat permafrost | place: Sweden...
TTATGATTATGAGTACAGCCTGGTCGATCATGTGCTGAAAGAATTGCTTTTGCTGGTTTCAGCAGGCAAAATCCTTAGCCCGGTTACCTCGGTATTAAAGGGGCTCAATGAAAAAAACATCAAAGAGGCACATACTCAACTCGAAGGCGGCAGCGGTGTAGGCAAGATCGTTATCGAACTTTAGTGATAACGCCAGTAAGTGAGCCGGCAGGGTTTTACCCGAGCCGGCTTATTTGCTTGTTAAGCTCGATTGCCGCGCTGATCAGCGCCAGGTGGGTAAATGCCTGAGGAAAATTACCGAGGTGCTCTCCTTTTTTGCCTAGCTCTTCGCTGAAAAGGCCCAGGTGGTTGGCATAACCGATCATTTTTTCAAAGCTTTCGACCGCCTCCTCGATCCTGCCGCTTTTAGCCATAGCCTCGATAAACCAGAATGAACACATGTTAAATGTCCCCTCCTCTCCGTCTAAACCGTCCACCCCTTCATCATTGTTTCGGTATCGGTAAAGCAGTACATCCAGGCGAAGCCGCTCCTCGATCGCTTTCATCGTTGAAGTCCAGCGGTCTTCCACAGGCGAGATATAATGAGTGAGCGGCATTAATAATACACTTGCATCCACCACGCTGGCGCCTTTATATTGTACCCATGCTTTGATATCATCGTTCCAGAAATTGTCGAAAATGTCGAGGTATATTTCATTACGCAGAGCCTTCCATTCAGATTCCGGGTAGGGAAAGGAACGGTGGTCTGCAATTTTAATGGCCCGGTCCATGGCTACCCAGCACATCAACCGGGAATGTAGAAATTCTTTCTTCTCATTCCGGATCTCCCAAATCCCGTGGTCAGCCTGCTTCCAATCCTTTTGAACCACCTTTACCATCTTTTCGATCAGGCCCCAGAATTTATAAGTGATTGGCTTATAGGATTTGTTGTAAATATATATGGTATCAATAAGCTCCCCGTAAATATCGATCTGTAGTTGATCCTTCGCTGCATTGCCGATGTGTACAGGCGCTGAACCCGAATAACCCTCGAGGTGATCAAGCGTTGTTTCAGTGAGGTCTGTATTACCGTCGACCCCATAGATCAGCTGCAGCTGCTGATCTGCGCACATTTCGTAGATCCAGTGCAGAAATGCGGTCGCCTCGTCGAAAAAGCCGAGGCTGAGAAAAGCGAACATCGTGAATGATGTGTCGCGCGTCCAGGTATAGCGATAATCCCAGTTCCTGTTTCCCCCGATTGTCTCCGGCAGCCCAAAGGTCGCTGCCGCTATGGCCGAACCAAACTGGAAGGATGTCATCAGCTTCAGGGTAATCACCGAGCGAAGGATCAATTCCTGCCACCTCCCTTTGTAGCTGCTCTGCCTGATCCATGCGTGCCATTTACTGACCGTTTCCTGGTAGCTGGATCTTACATAGCGTTCCAGGTTATCGAAAAGATTTCCGCCGTCCTGCTCGTAGGATTCTAAAACGATATAAGCAATTTCCGATTCCTTTAATACTATCTCCGCATAAGCATCCGGCCCGGCTTTTCTCATTGGAAAGCTGGTACTCAGTTTAAGTTTCGCATTGCCATCGTTAATCGATTCAAAAAACACCTGTTCCCCTGAAACTTTAATATCATGCTCAGACCTGGCATAATCAAACCTCGGGCAGCAGCGGATCTTAAAGCTGATCGTTCCCCGGATAACTTTTATTTTGCGAATGATGACACTTCGCTTATCCTCCTTGCTCCCGGCAAGCGGCATAAAATCGATCAGCTCGGCTATCCCTTCCTCTGAAAAGAATCGGGTCAGGAGCACTGCGGTACCGGGAATATAAAGCTGCTTGCTTTTTGGTTTGTTCATTTGGGGTTCAATCGAGAATCTTCCTCCCTTTTTGTTGTCCAGCATCCCTGCAAAAATGGTCGGGGAGTCGAAACGCGGAAAGGACATGAAGTCAATTGAGCCGTTGAGTCCGACAAGCGCCACCGTTTTCAGGTTGCCGATAATGCCATAATTTTCAATCGGCTGGTAATCTTGTTGTTCTGCTCTCATATCCGCTGTGTAATTGGGCATCCGCTGCAATCGATATGCCATCATGTGCCTTTTAAAGTTTATGCAGCACTATTTATAAATTTCTGAGTGTTTTGTTGGTTATATTTAAACAAAGTTGTTCTTAATTGGTTTTATATAACTAAGACTTATTGTATGAATATTTCCCCAAAGCAGCAGCACATCCTGATTGAACAGATTACCAGGGACCTGAAATCGGTTTACAAAAAAAAAGTGTTGATCGATGTGCTTAAACAGCGCGTAGAAAAGCTGATCAGCCCATTTGGGCTTTTTTTAAGCTTATATAATAAAGATACCAATTCCTTTTTTCCTTATCTCATAGATGCGGATAAGGAGGTGCTGGCCAGAACAGAATGGCAGGACATTTTGAAGCATGATTACCGCTTCGATGAAGAGATAACAAAGACATTATTCAGAGAAAAAAAGCCTCACCAAAGTTTTGTCGAGGCGCCTGCAGCCATACACCTGGAAAAAGATACGAAACAAATTGTAAAGGAGGCGGGTTTCCAGCAGTTCCTTAACGTGCCAATTTTATTGGATGAACAAAAGGTCGGGCTGCTCACCCTATCAAGCCCCTCCCGGGAACCGCTGCCCGCAGCGATGACTGAACTGCTTCAGGAGATTGCTGAACATGTTTCAGTGACCGTTTCTAATATCGTGGCCCTGGAATCACTGGACCAGATGAACCGTGAGCGAACCAGTCTTTTAAATATTAGCGTGGAAATTGCAAAGGCAAGAGATAAAAGTCACTTGCTTTTTGCGATCAATGAATACCTGAGGGATATCATACCCTTTACTAATATCGCCATCGGGGTGATCAGCGCGGATGGCAAAACCCATCGCTTTTTGATGAATGACCACGATAACGAGCTCAGGCAGAGAAAGGATTTCAAGGCGGTAGTCGAGTCGGTCTATCCGGTTAAAGATGGTTTTTTCGAAAGGGCCATTGCCGCGGGCGGGCCCGCATTGTGGTTGAAGGACGACGAACTCAAAAGAAAAATTGTCCCTGAATACATGCGTTGGGGAACCAGTCAAATGGGTACCAGGGAGTTGATTACCGTGCCGCTCACGGACTTCGGACAAAATATAGGTATGTTATATATCCCATCCGACAGGGAAAATAATTATAAGGAACATCATCTCAAACTGCTGAACGGTATCGCCGCAAATGTTTCCACCGCCGTGGCGAACATCCTGATCAATGAAGAGAACGAACGGCAGACTTACGAAAAATCGGTGCTGCTTTCTTTTTCCAATTCCATGGCGACAGCGGCAGATCTGTCATCAATCAGTGCTATTGTTCGTGCGTTTTTTAAAGAACATTTCGACATTAAGGAATACCTGGTCATGATCCGCGACACCCAGCAGGAAGGTTTCCGTTACCTTCTTCACGACATCCCATCAGTAGATGCCCAATGCATAAAAGAAGCCGGGGAAATTTTTAAAATAGATGAAAAAGCCTATGAAGAGGTTTGCAGATCGGGAGACTATGCTGAATTTCGCCTGCCCGCAATTTTTGAGCACGGGAAATATATCATTTCCGGCGAGCTTTGTACAAAAGAAGGGACGCCAAACCGGCTGATCGGCTTATCCCTGCGCGTTGCGGGAAATGAACTGGGCGTGATCTGGCTTTCTACAACCGGCCGTGACCTTGACTTTCTCAGGGGTGTCTGTTCGCAGGTTGCCATTTCAATCGCGAACGCGCTGGCGAATGAAAAACTTGGCAAGCAGCTGGAGGAGATCAGCCGTTACAAAGAGCAGCTCGAAGCGGAAAACCTTTATCTCCAGGAAGAGGTCAATACAAAGTACAACTATGATGAGTTTGTCGGGGCGGGGGAAGCGATGCAGAACGTCTACAAATTGATATCGGAAGTGGCTTACACGACAAGTGCGGTGCTCATACTTGGCGAAACAGGAACCGGGAAGGAATTGGTGGCACGGGCCATACACAACGAGTCACCGCGCAAAGGCCGGGTTATGGTGAAAGTCAACTGTGCTGCACTACCGCCTTCCCTCATTGAGAGTGAACTTTTCGGGCATGAGAAAGGAAGCTTTACAGGCGCGACCGAACAGCGCATCGGGAAATTTGAGCTAGCTAACAGAAGTACGTTATTTCTCGATGAAATAGGTGAGCTGCCCCTCGACTTGCAGGTCAAGCTGCTGCGTGTATTACAGGAAAAAGAAATCGAAAGGGTTGGCGGTAAGGCGACCATTAAGGTTAATGTGCGGATTGTTGCCGCCACTAACCGCGATTTAGTGAAGGAAATGAAAGAAGGCAGGTTCCGGAGTGACCTGTATTACCGGCTGAACGTTTTTCCCATAATGTTACCGTCGCTGCGGGAACGCAGGGCAGATATACCCTCGCTGACGATGCACTTCATCCGGCAATATGCCCGCAGCGCGGGAAAAAAAATCGATAATATATCGCAGCGGACCATGAAACAACTCCAGGGCTACGACTGGCCGGGTAATATCCGCGAGCTGGAGCACCTGATCGAGCGCAGCGTACTGATTGCCAAAACCAATATCATTAAGGAAGTGCCTATTCCTGTCCCGGGAAGAGACAATGTAGTGCCTGCCGGCGAACGCGGCGTTACTAAAACACTGGAAGAAATGGAACGGGATTATATCATTGATGCCTTAAAAAAATGTAACGGCAAAAGGTTTGGACATGGCGGGGCCGCCGAACTGTTGGATGTAAATATTTCAACGTTAAATTCCAAGATCCGCAAGCTGGGAATAAAAAAAGAACAACTTTTTAGCTGATTGGCGGCCAGGTCCAGGCAGTGACCGGTTAATTGACCACAATGAAGGCTGTTCTCCGTTAAGCTGCAAGTGGAGCGTTGAGCCGCGTATTTTATATTAAAAAAGTGTTGTGGTAATACCCAGCGAGAGGCTTAAAGGATGATAGCCGCTGCCTTCAATTCCGGCAGGACCTAAAACCCGGTAGTACCCCGCTTCTGCATTTATGGCGAAACCATTCGTGAAATAATACTCCGCACCGAAAGCGGTTTTTAAGCCCGGATTAGTAGCGGATTTATCGACGAGGATAATACCTGTGGCATCCTGTGCCGTTGTGTTATAGCCTGATATCGCCAGGCCGGGCTGAAAAAGGAGATAATAGGCGAATTTCTTTTGGCTGAACCGGTAACCTGCGCCTATCAGCAGGAAGGCGTTAGTTGTTTTGCCCGCAATGATATTAGAGTAAATATCAGTATGCTCACCGTCATAATGATTATTCAATTCGTCATAATTAAACCTGCAAAACCAGTTATCATTATAAAAACGATATTCGGCGGCGCTTGAAAAGACAAACCCCTTATTGATGTGATAGCCGCCGGCCGCAGAAGGACTGCTTATACCATACAATTCCGGGAAAAAGATGCGCGATCCTATATCATCACGCTGCCCCTGCGCTTTGTTTAAAAGCAAGGGAAGCATAAGAAGAATACTTATAAAGAATTTGTGCATATGCTGCTTAATACGATTGCTTTTAATGCCTGAATCCTGGCCGCCTGTATATATAGCTATTTTTTTCGTCCTGTCAAATTTCTCTGCAGAAAAAGTTGACTAATGAAACCTACCCTGCTTCTTCAACTTCCCGGCAAATGCCAGGTCCTCTTCGAAAGCCCGGCGTTTTTTTGATAATTCCAGGCAGAAATAGACCTGACTATAAAATGGCTGCGCCGGGCATCCGAAAAAGTGTCAAACGGTTACACCTTTTCGGATGCCCGGTTTGCCAAAGCAATTAATTCACGGGTACATCGATCACGATGAATTCAGCCTTTTCCACCACCTCAATTGTAACAGCGTTTGTGTCCGAAATCGCTATAGCATCCCTGTTTTTAAGGGATTGGCCGTTAATCTTCAATTTGCCGCTTATAACGAAAACATAGGCGCCGTTACCGGTTCTTTTCAGGTTATAGATCAGTTTTTCACCTGGCGTAAAAGTCCCCTTGTGCAGCCAAGCTTCCTGGTGTATCCAAACCCCGTCATCATCTTTACCAGGAGAGACAATTTGCTGAAGACGGTTCTCTGCCGGATCCAGTTTCACTTGCTGATACCGGGGGGCCACATCCCGCTTATTCGGATAAATCCAAATCTGGAGGAAATTGATCGGTTGAGCATCATCATCATTGTATTCACTATGACGGATACCTGTGCCCGCACTCATAACCTGCACTTCACCCGGAGATATGGATGCCTCTTTTCCGGTATCGTCCTTATGCGTAATGGAACCCGTTAAGGGAATGGAAATGATCTCAATGTTGTCATGCCCGTGGGTGCCAAATCCGGTTCGCGGCTGGACAATATCATCGTTTAATACTTTCAAAGCGCCGAAGGCCATCCTGTTCTGATCAAAAAATGGGCCGATGCTGAACGAATGACGACCGTGCAGCCAGCCGATATTTGAATCTCCCCTGGTTTCTGCAGGGTAATAAACTGTATTTGCCATATTTGTTAATTTAATATTTCTTGATTTTAAATCAAATCTCGCCATACTACCCGGCGCAGGCATTGATATACGATAAGAAATTAATTGACCTGAATCAACCGTTTCGGGTTTCGGGAACTGCGATCCGGCTAAGGATTACGCCGAAGCGGCTAACTTTTTAGCCGTTATGAACGTCAACTTTGCAGTTAATAGAAATGTAGTATATGAATAATGATAACAAAGCAAAAGCTGATGCAAGAATTGTTTCAGCGATCGAAATTACATCCTTTAGTTTAAAGCAGGGATACGGCATGATCGATTTTATCAGGGTAAATGGGGATATCGACCCCTGGCTCCAAAAGCAGCCTGGTTTTATCTCACGGCACATTACAACAGATCCTGACGGCCGGATCAGCGATATACTGTTCTGGGACAGCGCCGGGTCGGCCACGGCATCCATGAGCCGTCTTATGCAGGAGTTCAGCGATGCGCCCATACATGATGTGATTGACCAGCAAACGGTTTCCTGGTCGGTTCGGCCAGTGTATCATGAGTTGAAAAAATAAGTTTAAATAAAAATGATGGCTCCGTTCCGGCTACATCATTATCCGATTTGGATAGTTTTTATAACCCCCTTACACGGACATTTGCTTATCATCGCAGATTAACTTAAAGACATGAAAACGATATTTATCACCGGCGCATCTGCCGGCCTCGGAAAAGCAGCGGCAAAACTATTCCAGGCAAAAGGCTGGCGCGTCATCGCAACGATGCGCAACCCTGCAAAAGAAACGGAGTTGAATCAGCTCGAGAACATTTTTATTTTACCGCTTGACGTTACTAATACGGCCCAGGTCGGAAAAGCGGTGGCTGCAGCAACCAGGGATTACGAGATTGATGTCGTATTCAACAACGCGGGCTATGGTCTCGTCGGCCCTTTCGAGCGCTATTCAGAAACCCAGATCAGGGAGCAAATGGAAACAAATTTCTTCGGCGTTCTCTGGGTAACGCAGGCCTTTATACCATATTTTAAAAACAGGAGCAGCGGGTTGTTTCTCAATACCACCTCCATTTGCGGGCTCAATTCCTATCCTTTATCGTCGGTTTACAATGCCAGTAAATGGGCGTTAGAGGGCTGGAGCGAAAGTCTTTCCTATGACCTCGCGCTCCATCATATCGGCATAAAGAACATCGAACCGGGTGGAATCAAAAGCAATTACATGAACGTAATGCAAATGACGCAGGATCCCGCTTACGAAGGTTTAAATGCAAAGCTGATGGAGGGCTTTTCAGACGGGACGCTCATGGAGTTTACGGATGCGGAGGTAATTGCTGAAGTGGTTTACCAGGCGGCAACCGATCACAAAGACCAGCTTAGGTATCCTGCTGGTAAAGATGCCCTCAGAACTTATGGTCAACGTTTAAAGGAAGGACCCGAAGAATACCGGCGAAAAATGAAAGCCTATTTAAACCTTTGAGCGGAACAGGAAATACAACTATAGGAATCGCTAACTTTGCAACGCCCTACGCAGGCTTTGCTGGATTTTATTTTACAGTCATGAAACATCCGCCCCATCTTTTCAATTCCATATCCGAGCTGCATAAAGCCCTGGGTCTGCCGAAGCCCCTGCATCCGCTTATCAGCCTTGTAGACTATAGCCAGATTAGTGCCGATACAACGGAAATTGAAAAAGGTATGGTGTTCAACTTTTATAAAATTTCCTATAAAAGGGTCTTTTCGGGGAAAGTCAAATACGGACAAAACTACTATGACTTTGACGAGGGCGGCCTCTCATTTTTCGCACCCAAGCAATTGATCACGGCTAGTGGGGACGAGGCAGATTATGGGGGTTATACTTTGCTGGTCCATCCTGATTTTATTCGCAACCATGCGCTTGGGAAAAATATCGCGGATTATGGTTTCTTTGCTTATGCCGTAAACGAAGCACTGTACCTTTCAGCGCGTGAAAAAGAAGTTATAACCGGCATTTTCGTTAATATAGAGACAGAATTGAACTCGGCAATCGACAGCGTGAGCCAGGACGTTTTGGTATCCCAGGTGGAATTATTGCTCAATTACAGCAAACGCTTTTACAACCGGCAGTTCATCACCCGTAAAAGCGCAAATAATGAACTTTTGAGCAGGTTCGAACAGCTTTTAGCCAATTCATTCGGCGAAGTAAACTTAGCTAAAAATGGCGTGCCCGGGGTAAGTGACCTTTCTTCGCAGTTAAATGTCTCTCCCCATTACCTGAGCGACATGCTGCGGACCATTACCGGACAAAATACACAGCAGCATATCCATAACAAGCTTATCGAAAAGGCAAAAGAATTATTAAGCACTACCGGACTCTCTGTCGCTGAAGTCGCTTACAAACTCGGTTTTGAGCACCCGCAGTCCTTTAATAAAGTGTTTAAACGGATGACCGAGATGACACCGGTTGAATTCAGACGATCCTTTAATTGATGACGCTTCCCCTGTTAAATAAAAATTAATCATAGGTTTAACTATGGTCTGTTGAATAATCTTTAAGCGGATGCCTATATTTGTCGCTCTGTCTAAAATATGTCTGCAATCTTAACCATACAAAATGCGCACGTTAAACGTGATGGCCAGCCAATCTTTCAAAATCTAAATCTTTGTGTAGAAAAAGGGAACCAGGTTGCCGTCGTGGGTCCAAGCGGATCCGGTAAAACCGCCTTGCTCGATCTGATCGCAGGCCGGTTGATTCTTAACAAAGGTTCCATACGTTACCACCTGACCGGCAGTGATCCTGGTGAATCAGGCAGCTCATTTTCGCCCCACGGCGAAATTGCCTTGGTTTCGTCCAGGTACGGCTTTAAAACCCTTTCAAATACAAGCGATATTTATTACCAGCAAAGGTTTAATTCGCTGGATTCTTCAAATGCACCTACGGTTCAGCAATATTTGGTAAAGCATTTTCGTAAGACTGAAGGTAAAGCTTTTTGGACTCTCGAAAAGACCGTTAACTTATTACGTCTTTTTCCTTTAATGGATAAGGAATTAATTAAACTGTCGAATGGTGAAGCCAAGCGTTTGCTGATCGCGTCCGCCTTGCTGCGGCAGCCAGCCCTCCTATTACTGGATAACCCCTTATCCGGCCTGGATATCGATACACGAGCCTATTTCAACGAGTTGTTGGAAATAATCATCGGTTCCGGTATATCGGTAATGATGACCACCGGGGTTGCGGATATCCCGGAATCAGTGACCCACATCGTTTTTTTAAAAGATTTCGCGATTGAAAGTTACACTAAAAAAGAAAATGTTGTTATCAGTGATACAGGGATGAATACATCCCTGCATGCCGATGACGGCGAATTGATAAATCTTTTAGCCGCCGGAAAAAAATATGCTTTTAAGACCGTGGTGCAGATGAACAAGGTCAATGTAAAATATGGTGACAAGCAAATCCTTAACAATGTCGATGTACGGATTGAAGCCGGCGAACGGTGGGCTTTAGTCGGTCCCAATGGCGCGGGCAAATCCACCTTACTGAGTTTGATTACCGGGGATAATCCACAAGCCTATGCGAATGATATCGTTCTTTTTGACAGAAAAAGAGGCACCGGGGAGAGCATTTGGGATATCAAAAGTAAGATAGGTTTTGTTTCACCGGAACTGTTTCAATACTTTCCTACAACTGATACCTGCCTGCAAGTGGTGGAGTCTGGTTGCTATGACACGCTGGGAATGTTCCGGCGCACTATCCCCGCTAATGCCGAGCTGGCAATGCGCTGGTTAAAAGTTCTTGGACTTGATCATGTGGCTGCAAAAAGACTACAACAGGTTTCCGCCAGTCATCAGCGTATTGTCCTGCTTGCCCGTGCGCTGGTTAACTGTCCCCCCTTACTTATTTTTGATGAACCATGCCAGGGTCTCGATCAGCAACAACAGGAGCGCTTTAAAAATATTGTCGACACTATTTGTCGTTTTGCGGCTACCACGCTCATATATGTATCCCATTATTGGGCGGAAATACCGTCAAGCGTAACAAAAATTTTGGAGATCAACGAAGGTAAGGTAACCAGCAAAGAGCGGTAAATATGACTGGTTAATTGAGTTGAGGCGTCAACCCGTCGGCAATTGTCAGCAGGGCTGATATCTTATCGCCGCTGATAGTAAAGATGTCCGTGCCTGTAATGGCTCCGGGATTTGTGTCCGGGCCAAATTCCCACGATAACACGGCCGTTTCGTGATGGACTTCGACGGGTTTAGCTATTCTAAACTTAAATCCCGGATGCTGGTTCAGGAGTTGGCCAATAAAATCGCTTACTGCTCGTCGCCCGTTCAAAATGATTGCAGGATCAGTTACCCTGATGTTTTCCGCATAAACTTCCCCCGCTAGTTTCAGCCTTTTGGTGCTGTCATTCTCCCTCCAGATATCCAAATGGCTTTGGACCAGGCGGGCTATCATTTCAAAAGAATATTGGAGCGTTTGTTTCTTTGTGGTTCCCATTGTAATTTAATTGGTGGAGTAAATTATTTATCAATTATTGCGCATGTTCACAATAGATCGAAGATTCGTTTCTGGCACAAGGAATGTCTGAGCCTGCATAGCCATTGTTCAAGAATGCTGGCTGCCTCCGGTACCAAGGTTTTCATAATCCTGTAAATTGATTTTAAATGCAGTATAACTAGCGCAATTACTGGCCTGACCTGCTCTGGTTTTAAGTCCGGGATAATCAGGCTAATAAGAAATGCTGTAAGTTTCATGTTTGCAACGATTGATTAATACAAAGTTCAGTAAGTTGTTGACGACAGCAATTGATGCGGATCAAAAACTTTTATTGACCTATATCAATTCAGTGCCCGTCCTTGAAATGTCATTCTTTAAAATAGAATGCGGTTAATTACGGAGATTTTATTTTATTTACTGTTGGCAACAAAATACCGGTGATAGACGTATTCTTAAATTATTTAAATAGTAAAGCGAACTTTTCTGAAGAGGAACTGGCATCCATCGCCGCTGCGACCCTGATCAAGAAAGTAAGGAAGCGCCAGTACCTTTTACAGGAAGGCGATCTTTCCCGCTATAATATTTTTGTAACAAAAGGTTGTTTGAGGACCTATACCGTTGATGAAAAAGGGATCGAACACATTCTGAATTTCGCGGTAGAAAATTGGTGGCTCGGTGATCGGGAAAGCCTGGAAACCGGTGAGCCCTCCATTTATAATATCGACGCAATAGAGGACTCAGAAGTTGCCTTGTTGACCAAGGAGAAGTTTGACCGGCTTTGCCGCGAGATCCCCGCTTTTAATAATATGGTCAATGCCATATTGCAAAAGAGTTTCCTGGTCGCTCAAAACCGGATACACACTTTTATCAGCCTGACTGCCGAAGAAAAATACCTGAGCTTCCTTGAAAAATTCCCTCACCTGGCAACGCGTGTACCACAAAGCATGATCGCCTCTTATCTGGGCATGACGGCTGAAACCTTGAGCCGGATCAGGAAGCTAATTGTCAAAAAGTAACGATTTTCAACTTTAAATTTGACCGCTCTTG
>Ga0302304_10001543_pt1 | contig 11954 bp, 10 predicted proteins | sample III_Palsa_E2_2_FD_198769 | JGI IMG/M metagenome (GOLD analysis project Ga0302304, IMG submission 198769) | Peat permafrost microbial communities from Stordalen Mire near Abisko, Sweden - III_Palsa_E2_2 | ecosystem: Environmental > Terrestrial > Soil > Palsa > Peat permafrost | place: Sweden...
CGTTGCCCAAACCATATTCAACGAGCTTGGCCCCGAAAAACGTGCCGAAATGGGCATATCCGATTTTATGGTACGCCTTTCCATAGGTATTGAAGATATTGAGGATTTACTGGCTGATTTTAAGGCGGCTTTGGAAGGATAGATTTGAGTTTTATCCATTAGTCCATCTTTAAAAAATATTACGACTCAGGAGTTTCGACTAAATATTTTTGGTAATTTTGTGTTGTTGAGGGATTTATCCCAAACAAAATCCCTGAACTTATCTATATGAAATTTAAATCATCGTTTTATTTTATTTTTATAACCATTCTGGCTGTAACGGCCTGTACAAAGTCTTCAACAACAGCGCCCGTAACAAAACCAACCAATCCTACCTCACCAACAGATACGGCTGTTAATGTATACATTGGTGGCTCGGTATCTAACGGCAGTAAAATTATACCTGCTTACTGGAAAAACGGTGTTATCGTACCTCTTTTAGATACTTTAACAAGTATGCAGGCCGCAGTATCTTCAATAGCTGTGAGTGGTACTGATGTATATTCAGCAGGATATGTTATAACCGATAACAACAATGTACATATATCTGATGCTGTTTACTGGAAAAATATCACACCTGTAATACTGGCTACAAATGCCGAATTATTCGGCATTGCTGTAAACGGCCCTGATGTATATACAGTAGGCATAACCTTTGGCGACAAAGCAAGGGCAACTTATTGGAAAAACGGTGTGGCTACCATGCTTACAGATTCGGCAACAAATTCGGAGGCAACGTGCATTTTAATTAATGGTAATGATATTTACATAGGCGGATATATTGAAAAAAATGCGGCGTATTGGAAAAATGGAGTGGCTGTAACACTTCCATCCTCTTATTCCAATTTGCAGGTATCTTCAATGGCCGTTAATGGCAACAATCTGTATATGGTTGGATATACAACTTATATGACCGCCGGTATTTATTGGAAAAATGGCGTTGGTACAAACGTTGACACTTCTGCCGCAGTTTACTATTCGGGTATTGTTTCACAGGGCAGTGATTTATATATAGCCGGGGTTACTAAAAATACAGCTAATGTTACTTCCGGTCATTATTGGAAAAATGGGGTAATGCAGCCGCTTGCCGATAATGTGGTTGGCGTAGGCGTAACCGGCATTGCAGTAAACGGGAAAAATGTTTATGCAATTGGCTACGACCAGGTTTCGGGAGTATATTGGCAAAATGGGACAATTGTTCCAATTGCAAATGAGAATGAAAACGCTTATTTATGCATTGCAGTAGCTCCGCAATAATGCATTCCAATGTGTACGCTCGTAAATAGTAGGTTTCAAGTGTTTATATTATAAACCGGTCTATAGGTATTGAGGATTTACTGGCTGATTTTAAGGCAGCTTTTGAAGGATAGATTAAGTTGAACAAAACATTTATATTTGGGTAGTGTTAAACACTTACTCCCAATAATTTTTACCTATAATCTTATCTTATTATGAAAATCAAAGGCCTTATAATCTTTTTTACGGCAATGGTAATGTTAACTATAACAGCATGTAAAAAAAATTCACCATCATCTCCTACCACTAAAAAAACCACTGATACAACTGTAGATATCTATATCGGAGGTTTCATTTTTACTAATGGCCATACTGTAGCTACCTATTGGAAAAATGGTGTTGCTACCAAACTTGCAGATAGTTTATCGGATACACAGGTACTTGCTATTGCTGTACAGGGTAATGACGTTTACAGTGGTGGCAGGTTTAGGACAAAAAATAGCGAGCTTGTAGCAGCATATTGGAAAAACAATACTATTACCCAACTTGCAGACACTACTACCCTTTCACAAGTATCTGCTATTGCGGTTAATGGAACTGATGTTTATGCTGCCGGAGTTGTGGTTGATCCTAACAATAATGGCGTTGCAACCCTTTGGAAAAACGGTGTTGCTACTAAACTTGCAGATAATAAAGCATACTCATCAGCAAATGCTATTGTCATTAGCGGAAATGATGTTTATGTTGGTGGCTTTATTGGTCAAAATGCTGTTTATTGGAAAAATGGGGTTGCCGTTACACTTCCTTACAGCATTTCAGGCACAGAGGTTTCTGCTATCGCAATCAGCGGTAGCAATATATATATGGTAGGGTCCACCAGCCATGCTAATGCAGGAATTTGTTGGAAAAATGGAGCGGTTTCAAATTTGTCAGATAATATATCTACCGGTTTCTTTTCGGCTATTGCTTTACAAGGCAATGATGTATATATAACAGGCCCGAGTTTGACCACAAATGGTTATTATTTGGCAACTTATTGGAAAAATGGGGTCGCTACAAAGTTGCCGGATGTCAATGCGCAATCAACGCCACTGGGTATTGCTGTAAATGGAAAAAATATATATGTAGTTGGAACTGATGATGCCGGTGGGGCTTATTGGAAAAACGGTTCTATAGTATCTCTTTCTACACAGCAAACTGGTTATTACTGTATAGTTTTAGTTCAACATTAAGCCCGCGTATCATTCCCATTATAAATGCTCAAATAGCTTTCATAGCGCGATAGCTCAATTTCGCCGTTTTCCAGCGCTTCCAGCACGGCACAGCCGGGTTCGTTTATATGGCGGCAGTTGCTAAAGCGGCAATTGTGCATGCGCTGGCGCATTTCGGGGAAGAAATGGCTTAGTTCCTGTTTTTCTATATCGATAACGCCCAGTTCGCGTATGCCGGGGGTATCAATGATAAAGCCACCCTGTGGCAGTTCAAACATTTCGGCAAAGGTAGTGGTGTGCATGCCTTTATCGCTCCAATCGGATACCTGGTGGGTGCGCAATTCCAAATCGGGCAGCAAGCGGTTTATCAAACTCGACTTTCCCACACCCGAATGGCCCGAGAACAAAGTAACTTTATCTTTTAGCAAGCCTTGTATGGCATCTATATTAGTCCCCTCCAAAGCCGATACCTCGTAGCAGGGGTAGCCAATATTTTCATAAACCGCTTTATAATCAGCCAAAATCTCCAATCCCTCATCACTAAAAAGGTCGAGTTTATTAAACACCAGCCGGGCGGGTATATCATAAGCCTCGGCAGTAACTAAAAAACGATCGATAAAGCCCAGCGACGTTCTCGGCGAAGCCAAAGTAACTACCAGCAATGCCTGGTCCAGGTTAGCGGCTATGATTTGCGCCTGCTTGCTCAGGTTAATACTCTTGCGGATGATATAGTTTTTGCGCTGTTGCAGGTTGGTGATAACGCCGGTTTCCTGTTCGGGCTCCATATCAAAATCAACCACATCGCCAACGGCAAGCGGGTTGGTGGTAACTATCCCCTTGGTACGAAACTTCCCTTTGATGCGGCAGTCTATCCGCTGCCCGTCGGGTGTTTGTACCTGGTACCAGCTACCGGTTGATTTGGTGATTAATCCCTGCATTGAGGCAGTAAAGCTACAAATTTAGCAGGGGCGATAAAAAATAAAACACTTAGCTTGTATTTTGAAAATGGTGTGCGTATTTTAAGTCTTTAATAACACCCGCCATGAAAATCGCATTAGCCTCGCCGCCATATCCAAAATCCATAGCCGATGGTTTAATCCAGGTTGAAAAACTGGCAACAGATGCCGCTAAACAAGGCGCTAAAATTATCTGCTTTCCCGAATCCTATATCCCGGGATACCCCGTGGATGAATATGAGGCCGAAAGCACCTCGCCCGAAAAATTGCAATCCGCATTGGATAAGGCTTGCGCCATCGCCAAACAAAACAACATCGCTATAATTTTGCCGATGGATTGGTCCGCGCCCGAAGGCTTTTTAAACGTGGCGCAGGTAATTTCAAACACCGGCGAAGTTTTAGGTTACCAGGCAAAAACCCAACTCGACCCCAGCGAAGACAACATTTGGGTACCCGGAACAGAACGAAAGATTTTTGAGCTGAATGGCATCAAATTTGGCATTGCCATATGCCACGAAGGTTTCCGCTACCCCGAGTTGGTGCGTTGGGCAGCGTGTAAAGGCGCAAAAATTGTTTTTCACCCACACTTTGCCGGCAGCGATGTTGCCGGGCCAACACTTACCGAATGGGGCGGCAAAAACAACCCCTACTACGAAAAGGCTATGATGATGCGTTCGATAGAAAACACTATTTATTTTGCCAGCTCCAACTACGCCACAAAATTCCCGGAATCGGCAACATCGTTAATAGGCCCCGATGGCAGTTGCCTTACTTATCAGCCTTATGGTGAAGCCGGCGTTTTGGTGGTTGATATAGATTTGGATTTGGCTACCGGCATACTGGCAAACCGGTTTAAAGCCCACCTGTATACCTAACATAAACATAACTCACATGTATTTACATTGAAAACATCAACATTGCATTAAATTAAAAATAAACTTGGCTAATTGAAAAAATAGCCATTTATTTGCGTTATTAAATATGATAAACAACGGCACCATTATTACAACAATTATTACCACCGGGATAGGACACGGAGGAAGATAATCGTATGGTGTAACCAAATAAAAATAACCACATCAACGCCTTCCTCCGATAAAGAGGAAGGCGTTTTGTTTTAAAGATGAATAAATGAAAATTTTAAAATTTGGCGGTACTTCCGTAGGCTCAATAGCAAGTATCCAAACTTTACTAAACATTCTAAAAGCCGAAACTAAAGCCGAAAAACCTATAGTTGTGCTATCTGCCATGAGCGGGGTAACCAATCTGCTGGTTACCATGGCCGAAGGCGCCGCCAACGGGCTTGATTTTGCCGAACACCTGGCCGAACTGGAAAGGCGCCATTTTGAAGTGGTTAAAAGCCTGCTGGAAATTCAAAATCAAAACCCCGCCTTTACCAAATTAAAAATAAACTTTAACCAGTTAGAAGAATTATTGCAGGGCGTTTTAACCCTACGCGAACTCACCCCAAAAACACGCGACCTGGTACTAAGCTTTGGCGAACGCTGCTCAACTTTGATGATTAGCAAAATTGCCGCGCAGTATTTCCCGGAAGCCATATTTGTTGATGCATCTGAAATTATAAAAACCGACAGCGCATTTGGCCAGGCCAAAGTGAACATGGAGCTTACCGAGTTAATGATCCGCAGTTTTTATGAAGAAAATAAAGGCAAAATGCTGTTTGTTACCGGCTTTATTGCAGGTAATGATGCCGGGCAAATTACCACTTTAGGCCGCGGCGGCAGCGATTATACCGCAGCCATATTCGGCTCGGCATTAAATGCTGACGCGATTGAAATCTGGACAGACGTAAACGGTATGATGACCGCCGACCCGCGCATGGTTAAAAAAGCCTTCTCGTTAACCGAGCTTACTTATACCGAGGCGATGGAACTATCGTACTTCGGCGCAAAGGTTATTTATCCGCCAACTATGATACCGGCATTTTTAAAGAAGATACCTATCATCATCAAAAATACTTTTGAGCCCGAATTCAGCGGAACGGTTATCAGTCATGATTGCGGGGAATCTAACCTGGCCATCAAAGGCATTTCGTCTATCAACAACATCAGCATATTAAACCTGCAGGGCAGCGGCATGGTGGGCAAATCGGGCTTTAGCGGCCGTTTGTTTTCTTTGCTGGCGCGAGAGCAGATTAACGTAATACTAATCACCCAATCATCATCCGAGCACAGCATTACCTTTGCCGTACAACCCGGCGATGCCGAAAAAGCCTGCATGCTGATAGCCCAGGAATTTGAACTGGAACTGTTAGCCAATAAGTTGGACAGTCCCGAGATTGAAGAAAACCTGGCTATTTTAGCCGTAGTTGGCGAAAACATGAAACAAACGCCCGGTGTATCCGGCAAACTGTTCCACGCGCTGGGCCGCAACGGTATCAACGTAAGGGCAATAGCGCAGGGCTCGTCGGAATACAATATCTCAGTCATCATCTCCGCTCACGACCTGGCAAAAGCTTTAAACGCGGTGCACGATGCCTTCTTTATCGAACTTACCAAAACCCTGCATGCCTTTTGCCTCGGCACCGGCAACATCGGCAAAACATTATTTAAACAATTAAACGGGCACAGCGATTTTTTACAGGAGCATAACGGCATACAGGTTAAAATTGCCGGCATCAGCAATACCCGTAAAATGGTGTTTAATGCTGATGGCATATCGCTGGATACCTGGGAAGACGATTTACAGGCGTCGGATGAAAAGGCGGATTTACCCGCCTTTATCGCCCGCATGAAAAGCATGAACCTGCCTAACTGCGTATTTATAGATAACACTGCCAGCCCAACACCTATCGGGTTTTACGAAGAAGTTTTTAAATCGAACATATCGGTAGTTACCTGTAATAAAATAGGCAACTCTGCCGCTTATAGCCAGTACCGCACTTTTCACGATACCGCGAGGCAGCACGGGGTCGATTTCTTTTACGAAACCAATGTAGGGGCAGGCCTGCCTATCATCCGCACACTAAAAGATTTGATGAATAGTGGCGACAGGGTGCAGCGCATCGAAGCTATACTTTCGGGCACTATATCCTTTATCTTTAATAACTTTAAGGGAGATGCCAACTTTCACGATGTGGTAAAAATGGCGCAGGAAAAAGGCTATACCGAACCCGACCCGCGCGATGATTTGCGCGGCACCGATTTTATGCGGAAAATATTAATCTTAGCCCGCGATGCCGGCTACCCTATGGAAGCCGCCGATGTGGAAATTGAAAGCATGTTGCCAAAAGCCTGCCTGGATGCCCAAAGCGTTAATGATTTTTACGCCGCGCTTAAAGCCGAAGACGCGTTTTTTGCCAATTTAAAAAATAAGGCAGAAGCCGAAGGTAAAGTATTGCGCTACATAGGCAAGCTTGAAAATGGCAAAGCCGCCATCACCCTGCAAATGGTAGATGAAAACCACCCGTTCTTTACCCTTAGCGGCAGTGATAATATCATTTCCTTTACAACCGACAGGTACAAAGAGCGCCCGCTGGTAGTAAAAGGCCCCGGGGCAGGCGCCGAAGTAACCGCCGCAGGCGTATTTGCTGATTTGATAAATGTTGGGGCTAATTAAACCCCCGAATACAAACCGCTGGCGGTGTCCTCACCGCCAGCATGCTAAAGGGGATATATAGTTTTATATTAATATGGGAAATAAGATACAAGAAATAAAAGCCCCCACAATAATCACTTCTCCGCTAGCAAGCGGAGGACGGGGCGTTCACGTTTTCGCCCCCGCTACAGTCGCCAACGTAGTATGCGGCTTTGATGTATTGGGTTTCGCGGTTAATGAGCCGGGCGACGAGGTAATTATGCGCATGACCAACAAACCGGGCATCAGCATCAGCAAAATTACCGGCGATGATGGTCGCCTACCGCTCGATCCTGCTAAAAATACCGTGAGCGTTAGCGTGCAGCATTATTTAAACAGTATTAACCGTACTGATATTGGCTTGGACATCGAACTGCACAAAAAAATGCCTATCGGCAGCGGTTTGGGCTCCAGCTCGGCAAGTACGGTGGCAGGTTTGTTTGCCATAAAAACTTTGCTAGGCGATGATACCGACCCCATAAGTCTGCTGCCTTTCGCCATGAAAGGCGAGGAGATGGCCTGCGGTCATGGTCACGCCGATAACGTAGCGCCGGCATTGCTGGGCGGTTTTGTGCTGATACGCAGCTACGAGCCTTTGGATGTAGTGCGTTTGCCGCATCCCGCAGGTTTATATTGCGCCATCGTTTTCCCGGATGTGGATGTACCCACCCGCGAGGCCAGGCAGATCATCCGCACCAAAATACAAATGAAAGATGCCGTAACCCAGTGGGGCAATATTGCCGGCCTGGTAAGCGGTTTGTTTATGAACGATATCGACCTCATTGGCCGCAGCATGAAAGATATTTTGGTAGAGCCTGTACGCTCCATGCTCATCCCCGACTTTTACCACATGCGCGAAATTGCCATGGGCATGGGCGCGGTAAGTTTTGGCATATCAGGTTCCGGCCCATCGGTTTTTGCATTCACCAAAGACGAAGAAACCGCCAAACGCATCACCCAAAAACTACAGCAGCATTTAACCAGCATTAAAATAGGGTCGAACACTTACGTATCAACCATTAACGATAAAGGGCCGAGAGTGATAGGGTGATTTGAAAATTTGAAGATGTGATAATTTGAAAATGAAAAAAGCAACACAAATCAATAATTCAATAACTCACTAAATCAATAATACAAACCCCCAAATCAATAATTCAATAAATCAGTAAATCAATAAATGAAATTATACAGTACCAACAACACATCCACCAGGGTATCATTTAAAGAAGCGGTATTTAACAGCATGCCGCAGGATAAAGGCTTATACATGCCCGTAACTATCCCGCGTTTAAGCGATAAATTTATCACCCACCTCGACGAATATTCGCTGCCCGAAATTGCTTTCGCGGTAGCGCAAAACCTGTTGGGCGATGATATCCCTGCCGATGACCTGAAAGCCATTATTTACGATGCCATTAACTTTTATGCGCCCATCGTAAAGCTGGAAGAAAGTGTTTACGTACTGGAACTGTTCCACGGCCCCTCGCTGGCGTTTAAGGATTTCGGCGCGCGTTTTATGAGTAGGGTAATGAGCTATTTTTTGGAGAAAGGCGAGAAACAACTGGACGTACTGGTAGCCACCAGTGGCGATACCGGCGGTGCCGTAGCATTAGGCTTTTTAGGCGTACCCAACACCCGCGTTACTATACTATATCCCAAAGGCAAAGTAAGCGATATACAGGAACTGCAATTAACCACCAACGGCCAAAACATAAGGGCAATTGAGGTCGACGGCACGTTCGACGATTGCCAGGCCCTGGTAAAACAAGCCTTTACCGATGATGAGCTGAACAAAAAGCTGCGTTTAACTTCGGCCAATTCCATCAACATAGCCCGACTGATACCGCAAACCTTTTATTATTTTAATGCCTACGCGCAGCTGTTAAAGCAAGGCAAAAACAAAGTGGTATTCTCTGTACCCAGCGGAAACTTCGGCAACATAGGCGCCGGACTGCTGGCCTGGAAAATGGGCCTGCCTGTCGAAAAATTTATTGCCGCCACCAACGCCAATGATACCGTGCCCGAGTTTTTTAAAACCGGCCTGTACCAGCCAAAGCCATCCGTAGCCACCATCAGCAACGCCATGGATGTAGGCAACCCCAGCAACTGGCTGCGCATTGCCGATATGTTTAAGGATGATGCCGAAGCGTTAAAAAACATCCTCGAAAGCTTTAGTTATACCGACGAGCAAACCACAGCCGCTATTAAAACTGTAGATGCTGATTACCATTACGTAGTTTGTCCGCACACCGCCATAGCCTGGCAGGCGCTTAAAGACTGGCAAAAACTACATCATGACAGCGAAGCCACCGGCATATTCCTGGCCACCGCCCACCCCTGCAAATTCCCGGATGTTATCCCCGATGCTGTAGCCGCCAAAATCCACGTACCCGAACAGGTGAAAGATTTAAAAAGCAAAACCAAGCATGCGGTGAAGTTGGGTAAGGATTTTGATGGGTTTAAGGAGTGGTTGATGAGGGAAGGGTGATTATTATTGGGCGTTCCCTTACGGGCCGGGCTCACACTGCACTGGCCTTAAGAATACGTTTCCACTCCTAACGTGGAAGAGCAATATTGTATAAATTAAAATATTAACTTAGTATATTAAATATAGTATCATAAACTTGCTATATGCTAATTAATTACTAATTCAATGGCCCGAAAAAGACTTAATAATAATATTCCCACATTTGATGAACTCATTATTCCTACTGTACAAGCACTTTTGCAGTTGGGCGGTTCTGGCTCTGTAGAAGAGATCAATAATAAGGTTTATGAAATCGCTGCTATTCCTGAAAATATTTTGCAAATCCCCCATGGAGAAGAAGGAACTAAAAATGAAGTCGACTATCGTTTGGCTTGGAGTAAAACATATTTAAAAAAATTCGGTCTTCTGGAAAATTCTTCAAGAGGCATTTGGGCACTAGCAAAATCAGATATTGATATTAAAAAAATAGACGTTACAGAAATAAAAAGAAATGTCCGTGAACAGTCTCGCCCTTCAGAAAAAGCCAACACAAATACTGTAAATCAGGAAATTGACAATGAGATAGAAGAAGAGGTTGAAAATACTGAAGAATGGAAAAATCAATTATTAAATATTCTTTATAAGATTACCCCTGCTGCCTTTGAGCGACTTGCCCAAAGGATTTTGAGAGAAAGTGGATTTTTACAAGTGGAAGTAACAGGAAAGTCCGGAGATGGAGGAATTGATGGAAAAGGAATAGTAAGGGTTAGTGGCCTTTTAAGTTTCCATGTTATATTTCAATGTAAAAGGTATAACGGTTCTGTAACGCCCAGTCAAATACGTGATTTTCGGGGTGCGATGCAGGGTAGGGCTGATAAAGGTTTAATTATAACTACCGGAAGATTTACACGGGAAGCAATAAAAGAGGCTACAAGAGATGGCGCACCGCCAATAGATTTAATTGATGGGGAACTATTGTGCGATAAATTAAAGGAATTAAAATTGGGTATTAATATTCAAATGACTGAAACCATCGAGATTAAAAATGATTGGTTTAATAACTTATAACCTAAGATTATTTAGTTTATTAAATCCTATTTTCTAAAAACCAAGAAAGCTCTGTAGTTCCTACAAGGCTTTTTGATTAACCCTTACTTAGCGCGAGTATACAGTGCTAACAATTGGGCGGCGTACTCGTGACTTAATTTTAAGCACTTGTAAAATTTAATCTTCCTTTATAAAACTCATTCTATATTCAGTAACTTAGTATTAGTAAAAATAATTCGATATGGACTTACAGGCTGAAAAACTAAAATTGGTACAGGCGGTATTAAATATTAATGATATCAGCATCATAAAGGAAGTTGGGAATTTATTGAAAACCCGCAATCACGATTGGTTTGATGATTTAAGTAACGACCAGCAACAATCTGTATTACGTGGAATAGAGCAAGCCGATAAAGGCCAAACTATTACCCATGATGAAGCTATTGCCAGGCTGGGGTTATGAGTTATACGATAGTTTGGACAACAGAATCATTATCAACTTTTGAAGACAGGATAACCTATCTGAAAATTCATTGGACGGATAAAGAAATTACAAACTTCAAAAATCGCGTAAAACAATACCTGGATACCTTAAAGCAAGAACCTTTAATAGGAAAGAAGCCCGGCAAACTCAAAAATGTTTACATGGGGCTAATTATCAAACAGGTATCCATAATATATCGTGTAAATGCCCTTACAAACGAAATTGAATTAATTTCCTTTATTGATAACCGCCAGGATCCAAAGAAAATAAGGAGGTATAAATCCTAATCTCAAAGGGCTATAAACGCAAAAAGCCCTCCATCGTTAGATGAAAGGCTTAGCGTTAAACCGCTGTTAAGCGGAATAAGATTTGGCACCGACCTACTCTCCCACATTTTACTGCAGTACCATCGGCTCTGGCGGGCTTAACTTCTCTGTTCGGAATGGGAAGAGGTGGACACCGCCGATATAGGCACCTGAATATTTTTTGAGCGTAAAGCTCAAGGCTGAAAGCATAAAGCTTTTTTGCCAATTCAGTATTTGTTTTTGCTTTTTAGCTTGTGGACTTTCAGCTTCTAGCTTTGGTCTTTTAGCTTTCAGCTAAACAATGACATTAATTGAAAGAAGTAAGTTTTAAGAGAAAACAACAGCATTATTTATTATCTGTTTGTTGGTGTTGGAGACCAGAGCTTAGTTAACCAGGGCTTAGGAAAACCTAATCTCTAATCTTTAGTCTCTGATCTCTTTTTAACCTTCACGAAGAAAGCTTCGGGCAATTAGTATTACTCGGCTATGATGTCACCACCTTTAGACCTGTAACCTATCAACGTAGTCGTCTGCTACGACCCTCAATGGAAGTCTCATCTTGTGGCTAGTTTCGCACTTAGATGCTTTCAGCGCTTATCTATTCCCAACGTA
>Ga0302304_10001546_pt1 | contig 11946 bp, 11 predicted proteins | sample III_Palsa_E2_2_FD_198769 | JGI IMG/M metagenome (GOLD analysis project Ga0302304, IMG submission 198769) | Peat permafrost microbial communities from Stordalen Mire near Abisko, Sweden - III_Palsa_E2_2 | ecosystem: Environmental > Terrestrial > Soil > Palsa > Peat permafrost | place: Sweden...
GGCCCGTCGGCCGTCAGGACCGTGGCCACACTGTTCTTCCAGTATTCGATCGTATCGCCGGAACTGCCCAGAACATATACTGTGGGCGAAGAGGGGGTAGTATTGGCAGGGGTTTCATGATGCTTCTTACAAGCAATTAACCCCATCACCGCGCAAAGCAGGATGCAGGGGGTGGCAACCTTCAAATAGCCGGACATGGGACTCGGTGTTTTAGTGATAATTAAAGCTACAAAATAATGAACGCCGTCACGCTGAAAAAGGTTGGGCGATAATAGTAATTACTTAAAATTAAGCCGCTTACCTCCATGATCCGGCTTGATTTTTTCCCTATATTTAGCAAAAGCCGACTGCAATGAGAAAATTCGCGCTCACCATTTTTTGGCTGTGGACCGTCTGCGTCAGCGCCTCCACCCACGCCCAATCCCCGGGTGCCTCAACCCTCGCAGGCCAGGCCCAGCCGATGACCGCCACCACCATCGACAGCCTCGTCACCCGAACGCTCAAAACCTTCGACGTCCCCGGCATCGCCGTCTGTATCATCAAGGATGGCAAAGTCATTCACTCCAAAGGCTATGGCGTCAGATCCCTCGATACCCGCCAGCCCGTGGACGAAAATACCCTGTTCGGCATCGCCTCTAATAGCAAAGCCTTCACCACCGCAGCCCTCGGTATGCTGGTCGACGAAGGACGGCTCAACTGGGACGACAAAGTCAGAAAATACATCCCCGAATTCAAACTCTATGACCCCTACGTCACCGAAGAATTCACCATCAGGGACCTCCTCTGCCACCGCAGCGGCATGGGCCTTGGCGCCGGCGACCTCATGTTTTTTCCCGATTCCAGCGATTTCACCATCCCCGATATCCTCCACAACCTGCAGTTCCTTAAACCGGTCACCAGTTTCCGCTCCACCTACGCTTATGACAATAACCTCTACATCGTCGCCGGTGAAGTAGTCGCCCGCGTCAGCGGCATGAGCTGGGAAGACTTCATAGAGAAAAAGATCCTGCAACCACTCGGTATGACGCATAGCGCCGCCAGCTACGACCGGCTGCACGATACCAGCGACATCATCGACGGCCACGCCGATGTGGAAGGAAAAGTACAGGTCATCGCCAGGAGCCGGTCGAAAGTCGACCATGCCGCCGGCGGTATCTACTCCAGCATCGCCGACCTCAGCAAATGGGTGCAGCTCCACCTCGCCGGCGGTAAATATGATGACAGCCTCCGTCTGTTTTCTCCTGCCGTTCTACACGAACGCTGGTCGCCTCAAACCATCATCCCCTTCGGCGGCCCCGGCACCTACAATACCCATTTTGCAGCCTATGCCCTCGGATTCCTCGTCAATGATGTAAAAGGATACAAACAGATCAGCCATACCGGCGGCCTCGAAGGCATGGTCACCCAGATCACCATGATCCCCGAACTGCAATTAGGCATCATCGTCCTCACCAACCAGGAAGAAGCCCTTGCCTTTTCCGCCATCACTAACCAGATCAAGGACGCCTACCTCGGCATCCCCGGCACGGACCGGGTCACCGAATATGCAGCGATCAGACAGTCTCAGCTGGCATCGGCCAAACATATCACCGATTCGATCTGGAAAGAAGTTGCTGCCTTCCAGGCACAGCAGGCTACCACAGTCTCCGGCCGCCGTGGAGCACCCACCGGATCCGCCCGCGACCTCTCAATCTACCTGGGTACCTATCGCGACCCCTGGCTCGGCGAAATTGTCATCTCGATGAAAAACGGCAAACCCTGGTTTGACAGCAAACGCTCCCCAAAGCTGACCGGTGAGATGCTGCCTTATAAAGGCAATTCTTTCATCGTCAAATGGCGCGACCGCAGCATGGGCGCCGACGCCTTCGTCCTCTTTACCCTCGACCAGCGTGGCATCGCCTCGGGAATAAAAATGCTGCCGGTATCGCCGCTCACAGATTTTAGCTACGATTTTCAGGACCTCGATTTTCACCGGATATAAAATACAATTATGCACCACCCCCGCCTCCGCTCTATTTTCACCCGCACCGCCGCCGCCGCTCGTCATGCTTCCATCGCCGTCACCATCGTCCTCGTATCCGCTGGCCACGCCAACGCCCAGGAATACCTGAAATTACATGAAAAAGCCATCGTCGTCGATACCCACAACGACGTACTGTCGACCGCCACTATGGAAGGCATGGACTTCGAGACCGACCTCACCGGCAAGACTCACTCCGACCTCGCCCGCTTCAAAAAAGGCGGCGTCGACGTCCAGGTCTTCTCTATCTTTTGTGATGATAACTATGGCGTCGGCACGGCTTTCAAATTTGCCAACCGCGAAATCGACAGCCTCTACGCCATCGCCGGCCGCAACCCGGACAAAATGCAGATCGTCACCAACGCTGCCGGTCTCGAAAAAGCAGTCAGGCACCATCGGCTGGCCGCCATGATCGGCGTCGAAGGCGGCCATATGATCGAAGACAATATGGATTACCTGGATAGCTTCTACCGGCGGGGTGTAAGATACATGACCCTGACCTGGAACAACAGCACGCCCTGGGCTACCTCCGCGGCAGATGAATCATCGAAAGCCTTCACGGTCACCCCTTATGGGCTCACCGAACACGGCAAGGCCATCGTAAGGCATATGAATCAGCTCGGCATGCTTGTAGACCTGTCCCATGTAGGCGAACAAACTTTCTGGGACGCCATCCACACAGTCAACAAACCGGTGCTCGTCAGTCATAGCAGCGTATACGCCTTGTGCCACGTTTACCGCAACCTCAAGGACGACCAGATCCGGGCTGTAGGCGCCAATGGCGGCGTTATCCAGGTCAATTTTTATTCCGGTTTCCTCGACAGCAATTACGCCCCCAGGATGATACGTTTCATGGCACGCCATAAACCTGAAATGGATAGCATGGCGGCCGTAAAAACGCCCACCTACGCTGTCAACGAATACCTCTCGAAAAAATACCCGCAGGAGGCTGATTCCCTCCGCGCCCCCCTCTCCCTGCTGATGGACCATATCGACTATATCGTCAGATTGATCGGCCCCGACCACGTCGGCCTCGGCTCGGATTTCGACGGTATCGAATCCCCGCCCCAACAACTGGACGACGTAACCACCTATCCGCTCATCACCCGCGAACTCCTCAAACGTGGCTATAAACCCGAAGACATCATGAAGATCCTTGGTGGCAATTTCATCCGCGTCCTGAAAGCCAACGAAGTCCCGGAACCACCTGCGCCCGCCTCAACCTCGGTCGCGCCCCACCCGTCGCTGGTCTCCGTCACCCCGCATTCGCTTCCCCCGCCCATCACACTTTGACATGCATCACCCGTACCCCTGCCTTCCGCATCGCCCGGCACGCCGCCGCCGGCGCATCTGTGATCAACATATCGACCAGGCTGAGATCGGCAAACTGCAAATACGTCTCCTTCCCTATCTTCCCCGCATCACACAGCAAATAAGTGACGCTGCTCTGCCTTGCCATGGCCAGCGTCAACGCTGCCTCCTTCTCACTGTTCGCAAACAACCCCGCCCCGGAAATCCCATCTACCCCCAAAAAAGCCTTAGTAGCCCGATATTTCCCAATATGGTATTCCGCCATCTTCCCATGCACAGCCTGCCGTTCCCCATCCAACTCCCCACCGACCACATTCACCTCCACCGCACTGCCCTGCAGGGCATATACCACCGGCAACGAATTGGTGATCACCCGGATCTTTTTATTTTTAATGAAGGGACAGACATGGAATACGGTACTGCCACAATCCATCAGCAAAATATCCCCATTGACGACTTCCGCAGCAGCCCGCCGCGCAATCGCCTCCTTGGCCCCCGCATTAACCGCCGCCTTGTTGGCAAAAGGATAGGACGGCTCAAAAGGATCCACCCGCATCGCTCCACCATGCGTCCGGTACAATAATCCGTCCGCAGCTAATAAGTTCAGGTCCCGCCGGACGGTGATCTCCGCCACTTTCATCTCTGACGCCAATCCCTTGATGTCCGCTTCCCCCGCCTCTTCCAGCTTCCGCAGGATAGCTTGCTTTCTTTTTTGAAAATTCATGGGCAATAGTTACTTTTGATCATAATAGATCAAATATAATCAAAAATGATCAATCCTGTAAAAATCAGCATCATCGAAGACCAGGTACTCTCTGACAACTGGTATACCCTCAGAAAAATAACTTACGATAAGACGACATCGGGCCATCACACCGTCCGGCAGGTGCGGGAAGTCTATGACCGCGGCAATGGCGCCACTATCCTTCTCTACAACAAAGAAAGACAAACGGTCATTCTCACGCGGCAATTCCGTCTGCCGACCTATGTCAACGGCAACGACACCGGTATGCTGATAGAAACCTGTGCAGGATTACTGGACAAAGACCATCCGGAAGTGGCCATCAAAAGAGAGACCGAAGAAGAGACCGGCTATAAGATCGACCAGGTGGAAAAAGTATTCGAAGCTTATATGTCCCCCGGCTCGGTCACCGAAATCCTGTATTTTTTCGTGGCCAGCTATACAAAAGAAATGAAGGTCAGCGAAGGCGGCGGCCTCGAAGATGAAGACGAAAGTATCGAAGTGCTGGAAATTCCCTACGTAACGGCATTGGAAATGATCACCTCCGGCAGGATCAGGGACGGTAAGACCATCCTGCTATTACAATATGCCCAGTTGCATAAATTGCTTTGACATTCCGGCAAGGCTTCTAGGCAATTATCTGTAAATTTACGCATGACGAAGTTCTACGTCAATCTCCTCCGGCTCCTGGCTGTTGTCCTTGCTGGCCTGGCACTTATCCGGCCGATGATGGACCTTGCGGCGTTGCCTTCGGTCATAAGTCTTCCTCAGGACGATTATGCGGCGGTACAATATGCCAACCAGTCGTGGGCCTGGCTCCAGCTCATACAACTTGCCTCCTTCTTTTCGATTGTCGGTCTGTTCTTCTTTGAACGGGAGCACAACCGGGTACTCTGGCCCATACGCGGCGCGTTCATCGCGCAATTGCTCATCATCGTACTATACGTCGTCTTTACACTGCCGATTAATATCACTACGTTTAACTGGACCTTTTTCCCGGACAGCAACTGGGCATGGCTCCGTGTACAGTGGGAATATGCGCATGCCCTAAGCGCCATCATCGCGGGGATTTCTTTCGTCCTGCTGCTCTTGGACCTCGTTTGGGCAAAATGGCGTCGAAGTTAATAGCGTTACCTTACAAACGCCTCCATCGTCGCGCACCGCGTGAGGCCCAAACGATTTTGTCGCATTTATACAAGCCTACCGCAGCAGCATGCCGTAATTTTGTGTTTCATAAATTACCTCAGGTGAATATCATGTTAATACAAAATAAGCAAATCGCCATAATTGGCGGCGGCCCCAGCGGACTAACATTGGCACGGCTTTTACAACTAAAAGGCGCAAATGTAAAAGTCTATGAAAGAGATCTTAATAAAGATGCTCGCGTGCAAGGTTCACCGCTTGACATGCATGAAGAATCGGGATCGGCAGCCTTACGCGCTGCAAATTTATTAGACGAATTTAAAAAGAATATTCGTCAGGGTGCGGATAAAAAGATCATAGTAAATGAACGTGCGGAAATAATTTTCAGCGACCACGATGCCAAACCTCTTGAAGATTTCGCCAATGAACATTTTCGCCCCGAAATAGACCGCGGCGCATTAAGAAAAATATTTTTGGAGTCTTTACAACCGGAAACCGTTGTGTGGGACAGTCATTTTGTTTCGATGGAAAAACAAAATGAGGGCTGGTTGCTGCATTTTAAAAACGGCTTATCCGCTTACGCGGATATTGTAGTTGCATCTGATGGCGCTAATTCCAAAATCCGGCCATACATCACAGACATCAAAGCCTTTTATTCAGGCTTTACAATGGTTGAAATCAATGTTTATGATGCAGCGAGGGTAACACCTCATATTTATGGATTGCTGAATGGCGGGAAAATAATGGCTTTCGGAAATGCAAAGTGTGTATTAGGAGGTCAGAAAGGCAACGGCGATCTGGGTTTTTATGCAAGCTTCAAACCCGATGAAAACTGGGCAACAAATAGTGGTTTGGATTTTTCTGATACAACCCAAGTGTTGGCATGGTTCAAAAACGAATATAGCCAATGGAGCAGTATTTGGTACGAATTGTTCGAAAATGCGGCAGCGCCTGTTATTCCACGTCCAATTTATTGTATGCCTTTAGATCAAACCTGGGAAGCCTTGCCCAATGTAACAATGCTTGGTGATGCCGCACATGTAATGCCGCCCTTCGCAGGAGAAGGCGCAAACATGGCTATGCTTGATGCTTTGGAATTGAGTGAATGTTTAACATCTGACAAATTCAACACATTACAGAAAGCCATTTCTTTCTATGAAGTACATATGCGCAAAAGGGCAGCAATGGCAGCAAAACAATCGCTTGAAAATGGTCAGCGGATGCACTCCGAAGGTGCGCTGGAAAAAATGCTGACGATTTTTGGCATACGGCGATAATTGAACAACCAAAATGAAGTCGAAAAAACAACTATGGATTATTATAGGGATTGTGGTGTTGAATTCCATAGGACTGTCGATAGTCCTCCCTCTTTTACCTTTTATTGTAGGTAAATACCTTCCCTTTCAGCAGGTTGTTGTTGGCATGAGTGCACTAATGTCGGTATTTGCTGCCTGTACGTTTATTGCAGCTCCCGCTTTGGGGGCATTAAGCGACAGATACGGACGGAAAAACATTCTCATCGTCAGTTTGATGGGCTCTGTCATCGGATATGTTTTATTTGGAATAGGGGGAGCGCTCTGGATACTTTTCCTTGGACGTATTATCGACGGGCTTACCGCCGGAAATATTAGTACGCTGTTTGCGTATGTATCCGATAGTACCGAACCTAAAGAACGGGCTAAGTGGTTTGGCTATATAGGCTCTGCCATGGGAATAGGAAAATTGGGAGGCCCTGCATTAGGCGGATTCTTGGGAAGTATTGCTATTGGGTTGCCGTTCTATGTTACTGCAGGATTAATATTCCTTTCCGGTTTAGCTGTCTTTTTTTTGTTGCCTGAATCTCTGGCTCCCGAAAAGAGGACTAAACAGGTAACGCTTAGGAGTTTTAATACCTTTTCCCATTTTAAAGATATATTCAGCCTGAAAGAAATAAAATTACTGCTCATGTTGGGTATACTGTTTTACGCAGGCCAGGGCATTTTCCAATTTAATTTTATCATTTTCCTTAAAGATATTTATAAATGGGGGCCGGCATTTATTGGCAGTATGCTAACACTTGTCGGTATTTTCGATATTATTACACGTGCATTGTTATTACCCTGGTTGTTGAAACATTTTAACGAAAGGAGTATTGGGATAGCTGGTTTAATTGGTCTTGGAACTGGCTTAGGACTAATTGTGGTAAGCACTTTAATACCTTCTGTAATTATTATTTCGCTGGCTATAATATTTGTAATCTCCGGCGCAGGCTTATTCGAACCAACCTACAACGGTAAGTTATCGCTATCGATTGACGAAACCAAACAGGGAAAATTACAGGGCGTGAACCAAAGCTTGCAGTCGGCAAATAATGTAATCATCCCGCTGGGTGCGGCTGCCATCTATTTATACAGCCCGGGTATCTTGTATGCAACAGCAGCGTTTATTATACTGGTGGCAGCAATGATAACTCCTAAAAACTCAACCCCGCACCAATCTTCATTGTAGACCACCAACCCGATTGATACGCCTCATTCACAAGACATCCGCGACTGGTATGGGCCAGCGGTACCGGCAGCCGCTCCTGGAAAGCCTGTAGACTGCCCGCCACCAGGTATTCGCTATCCCGCGTCTCTATCCGCAGTTGCCCGCTTTCCCTGCTCACTTCCCTGATGTCGCAATACCGCACCGGCTGATAACGGGCCTTGCACTTGATGAAAAAAATATCCAACGGTAGGGGAATAAAATACGGCTCAGTCATCTTGTTCCAGATCTTGGCCAGATGCCCCGCACGATAGGGCGGCTGCAGATGACCGTCGACGGCCGATGCAAGATGCCCGGTGCATTTTTCATTCCGGCCGGATAGAAAGACGACCCGCCGTGGCAGGATCGGCAGGCTATACGCAAGCAGTTGATAGTCGTCCCAGGCCGTAATCCGGATAAAAAGCCATTCGACCGTCCCCCCCCGCAATATGCACGCGGCATCACGGACAGCGCCGTAGATCAGCACCCGAAGGCCATCTTGCCGGCTTTGTAACAACGCAGCCAGCTCGGCGGCCGCAGTCTCATCAGGGTCAATGAGAAGAATAATTCTAAGGCTTAGGTTGTCAGGCATCGTAACAAAATACGGGTATAGTAAGCGAATAAAATCCGGGTAGTAAAAGTCGTTCCCGATTTTAAGTTTTTGGGGTGTCACCCGCTAAATGCTTCCCATTAAAAAAGACTGTTTTCTGTATCTTCGCCGAAATAAATTTCGCATTTTCACCGTATGGCCACTCAACTTCCGATTCCCTCAAAAAGACTCTATAATCTGGACTATCTTAGGGGCCTCGCAGCCTTAGGCATCATGGCTGTTCACCTTTCCACCCTGGCAGCCGGCCCTCTCTCTACGGGTTCATTCCCAGGACGTTACGGCGTTTATGGCGTATCTGTCTTCTATATATTGAGCGGGCTCACGCTCTTCTACGTCTATTTTGACCGCATACAGCTCAACCGGCAGGATCTCGGCAATTTCTTTCTCCGCCGGTTCGTTAAGATCTTCCCCTTATTCTGGCTCGTTACCTTTCTAACCATGTTCGTGCGCGATATCATCCCTTCGAATACCAGGTTGGTATATAACCTGACGGGGCTATTCGCCGTAACCGACCGCCACGGGTACATAGCTCCGGGGGCCTGGTCGATCGGTAACGAACTGATCTTTTACCTGTTCTTCCCAGTCTTCGTTATCCTGTCCAAAAAGAGCCGGCTTACCTTTTATCTGCTCTCCGCCGCCGCCCTCCTCATCTATCTGTACTTTGCCTTTTATAAACAGAACCCTTCCGTTTCCTATCTTGATCAGTGGCTTAATTATATCAACCCGTTGAACCAGCTTTTCCTGTTTCTGGCCGGTTTCCTCATGGGCTATTTCTTTCATAAAAAGTCAATACCCCCGACCGTCAGCCCCCTGTGCCTGGTCATAGGCCTGGCGCTCCTGTTCTTCTACCCCGCAGCGATCAATATTGTCGCCGGTATGGCCAGGATTGTCTTCACTGTCGCCGCCATCCTCATCTGTTTTGCTTTCTATAAGACCTCCTTTCGTCTTAAAGGCCTTCCCGATAAGTTCCTCGCCACGCTGGGTCAGATCAGCTATCCCGTCTATCTCATCGCCCCCCTTGTCTGGTACACCCTCCTCAACTTGCACTTCAACCTGGCGACAACACCTCTTATTATTATATGCATGCTGGTCACCTTGGCCCTCAGCTACTGCCTGCATAAATTAAAATCCCGCATCTCCCCCTCTATAAAAACTTCCTCCCCAATAAAAAATTAACTTCATATCCGATTTTTTATAACTTTACTGGCCTGTGGAGTAATAAGCTTTGATTACGCTATACAATTCATACCAGGACCAACAATTGCTGCCATTGCTTAGAGAGAGTAACGACGCGGCTTTTACCGAAATATACCAGCGGTATTGGGATAAATTGCTCGTGACAGCCATGCACCGCCTCGGAAATATCGACGAAGCCCGCGAAGTGGTCCAGGACGTTTTCTGTAATTTATGGCGAAGAAGGGATACCGTCCAATTAGATTACTCCCTCAATACCTACCTGTCCGTCGCCGTAAAATATGAGGTGCTCAACCGGTTGGCCGTCAAAAACCGGCAGCAACGCTACCAGCTACATATGGCCCGCAACTGGGAAGAAGCCACCCCGGATACCGAAAACCTGCTCTCCTTTAATGAGTTGCAGCAACAATTGGCTTCCCTGGTCAAGGCGTTGCCCGAAAAATGCCGCATCGTCTTTCAAATGAGCCGGGAAAAAGGCTATCCCCGCAAAAAGATCGCTGCTGAACTAGGCATCGCCGAAAAAACCGTAGAAGCGCATTTGGCAACTGCCATTCGAAAATTACGCAGCGGCCTGGGCCATCTGTTTACCCTCCTGCTGACCCTTCTTTTTTTGAGCCGCTAACTTTTTCTTAACTTTTTTTTCATCCTGACTAAGGCAATCCCTCCTCTCGATTGGCTATAATTGCAAATACCTTTTCAATGGCCGATATACCTTACTCCGAAAAAATCCTCGAATTAGCCGGCAAATGGGCCGACGGCACCATAACGGAATCCGAAAAAACGGCATTCATTGATTGGTACAACCGCTTCGATGACCGGGAACTGTTGCTGCCGACAGAATACGCCCCCCTGATGGAAAGGATCGAAATGGAGATGCTGGCCCAAATCCGTCAGAAGATCGCCGGAGATGCCTCTCCCCCTTCCCTTGAACGACCCGGCCTGTTATTCCGTCTGAAACCCTGGAAGGTATCCGTCGCTGCCGCAATCCTGGCGGTAATCGCCACCACCACCGGCGTCCTGCTGCTCACGAACCACAGGTCTGCACCGGCGGCCCCGGCCACAGCACAACAAAAACGTCCCCATCCTGCCGATATCCTGCCCGGCGGCAACCGCGCAGTCCTCACCCTGGCCGATGGCTCGACCATCAGCCTTGACAGCGTCCACACCGGCAACCTGGCCAGTCAGGGCACGACCAAAGTACTGAAGATCCAGGATGGCGAGCTGAAATATGATGCTGCAACAGCCGCCGGCCACAGCACAGTCAGCTATAACACCCTTTCTACGCCCCGGGGCGGACAATACAAGCTGCTCCTGGCCGATGGCACCCGCGTCTGGCTCAATGCAGCCTCTTCCATCCGCTATCCGACGACCTTTATCGGCCCTGACCGCGAAGTGGAGATCTCCGGCGAAGCCTATTTTGAAATTGCAAAAAACGCAGCCATGCCCTTCCGGGTACTGACTGTCAGCAACCCGGGCGATAACGACCCGATGACGATCGACGTCCTGGGCACACATTTTAACGTCAACGCCTACACCGATGAGCCCGTCGTCCGGACAACGCTCCTCGAAGGACTGGTCAAAGTCTCGAAAGGAAAGAACACAGTACAGTTGAAGCCGGGCCAGGCAGCTCAGGTCCGGAAAGATGGCGCCATCCAGCAAATACAGGATGTAGACCTCGAAGCAACCGTAGCCTGGAAGGATGGCCTGTTCGAATTCAACGATGAAGAACTGCCAGCCATCATGCGGCAGATCTCCCGGTGGTACGACATCGATGTCGAATACGCAGGGGCCGTCCCAACAGATAAGTTCACCGGCAGCGTGTCACGGAATACAACCCTGTCCGGCGTACTGAAGATCCTGCGGCTCAGTGAGATCCAGGTCTCTGTGTCGAACAACAAGATCATTGTCAAATCTTAAAAAAAGAAAATGGAAAAAAGATAGTGTTGGCTTAGACGAAAAAACCGGGAACGTTAGAGGCGCCCCCGGCGATTAGCTGAGTCAACGTTTAGTTTAAACAATTGTCTAGGAACTGCTTATTGTTAACCCAAATCAAATCAAATTTATGATTCCGACTGCTTATTGCCAAATCGGATCGGGCGGGCCATCCTCGTCCATTCCGTCCCGGCCATTAACCAAATGCTGGCTCGTTATGAAAATGACTGTTTTTTTGTTGCTTGCTGCTTGTTTACAGGTCTCCGCCAAAGGCTACTCCCAAAAGATCTCGCTATCGGTCCGGGAAGCCTCGCTGGGACAAGTATTCAAGGAAATCCAACGCCAAAGTGGCTATTCCTTCTGGTATAAGACCAAACAGCTCGACCAGGCTGCCAAAGTCACCCTCGACCTGAAAAATGCCAGCCTTGAAGAAACCTTGCGCCAATGCTTCAAGGATCAGCCCTTTGATTATTTTATCGTCGAACAGAACGT
>Ga0302304_10001551_pt1 | contig 11921 bp, 10 predicted proteins | sample III_Palsa_E2_2_FD_198769 | JGI IMG/M metagenome (GOLD analysis project Ga0302304, IMG submission 198769) | Peat permafrost microbial communities from Stordalen Mire near Abisko, Sweden - III_Palsa_E2_2 | ecosystem: Environmental > Terrestrial > Soil > Palsa > Peat permafrost | place: Sweden...
CTCGAAGGGGACGACCGGCATGATGGGCACCATGCTGATGAATCCCTGCGCGGTTTATTTTTTCTATCTGTTTCTCGCGGCGACCGCCATTTCCATTCTCATGTCGGTGCGTTACATGAAGACCGAGCATGAGAATCATGGCGAATATTATGCCCTGATGTTGCTCTCGGTGGTGGGCATGATGTGTATGGCCGCCGGCCTGGACATCGTGCTCATTTTCATTGGGCTCGAGCTGATGGCGATTTCCACTTATGTGCTGGTAGGTTTCCTGCGACGTGATCGCAGGTCGAACGAAGCGGCTTTGAAGTATCTGTTGCTGGGCGCGTTTTCTTCGGGAATTTTTGCGTATGGTCTGTCGCTGCTTTACGGGCTCACCGGCAGCACAAGCCTGATCGAAATTGGCCGCGGGTTGGCCGCGATTTATGCCAAGGATCCGCACAATCCCGTGGCGATCGTCGCGTTGTTGACCACGGTCACCGGACTGCTGTTCAAGATTGCGGCTGTCCCATTTCATCAGTGGGCGCCGGACGCATACGAGGGCGCGCCAACGTGCATTACCGGGTTCATGTCAGTAGCCGTGAAGGCGGCAGGATGGGCGATGTTGCTGCGGATCATGGGCGCCACCTATCCGACGTTTCCCAACGCCGTACTGGGCTTGGCAGCGATGCGTCCCATCTATGTTCCGCTGTTCGTCTTCGTCTCCATCGCAACGATGACAGGCGCAAACTTTGCTGCGCTTACGCAGACCAACACGAAGCGGTTGCTGGCGTATTCTTCGATTGCGCACGTCGGCTACATGCTGCTGGGGTTGATTGCCGGCACTCCAACGCAACTCAGTCCGGATGGCATCAAGGGGATTCTGATCTATCTGTTGGTTTACACGTTCATGAACCTCGGTGCCTTTGGCGTGCTCACGTCGCTGCGACATCGTAAGGTGATTGGCGACGAACTCGACGATCTTAACGGGCTCTACGCGCGCGCTCCGGTGGAAGCCGTGTTGATGTTGATCTTCCTGCTCTCGCTGGCCGGGATTCCGCCGCTGGCGGGCTTCTGGGGCAAGTACTTCATCTTTCTCAGCCTTATCGAGACGGGGCACTACGCGCTGGCGTCGCTGGGAGTGCTGTATTCCGTGTTTGGCCTTTACTATTATTTGAAGATGGCCAACGCCATGTTCATGGGACAGCCTGAAGAGCGAGGACTCTTGCCGGTGAGCTGGATGATGCGCGCCGCGCTTGCCACCACGGCGTTCGCCACAGTTTTTATAGGAATCATGCCCGACCGCTTTATCAACCTCGTCAACTGGTCGCTGATTATCGCGCAGAATTCACCGAGCGTGCTTCGCTAGGCGTTTGCGGTAGAATCTGATTCGACGTGGTTGACGATCCAAAACAGCCGCCTAAGTCCAACGCGCTGGTTTCGGCGGCGCGGTACTCGGAGATCGGTTTCATTATTCCGGCGGCGGTCTTTCTGGGATATGGAATCGGGCGGCTTCTGGACTACTGGCTGCATACGCACTGGATCTACTTAGCAGGAGTGATCTTTGGCGCGGTGGTGGGCTTCGTTCAGATGATCCGCATGGCATCGGCGTTATCCCACGATAAGCCGGACTCTTGATTCATTCGATGGCAGACGCAGGCTGCGAAACATGAATTCCGCCCCAATCCGTCCGCCTGCCCCTGCCGAGAGTTCTTCCGAACGCTTCTTTTCCGCAGCCATCCCGAGAATGCTGCGGTTCGTGCTAATTCTGGGAGCCGTAATTTCGTTGTGCGCGGCTTGGTTTTTCGGATGGATTGCAGCTCTGGGATTTGCCGCAGGGGCGGTTATCGCGTATCTCAGCTTCCGATCGTTGAACAAAGCTGTTCAGTCCCTGGCCAGCCGTATTGTTGACTCGGGGCAGCGCGCCAGCGGGTTCTCTTTAGTACACGGTTTCTTCCTGCGCTATGTTTTGGCGGGAGTGGTCGCCTATGTTATATTCACAAGTTCCTCTCAAGCCTTTCGGGGCTTTCTGTTTGGGTTGTGCACGCCGGTCGCGGCCATGCTGGCGGAAGCGGGGTTTGAAGCTTACGCTGCTTTGCGCCGCGGATATTGAGCTGTGAAACCGTATTCAGATTTGGTTAGGACTGTACGCTTGGGACTGTAAGCTATGGAGCAACTCTGGTTTACCGCGCTGCTCAACCGCCTGCTGGGCGGGCCTGTGACTTCTTTACTGCTGGCTTTGGGCATACATCCGAAGCATCCTGCCACGCCGATCTCGAATACCTTCGCCATGGAAGTAATCGTGATGCTGGTGCTCATCACATTCTTCATTGCGGTGCGGGCCCGGCTTTCGGTGGATCAGCCCGGCGGATTGCAGCACACGATGGAGGGCATCGACGGGTTCTTCGGCAACATGGGCGAGGAGATCATCGGCCATCACTACCACCCTTACCATTCGTACCTCGTTGCCTTGGGACTGTTCATCCTTACGAGCAATCTGATTGGCATTATCCCGAGCTTTGAATCGCCAACGGCGGTTCCGATTGTTCCGCTAGGCTGCGCGCTGCTGACGTGGTTCTACTATCACTTTCAGGGCTTGCGCGCGAACGGGCTTGGATACTTCAAACACTTCATGGGACCAGTGTGGTGGCTGGCGCCTCTGATGTTGCCGATTGAGATTTTCAGCCACACCGCGCGCCTGTTGTCGTTGACGGTTCGTTTATTTGCGAACATGTTCGCGGGCGAGATGGTCACGCTCGTGTTCTTTTCGTTGGTGCCCATCGGCGTTCCGATTATTTTTGAAGGGCTTCATATTGGAGTTTCGCTGATCCAGACATATATCTTCGTGATTCTGGCTTGCGTCTATTTAGGCGAGGCTACAGCTCACGAGCATTAAGTTTTACGGCTTCATGAAACACTTCGTCAGCGTGAGGGCGCTTGCAAGAGGATGGCGTCAACCACCTCCTGGCGATATTTCTTAAGGAGAAACAAACATGCGTAAAGTTGGGTTCTTGATTCTAACCATGATGGCGTTGTCACTGTTTGCCATGCCGGCGTTCGCGCAGGGCGGGGAAGGGGCTGCTTCTGGCGGCACAAACTGGGTGGCGATCACTTCCGGCTTCGCGATGGCTTTTGCGGCTGCTCTGGCCGCTCTAGGCCAAGGTCGCGTAGCCTCCGCGGCGTGCGAAGGGCTGGCCCGCAATCCCGCGGCGCGTCCTGGCATTCAAATCGCCCTGTTCGTGGGACTGGCTTTTATCGAGTCGCTGGTCCTGTTCACGTTCCTGATTATCTTTGTCAAAGTCGTGAAGTAGATCACATCAGAGAAGAAAAGCCTCCGCTCAGGGTGAGCGGAGGCTTTTTGATTTTGCAACTGAATCTGCCGAAAGCCGATTTAGACTTTGCGATCCCCGCCCCAATCGTCATCTTTCTTTTGCGGAGCGCGGCTCAACGCATCCACCAGCAAGCGGCGCAAGCGGTAGCGGCTTTCCAGATCGGTGTTCACAATTTCGAATCCTACTTCATTCACGCGCGCCCGGCGCAGCAATACATGTGCTTTGATCTTTGTCCGCATGCCCAGGGAGACTTCCAGGTCAGCTTCGCTGCCGATGCGCAGGTTATCTTCTTTCGTACCCATGCCTCCGCCTAGGCTCAACTCGCGGATCAGAATTTTGGATTTCCCCCACGAGCTTCCAATGGTTGCTGGAACCGAGCGCGAGAGGACCATGCGCTCGTAACGCCGCTGCCGAACCCATGGGCAGGCGGGAGCTGTATCCAAAGGTGCAATCGCGAGTTCCGCGGCCTCGATACCGCTGTCAGAAAGAATTTGAGCGCTGTAGCGCGGATCGGTTTTCGACAAAGATTGTGCCGCCGCGATTCTTAGCTCGCGGTGATGGACCCAGCCGAAAGTCTTCTTGGTCTCGACAATCTCGCGCAGCAGCGTGACTGCTTCGGCGTCCTTGAGCCTGCCAAGAGATTCGATGGCCTTGAGTTGAACAAATGGCGAACGAGAAGCGGCTTCGCCGGGCTTGGCCATGGCCAGCAGCGGAGGCGCAGCGCTGAGGTCGCCGCTCATCCCGATTTCATCGATGGCTTCGGGGAGCACGACAGAGTCCAGCACTTCCGCCAACTCGAGTAAGGTTCGTCCACGGTCAGGCGCAGCACCGTAGGCGACCTGGCGGACGACAATATCGTGATAGAAGCGGTTCCATTCGGGCAAGCGCGCCGGCAGCAGCTCGAGCAACGTACCCACATCGAGCCGGCTCAACAGTCCGACCACCGCCGAGGCTTGCCTGGGCTGTCCCGTCCGCAGAATCTCGCGCAGTTGGGTTAGAGCCGGAGATCCCATTTCCTTCACGAGTTCGATCATGCGGTCGCACTCGTCGCGACGCATGCAGCGGAAGAATCGGTCCGCCAGGTGTTCCGCGCCCGATTGGCAGGTCCGGCGGAGCACTACCAGCAGATCGGCCGGAATTGGCTCGTAACGCAACGCTTCCTCGATAAACTCCGGAATCCGGTTTTCCACTCCTATGCGGGGACGCAGATCGTTCACCATCACCGGCCGCTGTTGCAGCAGCATCTCCATCCCGGCACAAACCGCATTCACAGCCTGGTAATTCCTGGCCTCGCTGGCCTCCTGGCTCAAGCGCACGAAAGCTGCGCTCAGCAGGCTTTGCAGTTCGTTGTCTTTTTCCGCACATAACTGCTCGGTGACTTTGCGGATCGCCGCGCCCATGGCTTCGCCGCCAAGCCGGGCGTAGAGATCCGCCAGTTGACTTAGTCCAATGGCAACTTTGCGGCGCGGCTCGGCCTCCTTGGTGGCTAGGCAGGCGGAGTAGTTGTTCAGAATTTCCTCTGACGTCTGCTTGTCATCGCGGTCGAGCAGCAGTTCTACGAACTGCCGAAGGTTGCGCGGCGGTACGCAGGGAGCTTCATGCGAGAGCAGCACCGTCTTCTTGCCGGACTCCGGCACTTCCGCCCAGAACATCCGGTCCAGGATGTCGGCATGCGACTCCACCAAAATCCCGGCCTTGTTCATCTTTTCTTCCTGCAGCTTCAGAATTCCGCGCAGCGAGTCCATCTGCCGGCTCATGTGCTCCATCATCTGGTGCACGGCATTTACTTTCACTTCGCCCTTGGAATAGCGCTCCAGGGCGAAGCGGATCGCCATGTGCTCGGCCGCTTTCATGAGCAGCGGCGTGTCTTCCTGCTCGCTGGTCGCTTTAGCGGCCAGACTTCCCAGCAATTGCTGCAAGTTCAGCCGCGTATTGGGATCGGTCTCGCCAACTTCCTTCTGCAGGTCTTCGGGGCGAACATTGGGATCGCTCTGTACCTGGCCGAATCGAGTCAGCAGCCGGATGGCCTGCACGACCTCAGCTTCCTGCAGAGGAACTACTCCGCCTTCCCATGCCGGTGCCGCCGCCAGGCCCGTGCCTTGCCCCGTTCCCGCGACTCCCGCCGCGCCTGGGATGTTCGGTACGCTTCCGAAGGGAACAACGGTTCCACCCACCTGGCCGCCGCCTCCAGCATTCGCACCTTCCGCCGCCGCAATCAATTGCAGTAATTTCTGCGGATCGTTCAACCATTGCTTGAATTCCGGGCCCAGGGTTTGCGCCGCGATCTGCGCCGCAACGCTGATGTCCCCGGTTAGCGGATCGGCCGCCACAAACTTTACTTCATTGATCTTGATGGTGCTCTGTCTGCCTGCGTTACTGAGAGCTTCTTTGATTTGCTTGGAGACGTCCTGCGCTTTGGAGCCAGCGATGGTGAAAGCGCGCACTAGGCGCGTGAAGTCGTCAAGCGTAACGTCTTTGGAGAAGTGCAGGCTGGCCAACCCGGCCGTGGACAAGAGCTGCCCGAAGCTGCGCTCTGTCTGGCCTGTCTCCAGCGGAACGCCGTCCAGCAGCAGTTTGTTATCCGAAACGCCGAGCAGAAAGCCGCCTTCGCCCGCTGTCGGCAGACCTTGCTGCAATTCGTTCCAGGTCACTTCGAATTGGGCTTCCGTGCGTTTGTGCTCGTAGCCGTACATCCGCGCATACTTGATCAGGATGTTCAGGCTGTGAACAAAGGCCCGCGCCGATGCCGCCCGGTTGGCGTGAAATGTGCTTGTGTCCGTGATAAGGCGCTCCTCGAACCAGACTCTGCAAGTAGAAGGTTAAATCCAGCAGGTAAGGGGTTGCACATTACGGAGGTAATGCCAAATTTCTGAGGAAGCTCGCAACGGGTTCCGTCCGTCTGTCAGACGCAAGCTGCCCTCAGCGAGCATTATAGTGTTCTCTGCGTTTAACGCCTTGGGACCCTCACGGGCACTGGCATTCGAGCTGAACAGCAGCGAAAATAGTGATCGCAATGTCGAAACCTGCGGGAGCGCCCGTGACCACTCAGCCAGCTCGCTCCAAAAAAGTCACCGGCCTGCGCTACTGGATGCTGCAGGTTTTAGAAGAATGCGAGCATGTCGCCGCGGACTTTGCAGCCGATCCCGTCCATGATCTGCGGGTCGCTTTGCGCCGGTGCCGCTCTCTCGCCGATGGACTAGGGGCTCTCGATCCGGATCCCGACTGGAAGGCCATGAAGAAGGCTGGCAAGCGGCTTTTTCAACGCCTCGGCGCCCTGCGCGATGTACAGGTGATGATGGAGTGGGTGGAGAAACTGGCGCCAGCGCCGGCAAGCGTGGATGCTGGCGGGTCACCCGGGCTGGCTCCAGCGGAGATTCATTCCGAGGCCATCTCCGGTGAGCGGGATCCGTCTGCGCGCACGCTCCTGGAGATTCTTCGTAGCCGAGAGAAAGAACAACAACACGAAGCGCGAGCCGCGCTGGATGAGTTCGACCGGAAGCAGTGGCGCCAGTGGAGCAACTCGCTTCCCGCACGGGCCTCCCGCATCCGGCCGGGAAGCGCGCTCTTTAAGCATCTGGCACTCGAACGCTGGACGGCGGCTCGCGAACTTCACAATCGCGCCCTGCGCAATCGCTCCCAGGTTGCGTTTCACAGCTTGCGCATCGGCATCAAGCGCTTTCGCTACATTGTGGAGAATTTTCTTCCGGTCGAGCACAAGGCCTGGAGCAACGATCTCAAACATATTCAGGATTTACTCGGGGAAGTTCACGATCTTGATGTGCTCTGGGCCACTGCGGTCGCGTGTCAGATTTTTTCCGATGCGAACTCGCGCAATCTGTGGCGTAAGCGGATTCTCTCGGAGCGCACGAAGCGCATTGATGGCTACCGCGCCAGAATGATTGGCGAGAATTCCTTGTGGCAGGTTTTGCGCGCGCTGCTGCCGCAAGGCAAGCAAATTGAAACTCTTGCCACGCGCCGCATGAAGCTCTGGGCGAATGGCCTCGACCCTGACTTCCCGCACTCGGAGCGCGTCGCCAGCCTCGCTCTTCAACTTTACGATGGCTTGGTCGCCTGGGGATGGCAACCTTCGATCGACGCCGCTTCGGGCCGCTCCAGCCTGCTGGCCGCAGCACTGCTGCATGATGTTGGCAAATCGGAGGGCGGGAAGGGACATCACAAAGCTTCGTTCGACTTGATTCGCGCTCACGGCAACCCGTTGGGTTGGAAGCCTGCCGACTTGCAGCGCGCCGCCGTCGTCGCGCGTTTCCACCGCGGAGCCCTGCCCTCGCGAAGGCACAAACTGTTGCGCGATCTGTTGCCCGACGAGCAGAAAGCCACGATCCAGCTTGCCGCGGTTTTGCGCCTGGCCAACGCCCTGGACTCAGCCCATGACGGCCGCATCCGCCGCATTCAGATTGAAGGTGATCAGTTCAAAACCAAAGGGAACGAAGCTTTGATTATCGCTGCCGAAGGCTATTCTCCTTTGAGTGCGTCAGCTCAAACTATCGCGGGCGAGCGGCACCTGCTGGAAACGGTGCTGCACCGGGCGGTGGTGGTCAAGCCGACGAGGAATCCTTTAACAGAGGCCATCCGAACGTAACCTGCACCCAGTGAAAATCGCTCATGCCCCAGGAATCGGCGCTGCCAAAGCCGTCCGCCGACAATATTTTTCGGGCAGATTTCCACGGACCGCTCGCTAGTAGCTTTCCAGTGACTTCCCCGCACCCGCTTCTCCAGATACAAATGTTCTAGCCCGGAAGCCGGACTGCGGAAGGCGGAAGCCGAATCATGACCCATATTCAACTAGTCGAAAAAGCGGTCCACTGGCTGCGCAGATACCGCTGCGGAGTAGTTCTTTCCGAGCAAGCTTGCGTCAGCGGCGAGATGCCTGATGCTATCGGTTGGAAGCGAGCCTGCCATTCGGTACTGGTGGAGTGCAAAGTTACGCGCTCCGACTTCCTCGCCGACCGCGCCAAGCCGTTTCGCATCAAGCCCGAGCAGGGAGTCGGCTGCGAGCGCTTCTATCTGATCCCTTGCGGATTGGTTCGAGAGGAAGAACTCCCGGCGGGCTGGGGATTACTCGAACTCGGGCGCGGCCAAATCGAAACGACGCGTCCTTCGGCGAAGAATCTTCGCAGCGCCAGCGGCTTCCGCTGCGAGATGAATTTATTGCTCGCCAGCTTACGGCGCGTTGAGGTTCGAGTGGAACCGCAGAGCATCACCGATTTCTTGAAGTGGAAGAACCGTATGGCGGAGTACAATCGCGGAAGTTTGCCGGAGGGACTCGAATCCGTTGAAGAAGAGGCCAATGTCTTTCTGGAGCCTGACCTCACGGTATAACGCCAATCTGCTTTAAAAACTAAAAGTTTCCCTAAGTGTTTTGTCCGGGCCGAGTTGCACTCGTTTGCGCTCAGTTAGAGTATCGTAAATTCCCTCAGACGCGGAACCTGATCGAACGCCAGCACTCGCGCCGAAACGACCTTCAAATTTGACATTCTTAGAGTCGCGCATTTAGGGTAACGTCCTCCCCTCGGCGAGGTTTCTCGCCGACTCTGAACCTGCGCCGAATGCGAGCCTATCTGGATACACTCTGTTTTGCGTGCAACTGAAACCAGCGTAGGGCGCACTAATAATGCGCTTCCGAAAAACTTGATTCCCAGAACTTGATTCCGAGGGGACAATCCGATGAGGCTCAACAAAAGTTGCCAAGGGCGACAGGGCTCGATCATCCTGATCGCTGCAACCACAACGCTGATGCTCACTCTTTTCGTGCCAAGCAGTTACGCTCAATATAACGAAACCATACTACACGGCTTCAGCGGGACGTCGGATGGCGGGGATCCCTGGGCGGGTGTGATTTTTGACGCTGCAGGCAACTTGTACGGGACGACAGCGGGAGGAGGTGCGAATCAAAGCGGCACCGTTTACGAGCTCTCGCCCAGCGCCAGCGGCTGGCAGGAAAGCATACTCTACTCTTTCAAGCAAAAAAATGATGGCGGCGACCCGTTAGGCGGCTTGGTATTCGATGGCGCGGGCAATCTGTACGGAACAGCTTACATGGGCGGTGAAAATAAAACGCTGAATTGCCAGCCCAACGGTTGCGGCGTGGTCTACAAATTGTCTCCGGTGGAGGGAGGAGGATGGACTGAGTCCGTCATCCACACCTTCAGCACGTCGGCTGGCGGATTTGGTCCAGTTTCCGGCCTGACAATTGACGCCGACGGTAACCTGTACGGCACGACGATCTATGGCGGACAAGTGAACGGCAACAATCCGTTTGGCGTCGGATTGGTATACGAACTCTCGCCCTCCTCGGCAGGCTGGAAGTACAAAATACTCCATGCCTTTTCGAACGGCGTGGATGGCTCGGTTCCCTATGCTGGAGTAACCTTCGACGCGGCAGGAAATCTTTACGCAGCTGCGATGTTTGGCGGAAATTCTACGTCGTGTAGCGGTAATAGCTGTGGCACCATCATCAGGCTCTCTCCTACTTCAAGCGGACCCTGGAGGGCGTCGCTCGTTCATAACTTCGTCGGCAAAGACGGGGGCAACCCTTACGGCGGGCTGGCGATGGATGCGGCAGGGAATCTCTAGGCTACTACTGAAAACTACGGTGCCCAAAACGCAGGCACCGTGGTCGAGTTTTCGCCATCTGGGAGCGGATGGAAGGAGTCTCTGCTGTACACGTTCAGTGGCCACGGTACAGCTGGAATCCGTCCTCAGGGCAAGCTGACGACGGATTCCGGCGGAAATGTATACGGGACGACAACAAGTGGTGGCGGAACGTTTGATGCGGAGGGGACCGTATTTGAGCTTTCACCCTCGGGAAGCGCGTGGAACCTGAGCGTATTGCACAGTTTCGACCCAGTGTCGGAAGGCGCGTACCCAATTAGCGGCGTCATTCTCGACTCCAGCGGAAATCTTTACGGCACCACATCGTCCGGCCCATCAGGTTCGGGCTATGGCAATGTGTACGAACTCACCCCTTAAGTGAGCGATTCAACGGCCGCACGTGCCCTCTGGCGTGCGGCCGGAACTATTGCGAAAGGGCAGGACGGCGAGCACAGCTGGCGTCCGCGGAACAAGAACTTAACGTGTTCCTGGAGCTAGATTTGACCAATTGATTTGTCGTCTCCCAGCAGGTTTTGAAAAGAATGTCCCGCATCCGTCTTGACTCTTAACCCCTCCCGCAATATAGTTTCACCCTCCCCCAAAGCAGTCCCCCCAGGAGATCCTAATATGACACCCAAGGTGTTTCTGCGAGCCGCGGCTTGCCCGTCTTTCTTCTCGCGTGCGATCAGCTTTGCGGTTGCAGTGTGCGCAATCACGGCGTTCCTCGCGACCAGCGCCGCGGGCGCATCACTGAAGACGATTTACAAGATGAATGCATCTACTTCCGATGCTCCGCTAGTGAGGGACGCTGCCGGCAATCTCTACGGTACAACCGAGGACGGTGGAAATACGGCCTGCTCAGGTGGTTGCGGAACGGTCTTTGAACTATCTCCAACCTCGGCAGGAGGCTGGAAGTTTACCGTTCTCCATAAGTTCACCGGAGGCGCGGACGGCGAATTGATAGACGGTGGTCTCGCTCTCGATGCCTCCGCTAATGTTTATGGCACCGCCGTCCGTGGCGGTAAGTATGGCTTCGGCGATGTATTCGAACTTTCTCCCGTCTCTGGTGGAGGATGGAAGTTTTCCGTGCTCTATTCCTTCCAAAACACGAACGACGGAGCGAATCCTAGCCAGGGCGTGACCCTCGACTCGTCCGGCAATGTGTTCGGCGTTAGCAACACCACGGTTTTCGAGTTGTCTCCGGTCGCTGGCCGTGGTTGGAAGTACACAGTCCTCCATGTACTGCGCGGACTTCAATACCCTATGAGCGTTACTCTCGATCCGTCGGGGAATATTTTTGGCGTCACGGCCGATGGAGGCATTACCAACGCGAATTGCTTCAATGGCTGCGGTACGGTCTATGAACTAACGCAGGTTGCAGGAGTCTGGAAGTACACATTACTCTATGCGTTTACCGGAAACGCCGACGGAGCCATGCCCCTGGGCAGCCTGACTCGGGATGTGCTCGGAAATCTTTACGGCGTCAGCGGTCTCGGTGGCAACATCGATAGCTGCCCTTACGGCTGCGGCACAGTCTTCGAGCTCACCCCTTCCGGCAGCGCCTGGACGGAAACTGTTTTGCTTGCCTTCGACTATACCGACGGGGAGCAGCCGCACGGCCAGTTGGTCTTCGACGCTTCTGGCAATCTTTATGGGACCACCGAGTTCGACAGCGCAAGCAACTGTGCCTGCGGGGTCGTCTATGAATTGAATCCTGGCTCCGCTGGAAACTGGACTCAGACGGTGCTGCACGTATTCGCAGGCGGCAGCGACGGTTCATTTCCCTATGCCGGACTGGTTTCCGACGGCTCGGGTCATTTTTATGGCACCACACAGAGCGGAGGCAATACGACGGGAACAGGCACTGTATTCGAAGTAACGCCCTAAAGCGGCGGCGAGGCTGAGACGAGATCGTCCTGATTCCTTTGTCTCAAAGGATGGGCAACGCTCAGTCTCGTTGTCCATGTTATGGGTGGGGGGTCGGATTTTTATAGCTCGCGT
>Ga0302304_10001565_pt1 | contig 11863 bp, 7 predicted proteins | sample III_Palsa_E2_2_FD_198769 | JGI IMG/M metagenome (GOLD analysis project Ga0302304, IMG submission 198769) | Peat permafrost microbial communities from Stordalen Mire near Abisko, Sweden - III_Palsa_E2_2 | ecosystem: Environmental > Terrestrial > Soil > Palsa > Peat permafrost | place: Sweden...
GAGCAGTTGCACTGCAGCCATCCCACGGGAAGGATTTCGTGGATCATGCTTCTATTGTACCGAGTACCGAGTACCTAGTACCCAGTACCGAGAGTAAATCAGCTAAGGAAGTCCAGACTTGTCTTGGGGAGCGGCTGGCGCGACAATACGCCAGCGCGTCGGGAGGTTTCTGTGGCAGCTAAATACCGTCAGCACGGATATCAAGACCGGGATCGCGAGGCCAAGCCGCGCAAGGAGTCAACCGAAAAGCCGTCCTCGGTGCCAGCGGCAAGGCGCGACTACAGCATGGGACCGAAGCCGGTAAACATGCCGGGAACGCACGAAGTCTCCCGCTGCTCGCAGTGCGGGACGGTGTTGCCGGGGATGCCGCCGACTGGGCTTTGTCCTAAATGTGGTTTCGAACTGCACTCCTGCCGGCAGTGCGCGTTTTTCGACACCGGCAGCCGGTTTGAATGCATGCAGCGGGTGCCGAAGCGCATCGAGAAAAAAGATGTGCGCAACGATTGCACGTTCTATGAGCTGCGGGTGGCGCGGGAAAAGGAAACCTCGACGCCCGCGAGCCTGCGGCCTAGCGATGCACGACAGGCGTTTGAGAATCTGTTCAAGAAATAACCGCCCGCGAGGATTTACGGCTTCTGCGTTGGCCGCAAGATAATTTCGCTCACAAACGAGCGCGGCGCCTGGGTCACCAGCATTTCCACGGCATGAGCTACATCTTCCGGCTGCAGCATTTTGGCGGGATCTTTGCCGGCGTGGGGGCTGAGCTCGGTGTTGGTTGAGCCGGGACAGATTACGCTGACTCGAATGTTGTGTGCGCGCAGTTCTTCCGCCACTGAATAAGTCAGGCCGTTTAGACCCCACTTGGAGGCCGCGTAGGCGGCGCCATTGGGCAGGGCGTTCTTGCCCGCGAGGGACGAGATATTGACGACGTGGCCGGAGCGGGCGCGAATCATCAGGGGCGCAAAGGCGCGGATGGCGTAATAAACGCCGCGCAGGTTTGTGTTCAGAATCCGATCCCAGGCATCTGGAGGGAGCTGGTGCAGAGGGCCACCGAAGCCGCCAATGCCTGCATTGTTGACCAGGATGTCGACACGTCCAAAAGAAGATTCGATGCCTTTAGCGGCGGCGTCCACGGAGTCGAGGCTGGTGACGTCGCAGGAGATGGCCTCGGCTTTGGCGCCATGCTCAGTGATGGCTTTAACAGTCGATTCGAGTGGCGGGCGAGTGCGTCCACACAACAAAACAGTGGCACCCAGGCTGGCGAGCGAGCGGCCAATGGCCGCGCCAATGCCGCGCCCGGCACCGGTAATTACGGCGACTTGTCCGGAGAGCGGCTGCGGTTGACCAACGAAGGCGGCGTTCATGGTGACGTCCTTTCAGTTTCAGTGCGCACAGGCGAGTGATCGGGCCAAAGCAGCGCCATCCAAGCTGCGCTATTTCTGCATCTTATACAATCATTAGAGAAGGAAGCTCGGAAGTTGCTTGCCTTCGGAAGAAGAGGTACTTATAATCCGGCCAGCCGGGAATGAAGGGTCAGTCGCCTCAGACCGCAGTTCGCCCTGATTTGTCGGGGTCTGCCCGGAACCGTACTTAGCATTTGCAGGCAGGATGGGGAGCGCGCAAGCGGTCCAAGTGGAATGCTTTAGATTCAGCAGGAACAGTCTTTCAGAAAATTATCGATTCCCAAAAGGTGCAAGGAGCCAATACTGATGAAAAAGATTCTGGTCACGGTTGTGCTTGGAGTAATGGCTGCGACGGCCACCGCCGTGCAGACCGCGCCGCAAGCCGCCCCAGCACAGCCCGCGGCAGCCCCGGCGCAAGCGCCCGTTATTAAAGATCCTGCGGAATACAACGCTTACGTGGGCGCAATCGGGCAGAAGGATCCTGCCGCGCAGATCAGCGGCCTGGAAGCCTTCATGACGCAATACCCCAACAGCATCATGAAAGTGGCGGCCCTGCAAACCTTGATGCAGGATTATCAGCAGACCAATAATCAGCAGAAGACCATCGACACGGCGACCAAGCTGGTTACAGCCGATCCGAACAACGTTCGCGCCATGGCTCTGCTGGCCTATTTCGACCGCCTTAAAGCGCAGGGTGGCGATGCCAATGCCAAGCAGGATTTGGTTGACGCCAAGAAGTACGGCCAGATGGGAATGGACTCACTGCCGAAGTTCACCAAGCCCGACGGCACCTCCGACGCTGACTTTGCCAAGATGAAGGACCAGATGACGGGAATTTTCAATGCCGGCATCGGCATTTCTGACCTTACGGATAAGGATTATGACGGCGCCAGGAAGGCATTGCGCGTTGCCGCGGATTTGAATCCCACGGATTTCAGCGTTGTTTATCCTTTGGCGCTGGCTTACGCCGGACCCACGCCGGCGGACCCGAAGTTTCCGCCGGATTCTCTGAATTCGATCTGGTACGCGACGCGCGCGTCAATTGTTGCTCCGACGCCGCAGTATCAGCAGCAGATTGAGAAGTACGCGAAGAACCAGTACATGAAATATCACTGCGGGGACGATGGCTGGACCGATCTCCAGGCCAAAGCGAATCCTGTGGAGCCGGCGAGTTTCGCCGTCAAGCCCTGCCCCACTCCGCCGGAACAGGCGCACAACATGGTGACGGCAACTGCGCCCGAAAAGATGGACTTCGGTACTTGGGAGTTCGTGCTCTCGAACGGCTCTCAGGCCGATCAGGATACTGTCTGGAATGCCATCAAGGGAAAGCCAGTGCAGATGCAGGGCGTTGTCCTCAAAGCTACCGCGACCGAGTTTGACATCGCGGGCAGTTCGGATGACATTGACGCAAAGAAAGCGGATATTACTCTGACCTTCGAAGATAAAGTTCCGCTGAAGCTTATCCCTAAAGAAGGCGCGAGTCTTGATTTCCAGGGCGAGCCGGCATCCTACACCCCGAACCCATTCATGATGACGATGGAGAAGGGCAAACTGCTGAAAGCGGCCGCGCCTGCACCCGTGAAAAAGGCTCCAGCCCACAAGCCGGCTTCGCAATAGCTGAATCGAACGAAAAATAAGGCAGCCCTCGCGGGCTGCCTTATTTTTGTGCACAGAGAGGAACTACGTGGTAGCGGGCCTCTGGGCTAGCGGGCCGCTTTTTTCTCCATACCGATAGGGCGAGCGCTGCGCGGGGGACGCTTCGCGCCATCCCGCAGCTGGCGGACATCGATTTTGAGTTCGTCGATGGTGCGGCTGAGGGTGTTGCGGTGCATGCCCAACTCACGGGCGGCGCGGCATTGATTGCCTTTATTTTCCTGGAGCACGGTGAGGATAAACCGCTTCTTAAACTCACGCACGCCCTCGGAGTAGAGGATGTTGCTTTTGTACATCTGCAGAATAAGTGCTTCCAATTGATCTTTCACAGTAGGTTTCTCTCTTCGTTCTTAATTTTTAATGTCGTTCCAAAATACTCTGCATGACCAGTCTTGCACTTCGGCTAGCGTCGCGATTCAGCCGGGGCTCCAGTTAAATCCTTGGGGGCACGATGCAGGAAATCCAAGCCTTCATCGAACTTTGCCCGCAACGCGGACGGCGCCAACCAGATTGCAGCTCTTCCTGCCACCAAAAAATATGGAGCCAGCTCCGACTTCTCCAGCAGCGAAGAAGTGGGGGTGAACGCCGTCATTCCCATCAGCACGACAGCCACCGCCAGCGCGCCTTTCAAGACTCCCAACAACGCTCCCAGAAAACGGTCAAAGCCGCTCAATCCAGCTTCCTTCATCAGCTTGCGTGCGATTCTGCCGGCAATGCCGAACAGGAGCATGATGACGAAAAAGATAATAAGGAATCCGAAAATCTCGGCCAGCAACTCCGACCTGAGAAACGTCAGCAACCACGCAGCCAGCCTCTGATACTGCCATGCCGCTACCAGATACCCCACCACCAGTCCGGCCATGCTTAAGGCCTCGGCGAAGAAGCCGTGCATGGCCGCTAAAACCACATTCAGCACGATTACTAAAACTATGAACCAATCGGCCGGAGTCATGCTGGGCTCCGGCCGGTTGAATTTTCTCGCGAAGCCGCCACCTTACACATCCAGTTTGTGTCCCGTAATCTGCTGGTATGCATCCAGATATTTGTCGCTCGTGCGGCGCGCAACCTCTTCGGGAAGCGCGGGCGCGGGAGGCTGCTTGTTCCAGCGAATTTCCTCCAGGTAATCGCGAACGTACTGCTTGTCGTAGGACTCCTGCGCGCGCCCTGCGGCGTGCTTATCGGCGGGCCAGAAGCGCGACGAATCCGGGGTAAGGACTTCATCCGCCAGGGTGATTCCCTTGGCGGTCATGCCGAACTCGAATTTGGTGTCGGCGATAATAATGCCGCGCTGGCGCGCGTAGTTCGCGGCCTTCTTATACACGCGCAGAGTGAGGTCGCGCAGAGTGCTGGCCGTCTCGATGCCCACGATTTCGCACATCGTGGCGAAGGGAATGTTTTCATCGTGCCCGGTGGTGGCTTTGGTCGACGGAGTGAAGATGGGCTCAGGGAAGGCTTCGGATTCGCGAAGGCCCGTGGGCAAATCGATACCGCAGACCTCGCCGGTGGCTTTGTATTCCTTCCACGCCGAGCCGGAGATGTAGCCGCGCACGACGCACTCCACCGGAAACATCTGGGCGCGCTGCACGATCATCGACCGTCCGGTGAGCTGATCGGCATATTTCTGCAAGGCTTGCGGATACTGCGACACATCGGCGGTGATGAGGTGATTGGCAACGATATCGGAAAGAAAATCGAACCAGAAAAGGGAGATCTGGCTTAGGACGCGGCCTTTATGGGGAATGCCAGTGGCGAGTACGTAATCGAAAGCAGAAATGCGGTCGGTGGCCACGAACAGAAGGCTTTCGTTATCGAGTTGGTAAACATCGCGGACTTTTCCGCTGGCGTGGAGGTGGAGTTCGGTAAAGTTTGTGTGTAAGAGTACGGGATCGAGAAGTTTAGGGCTCATATTGAAATACTAAGGCAGGAGCGAGCCGTATTTTAGCCCCTGCAAAAGTTTTGTCAATCGCAGAGATCACAGAAAGTCGGGACAGCTGTATCCCATTGAGCAGAAAAACCTTGGCGGTTAGTGGGGTAACGAAACGGGAAGAGAAATCGCTGAGTTTGCGGCTTTCCGGTTGTGGAAAAGCTGAGGATGGAAGTGGATAAAGTGGGCGATAGCCTAAAAAGAGAACCACCAGTTGCCCATCTCTCCCAAGAGACCGATTGCGCCACGCGCCCTCACGCCCCTCCAAACCTAACCGACACCAGTTTCGACACTCCCGGTTCCTGCATGGTAACCCCGTAAAGCACAGGCGCGATGCTCATGGTCTTCTTACTGTGTGTGATGAGGACGAACTGGGTTTGCACGCTCATTTCTTTTACCAGTTCCGTGAAGCGGCCGATGTTGGCCTCGTCCAGCGGGGCATCGACTTCGTCGAGAATGCAGAACGGGCTGGGCGTGTACTGGAAGATGCCGACCAGGAGCGCGAGCGCGGTGAGCGCCTTTTCTCCGCCGGAGAGCAACAGCACGCTTTGCAGGCGCTTGCCGGGAGGCGAGGCGACCACGTCGATGCCGCTTTCCGCGGAGTTTTCCTCGTCCGTAAGCTTCATGAAGGCGTGGCCGCCGCCGAATAGTTTTTTGAACGTGGCCAGGAAGTTTTCGTTGATCCTGGTGAAAGCTTCCTGAAACTTCTGGCGCGAGACCTCGTCGATTTCTTCGATCGTTGCGGTGGTGTTCTCGATCGATGAGATGAGATCTCTGCGCTGCGTGTCGAGGAAGGTGTGGCGTTCGGCGCTTTCCTTATATTCTTCCAGCGCCATCATATTGACCGGGCCCATGGCTTCGAGCTTGGCGCGCATCTCGCGATAGGACTGATCGCGGGCGGCGAGTTCGTCCCCGGCGACGGAGACGATGGTCGTATCTGCGAGCAAAGCGTCGCGCTCGACGCCCAACTCGTTGAGGCAGGTTTCCGCCATGTGCATGGCATCGGCTTGCAGCTTGGCGGCGGCGGCCTGCAGTTCGCCACGACGGTCGCGAGCCTGGTCGAGAAGTTGGCGGGCGGCGCGGAGAAGTTCGTCGATTTCCGACAGGCGCGCGCGCAGCTGATCTTTTTCAAATTGCAGCAGGCCTTCACGAGCTTGTCCGGCGTTGCGCTCAGCCTCGAAGTCGGCGGCCTGTAGTTCGAGCTGAAGGTTCTCCACTTCGCGCTGAAGTTTTTCAGCGGCCGCCGCTTCGATCTGCGAAACCAAAGTGTGGACGCGCTGGTTCATTTCAACGAAAAGAGATTCGATGCGTCCGAGTACCGCGGTGGCTGAACGATGGCGCTCTTCCAGAGCTGCGACGCGAGCCACGCGCTGCGAACTCCGCTGCGACGCCTCTTCACGACGCTGACGGAGAACTGCAAGCGACTCTTGCGCTGCCGCGATCTGCTGTTCGAGTTCGGCGCGAGCCTGTTCGAGCGCGGCAACCTCGGTCTGACGTGCTGCGATCGTGGATTCGAGCTCGGAGCGCTCCGCGGCCAGCCGCCGCATCTCCGCTTGCGAGATCCTCATGCGATCGAGGACACGGGACATTTCGGAATCGAGCTGCTGCAACATGTGGCGCGAGGTCATGGATTGGTGCTCCGCTTCGCGTTTTTCGCCGTCGAGACGCTCCAGCAGGGAAGTGAACTCTTTAATCTCCCGGCCCAGTGTGAGGACGCGCATTTCCTCATCGCGAAGGGCGCGCTCCAGATCCTCGAGCTGGCGGAGCACGTCACGCAGTTCGCGCTTCATGGAGAGCGGGCCTTCGGCGCGCTGTTTGCCACCTGTGACGGTTACGTTGTGGAAGCATTCTCCAGATTGCGAAAGGAAAAACGCGTCGGGATTTTCCAGCGCCAGGCCGCGCGCAGTATCGGTCCCCGGAACGATGTAGCCATCACGCAACTTGGGGAGAATTACTTCCAGCGATTTGCCGAAGCCATCGAGAACGCGGATGGTATTTTTCAGCGGCACAATCGAAGCCGTCGGAGGGGCGCAGTGTGCGGCTTCGTCGACGATAAACGAGAACTTCGCTTGCGAGTCTTCGGGATGAACCAGGAACGTGGCGCGGCCGTCGACGTCGTTGCGCAGCAGGCGCAGGCCTTCGTCGGCCGCATCCCAGGATTTAACGACGATGTAATTTAATTCGTCGCGCAGAAAGTCTTCGACCACGCGCTCAAAGCGCGGTTCGACTTCCAGAAAATCCGCTAGCACTCCCACGGGCGCGAGGCCGCTCTGCATCACTCCGGATTGGAAAAGGCGGCGCACGGATTCAGTAGAATAACCGTGTTCGGCGATAACCGCTTCGAGCGACCCCTTCTTACCCAGGGCCGTTGCAAATTCGGCGCGCAAAACGTCCAGATTGGTTTTGGCGCGGGTTTCGTCGAGACGTTTGGATTCGATCAAGCGGCGAAGCTGGCTGATCTCTTCGGCGATTCCAGTCACGCGCTGGGTTACGGTTTCAAACTCGAGGGCGAGTTGTCCGCGTTCTCCGCCGAAAGTTTCGACCTGGAGATTGGCGGCGGTGATTTCGGTTTCGAGACGGTGAGCTTCGCGGTCCGCGCCAGCAAGGCGTTCTTCGGTTTGCGCCAGTTGGTTGCGCAGGCGCGAAGCCGAAGATACAGTGTCAAAAATCGCTACCCGAGATTCTTCCTGCTGATGTTCGAGTTCAGCCAGCGCGGTGGTTGCGGCTGCGGCTTCCTGCTGGGACAGGGCGAGTTCGTACTCGGCTGCCGCCAAATCGGCGGCGGCGGATTCCAGCACTTGCCGGTTGGAATCGCGTTCGGCCTCAAGCGCGGTCAGACGGTGACGAGCCTGCGCCAGTTCGGCGTCGGCGGAAGCGGAGCGCACTACGAGCTCGGCACAACGTTCGTCATTGTGACGGCGGCGAGCCTGGGCACGATCGATCTCCATGGCAAGCTGGCTCAGGCGGTCGCGGTTCTCGCGGAGTTCGGTTTCGATGGCATAGCCGCGCTCGGTGCTCTCGGCATGTTCGCCTTCGAGTTGTTGCACGGCTTCCGTGCGCTGCTGCATGTCCTCGGCGAGGGCGTTGAGTTGAGCGTCGAGTTCGGTGCTCTCTTGCTCGATCGCGGCGAACTTGCTGGCCAGCACGACCCGGAGTTCCGCGCGCATTTCGTCACGCAGTTTGGCGAAGCGTTCGGCCTTCGCGGCCTGGCGCTTCAGCGAATTCATTTGGCGGGTTACTTCCTCAAAAATATCGTTGATGCGCGCCAGGTTCAGCTTGGCATCTTCCAAACGAGCTTCAGCCAGACGCTTCTTGGTTTTGAATTTCGTAATTCCGGCCGCTTCTTCGAGGATGGCGCGCCGGTCGGTGGGACGGCTGCTGAGAATCTGGCCGATGCGTCCCTGCTCGATGAGGGCATACGTTTCCGGACCGAGGCCGGTGCCCATGAAGAGATCTTGTATATCGCGCAAGCGGCAAAGTTTTCCATTCAGCAAATATTCGCTGTCGCCGGAGCGGAACAGTCGCCGCGTGACTACGATTTCGCCAGCATGGAACTGCTGTTGATTAAATTTGCGGCGGCGAATCTTGAGAACGACCTGCGGCGCGCCCGCAACCGCGGCCGAAGAAGCGACCGGGGCGATGTTGTGCGCCGGCAACGCGAAGACAGGCTCATCGTCGGGGAAGGCGACCGCCAGAGTATCCACTTTCGAGCGCGAAACTTCCACTTCTTCGGTCTTGCCGGGTTGCGCTTCTTCCACTGCGCTTTCGGTTTCCGCTGCCGCACGCGCCCGGATAGCGCCTTCGTCCCAGTCGTCCGCGTGTTTCGCCGACATGGGATTGATTGGGAGTTCATCCTGAATGTCGATCTCGGTGGGCGCGTTGGCGTCGGGGCCCGGGTACTCCTGCGGATCGATCAGCGTCAGGGACACTTCTGCCATGCCGGTGGGTTTGCGGTCGCGGGTGCCGGCGAAGATCACATCTTCCATGCGCGAGCCGCGCAGGGTCTTGGCCGACTGCTCGCCCAGCACCCAGGAGATGGCGTCGGCAATATTCGACTTGCCGCAGCCGTTCGGACCGATGATGGCGGCGATGCCGTCGCCGTGGAACTTGAGGTCGGTGCGGTCGCAAAACGATTTGAAGCCGAGAATCTGAAGCCGCTTCAGTTTAAGCAACGTGAACTCCTTGAGAAAAACAGTGGCCCGCGGTCAGCGGCCAGTAATCGGTTGCGGCGTGTGCAGCCCTGTTTACCAAGCGGATACCCTTGCCTTCGGCAAAATGCGCGTTCGGTTTAGTTTCGTGAACACCGCCGTCCTGGGCTGGGTAGGGCGGGCACAGAATGAAGCAACTGTAACGGTGAAATGGGGGCGGGGTCAAGCAATATAACACTATATATTGTATGACCTTAGGAACTAGCGCTTTGGGTTGCACACACATTGCAGCACTTGAGCATTTTACGGGTGAGGGAAGGACGAGGTAGGGAGAATCGCGAGAGCCAAATTATGGTAGCGCAACTGGGGGAGGGAAACAACCGGAGTTCGCGGTACCGACCGGACCCACTGCCTCTCGACGCGGTGAGATACAATCCGTCCGATGGTCACCTGCTCCAGGTGCGGGGCTGTCTCTTCCGAGAACGTCCGCTTCTGTTCTTCATGCGGGCGTGCCGTTGCCATTCTCGACACGCCGACTCTGGAGTCGGACAGAACTGCGGCCACACCGACGCCAGTTCCTCCGAGTTCACACCCGGTACGAAGCGGTGGATTCTCGCCCGGCACAGTTCTCGCCGAACGATACCGCATCGTTGCTCTGTTGGGGCGGGGCGGCATGGGTGAAGTCTACCGCGCAGAGGATCTTAAGCTCGGCCACGTTGTAGCCCTCAAGTTTCTTCCCGCCTCTCTGCAAAACGACGCCTCAGCTCTGGCCGGGCTTCATGCGGAAGTGCGAAACGCACGCCAGGTTTCGCACCCCAATGTTTGTCGTGTCTATGACATCGGCGAGGTGAACGGCCAGCACTTCCTCACCATGGAGTACATCGACGGCGAGGACCTTGCGTCCTTGTTGCGTCGCATCGGCCGCTTGCCCGGCGACAAGGCTCTGGAGACCGCGCACCAAATCTGCGCCGGCCTCGCTGCCGCCCACGATTGTGGACTGCTCCATCGCGATCTGAAGCCCGCCAACATCATGCTTGATGGACGAGGCCGGGTGCGCATCACCGACTTCGGCCTCGCCCTCAGCAGCGACGATGCCCTCGGCCGCACCGAGACCGCAGGTACACCGGCCTACATGGCTCCAGAGCAAATTGCAAAAGGCGAAGCCAGCGTGCGCACTGATGTCTACTCGCTGGGGCTCGTGTTGTATGAACTCTTCACCGGGCGCATGCCTTATCAGGCAACCACCCCAACCGAGTGGCGGCGCGCACATCTGGAATCCTCGCCGAGAGCTCCGTCGTCAGTGGTAAAGGACATTGATCCCGTCGTAGAAAAAGCCATCCTGCGTTGTCTCCAAAAAGATCCCCCGCAGCGGCCGTCTTCGGTGCGGCAGGTCGCGGCCGCATTTCCGGGAGGCGATCCACTGGCCGCTGCGTTGGCGGCGGGCGAAACACCGTCGCCGGAGATGGTGGCAGCTGCGGGAGAAACTGAGGGCCTACGCCCGCTAATCGCATGGGCGTGTCTGACGGGAGTCATTGTGTCGGTTACCGCTGCGATTTTGTTGAGTGCCCAAACCATGCTCTACCGGCGCGTGCCCCTCGATAAAGCACCGGAAGTGCTTGCCGTGCGCGCCCAAGATACTTTGCAGAGTCTCGGCTACTCGGAGCCGCCGGTGGACACGGCGATTGGCTTCGAGGAGGATCACGAGTTTCTACGCTACATCAAAGAGCACGACAAATCGAAGACGCGCTGGGACAACCTGGAAACCGGGGCAATCGAGTTTTGGTATCGCGGCAGCCCCGGTCCGCTCACGGGCATTTTTCCGCTGGGATTGGGAGGTGTCGGACCGGACGACCCTCCGGTGCTTGATTCCGGAATGACGCTGGTTAGGCTCACTCCGCGTGGGCGTCTTACGTATCTGCTTGCGGTTCCTCCGCAGGTTGAAAAGCCAGGCATCGGCGCGACGTCTGTGCTGGACTGGGCACCGATGTTTTCGGCCGCGGGGCTCGATCTGTCGAAGTGGTCGCAATCGCAGCCGAGTTGGACACCTCCGGTTTATGCTGACGCCCGCGCTGCATGGACAGGAGCGCTCCCGGAACGCCCCAATACGTCAATACGTATAGAGGCTGCGGCCTATCGGGGCAAGCCCGTTTACTTCCGGTTGATTAGCCCCTGGACCCGCCCCGCGTCGGTTGGTCTTTCGATCGGCATCGAGGACAGCCAGCCAGGTCAGCGCCACGCAGGAGAGTGGGCGCTTATTGTGATCGCGTTGGTTTTGTTGTTTTCGATGTTGATCTTCAGCGCACTGTTCGCCCGAAGGAACCTGCGCATGGGTCGGGGCGATCGTCGCGGGGCGTCGCGCCTGGCAGCCTTTAGTCTTGCGGCTTATGCGGTGGCGGTGTGCTTTGGCGGGCACCTTTCCCCGGAATTCGCTGTCGAAGTTATCCTCTTTTTTAGGTTCTTGATCCAGGGGGTAGCCCTCGCTTGTTTTATCTGGGTTCTCTACATTGCCTTAGAGCCCTATGTCCGTCGCCACTGGCCCGCCACACTGGTGTCCTGGAGTCGTTTGCTGGCCGGCGGTTTTCGGGATCCGCAGGTGGGGCGCGACGTGCTTGTTGGCTGTCTCTTTGCGGCTTTTGGGACCGCTCTTAGACGGGTGGAGTGGTTCGTTTCTCCCTGGCTTGGTTATCCTCCGCCTCGACCGCTTGGGACTGCCTTGGAGCCGTTTCTTGGCGCGC
>Ga0302304_10001566_pt1 | contig 11860 bp, 13 predicted proteins | sample III_Palsa_E2_2_FD_198769 | JGI IMG/M metagenome (GOLD analysis project Ga0302304, IMG submission 198769) | Peat permafrost microbial communities from Stordalen Mire near Abisko, Sweden - III_Palsa_E2_2 | ecosystem: Environmental > Terrestrial > Soil > Palsa > Peat permafrost | place: Sweden...
TCAGCATGCGTCCCAACTGGCCTCCGCCTAAAATTCCAAGTTTAAGGTCTCCGTAAAATGATTTCATTCTTATTGCAAGTTTAGGGCAAATTTGGCACATTCCCTATTTTCAAACTGATTGCGTTCGTCGAACTCGTTCGTTACATCTTTTAGATTAGTCCAAAATAATAGGCTCATATTTCGGCTAAAATAATTGCTGTAAAATCGTTTTTTTTAACACTGGGGACGCCGGGGAGGCACAAAGAACACAGAGAGAAAAAATTAGCAAACTATTAAGGCTCCGTGGCCCCAGCGTCGGCCGTTGAGCTCCGTACTGGCCGCCGTTTTTCCTATGTTTGACAAGGCAACATAATGAGCACGCCCAAAACTTCAAAAAACACTCCTCCCCTAAATTTAGGGGCAATAACATTAAGTTAAGAGAAAATAAAACTTTTAACCCTCTTTGTGGCCTGCCACAGAGAGGGTGGACGAGCGAAGCAAAGTCCGGGTGAGTCAACGGCGCGCGTCAATTACCGCTAATACATTCGTTAACTTAATACCATTGAAATTTAGGGGAGGTCGGGAGGGGTAAAGGGACAGATGCCTCTCTGTGGTAAAACTTTAACAGTTTTGTTATGTAGAAGATTATTAACATATCCCCGGCGCCAGGCTTTATCTGTCAAGCCTCATTCTTTACCACAGTGATTTTCCCATCGTTCAGTTCCCCGGCGGCTACTTGCTGTGCTGTGCCCGCTTCCGGCGTATAGCCAAATAGGTGCCGCTCCTTTATCATCGCAGCAACTTCAGCCGGCACAAATTCTTCCCAGCCTGCCACGCCTTGTTTGATCAGCTGCAGCACGATATCGGTTTGCACGTGGAGATTACTTTCATTGTAGTTGCGGATGTCTTCTATCTTATTATTGGCGATAAGGTACCGGTATAGGTCGATCAGGTGCGGCGGCGGATAAAAGCGAAGGCAATTCATGATCGTGCCGTTCCGGAGCGTAGGATAAATAAACAGCTTCACCTTGCGGCTGAACAGCGTGGCGAACGATTCCAGGATGCCGCCCGGCAGATCTTTATAATGTTCTTCCGAAAAAATATACTCCAGGTTGGGGAATCCCAAAACCATGCCCATTTTTAAGCTGGTGATTTTCGAAAGGTAAGCAACCAGCTTATAATATTCATGAAAGTCGGAGATCAGAACAGTTTGGCCCAGTGAGCAAAGAATGTCAACACGGTCAAGGAAATCCTTCTCGTCAATCTCGGCGGATTGATCGGCGTTTCTTTCCTTCAGCGCCTGCAAAGTCAGCTCCGCAACAACAACAACGTTGTCTTTATCCACATCCGATTCCTGCAAGAATTGCTTTACCCCCGTATTCAGCATATCCAGGTGCACGTTAATAACGGGCCTGAAACGCCCCCTGATCACTACGATATGCTTTTTATACAAAACCTCCGAAGGTTGCTGGTTTTTGCCGTCCGGCCCGAAAACAGCGGCGTCGGAAAAGCCATACTTTACCAGGTGCAGGCTCATCAGCCGGTTGTCCACTTTCGTAAAATTGGGCCCTTCGAAGCGGATCATGTCGATCTGGATGCGATCGGGTGAAAGATCGTCCATCAGCGACTGAAGGAACAAGCTGGGCTGATCGTGGTAATAAAAGCAGCCGTACATCAGGTTTACGCCCAGCACGCCTACTGCTTGCTGCTGAAGGTTATTATCGTTATCCAATAATTTTACATGGAGAACTACATCGTTAAAAGGGCCGTTTGGCGCAAGCTGAAAACGCACACCCATCCAACCATGGCCATCGTTGGTCTTGTGGTAGTTAAGAGCCGACATGGTGTCAGCAAAAGCAAAGAAAGTCGTCTTATCTCCCCGTTGTTCGGCTAAGCGCTCTATCAACAGGCTGTACTCGTGGTCGAGCATAGCAATCAGGCGCGGCTCGCTCACATACCTGCGCACTTTCATTGCCCCGTAAATCGCATCAGATACCACCATATCATATGCCGACATGGTTTTGGCGATAGTTTGGGATGATGCGCCGGCTTTAAAAAAATTAGCAGCCACGTCCTGTCCGGCGCCAATCTCGGCGAAGGAACCGTAAATAGCGGGGTCGAGATTGATGGTCAGCGCTTTTTGTTTGGTTCCAATATCCGTTTTGTGAATGATATCCATAATCCCGCTGTTTGTTTTTACGCCGCTATGTACCTGATGGAGAGACATCGCAAAAATACTAAAAAATCTAAGAGCCGGGTTAATTTAAGCACAAAAAGGGGTTAACTTTAGGTGAACGACACGCCATCTGCGCTATTTGGATGCAACAACTTTAATTTTTAATTTGCAGCATGAATGAACCTGTCACCATTGCAATACCCCGCCTGATTGGGCGTAAAATTGTGAAAAAATTAACTTTCGATATGGATGGGCTGAAAATCGAAAGGCCCCCAACGTTCGCCCCGGCCGATCACCTCCCGGCTAACGAAATTGTTGAATTCAGATATGGGATCAAATGGATCAAAGGGTATGCATTTACCATCGGCAGGCACTATTTTATCGACCTCCGCGACATGGACGGAGTGATCACAACCATTAAACTAAAAAGTTACTACGGGATCAGAAAGGACGCCGGTTACACACTTTGGAATGAAATAATTCAACAGCTATGGGCACATTATTTTAGCGCTATTTTTAACCACTACTTTGATCTTTTCAAGAATTATCAAACTTTTGAACTCGCTGGGGTGAAGTTTCTTTTTGAGGGAATAGGATTCGAAAACAATTACCGTATACCATGGGAAGACATCGCTTTAAGCAATTACCGCACCTACTTTGTAATTCACCCCAGGCAAAACCCAAAAGAAAACAAGAGCCTCTATTTTGCCCGGGATTGGAATGCCTTTATTTTACAGCGTTTATTGAAGAAAATAATCGATCAGCATAAATAACTTAAATTGTCTTCGGAACAAATTCCTCCCGAGGTGCTATCGAAAGTTCCACCGCTATTAACCTAATCTCTGAGCTCTGCTCTCAAATCTCTTCCCCCCCCGTAACAATTTTGTTTCAATCATACCTGCCGCAAAATATCCGCGAAACCTAATTTCAAAAAATAAATTTTATAATTAAATATGCAACAAAAACAAATAAGCGTTGTTCAGACAAGTAATTTATAAACTTAAACAGCAAATTATGATAATGAGAAAAGCAATTTTAACAGCAGTGGTCGCACTTACCATCGGTGTTTATTCAAACCGGGCGTTGGCACAAACACCAACAGCTCCTGCTGCGGCGCCAGCCACAACGGCTCCTGCACCAACCGGAACTGTATTGGCGGCGTTGTCAGCCGATCCCGATTATAATGCAACAGCGCTATTAATCAGGGCTGCAGGCCTCGGCGAAACATTGAAAGGCGCGGGGCCATATACTATTTTCGCTCCCAGTAACATAGCATTAAGCAACATTCCGTCGGACAAGCTCGATGCGCTGATAAAGGATCCGGCTACGCTGGCAGCAGTTTTAAAAGTTCATATAGTAACAGGCTTGTACGATAAAGATGCGCTAAAAAAAGGGCTTGCTGCCGGCGCAATCACAGTTACCGCGCTTGACGGGCAAAAGTTAACTATCGCCTTAAATGCCAACAAACGCGTAGAAATTACGGACGCCGCCGGCGATAAAGCGCAAATTTCCAAGTTTGATATTAGCGGTACCAATGGCGTAGCTATTGGCGTTGATGCGGTTTTAAGCAAATAAAACCGTTCTGCAATACATTTAAAAGCCCGGTTTCATAATAGCCGGGCTTTTTTATCAGGGTTGTTTAAGCGGTAGATGATCATTTCAGGTTCAGCCGTGCGGCCGTTCATTTCGCTTTCAGGAACCTTTTCCCGTTGGAAACCTGCGTGTTCAAGCAGGCTTATCGATCTGTAATTAGCTTCATGTGTACAGGCTATCAGCGCCTCCAGGCTTAATTGCTGAAAAACAAATGAAATAACTGCATTAAGCGCCTCGCGCATCAATCCTCTTCGCTGGAAATCGGGATGCAATTCATAACCAACCTCCGCTATCGATTTTTCCTTGTCAAGGTTCCAAATGCAAATTGTTCCAATGAGGGTAGCATCATCCAAAAACGATATCGCCCAGTAATAACTTTTCCCGGCTTTTATCCCGTTCCTTATATTTTTAATAAACGCACGGGCTTCTGTAGTACTCGTCGATGTTTGCCTGTCCAGGTATTGATTTACTGCGTCGTTCGACCGGATAGCAGCAAATCGCGCGGAATCCCGCAAGCCAGGTTTCCTTAAGATCATACATTCAGTAATAATTGCCTTGTATAAATTTGATCTTAGCTTTTTCATCGTTGTGGGGATGCTGCGCAAACAATTTTTTGTTTAGAGGCTTATAAGTTAAAAAAAAATAAACAATGAGCAACCCCCAGGGTGAAGATATTTCCGGATTCGAAAAGATAAGCAACACCATCAGTAGCTATAGCGGCAGTTCCCCGGTGTTTTTAACTGCGTTGGCGCTCGTTCTGTTGTGGGCTATAACCGGGCCGGTCTTCCATTACTCCAACACCTGGCTGCTTGTGGTAAATACTGGTACCTCTATCATTACCTTTTTGATGGTTTTTCTTATTCAAAAGGCGCAAAACAAGGAAGCGATAGCCGTACAATTGAAGCTGAACGAGCTTATAGCCGCCAACAACAGCGCCAGTAACCGCCTGCTCAACATCCAGGACCTGAGCGAAGAGCAACTGAATACTTTATATGAACATTACCGCACGCTGGTAGAGCTTACGCAAAAGGCCCGTTCAAATACCAAGAGCCATTCCGTTGAAGATGCGATCCTGGTAGCTAAAGAAGAGATCAAGCAGGAGGAAATTAAGCTGGAAGGGATAAAGCAGGAAGAAATCAGGCAGGAACACAAAAAGGAGAAGAAGAAATAAAGACAATGCTGCGTTTATACTACAAAATATGGGCCGACGCGATCATTTCAACGCGCGAAAAAAGGGCGGAGGCCGGGAACTGGAAAGGTTTTACAATCGTTCCGCTATCCCTGGTAATGGGACTGAATCTTTTTACTTTTTTTATCTGGATGAAAAAACTGGTCAATCATTACCTGCCGCTCGTCTTCAAGGTGAGTATTTTTAATGCCAGGCTTCTTAACGATTTTGTCTCCGTCGTTTTGACGCTGTTTATACCATTTGTTATTCTCAATTACCTTTTGATATTCGCAAACAATCAATACGAGACGATCACGAGCGAATTTGGCTCGCGCGGCGGCAAGCTTTACCAAAAATATGTACTGATTTCCTTTGGTGTTTTCGCCATCCCCCTGATCATACAGACGCTGTTTTTTTAGTCTACTGTCAAGTCAACCGGGCTTAGTCGTAAGGTCTAAGGGAATTTGCTGCGCTTCCGACTTAAGACTTTAGACTCAAGACTAACTCGTCATTTAATGGTTGACATGACACTTAGGCTCCCGATAGCTATCGCGATTCACGCCCTTTTGACTTTAAACTCAAGACTTTAGACTTAAGACTACCCCGTCATTTAATGATTGACATAACACTACTGCATGTATTTGTTTAAAAAAATCTGTATCTGAGCCCAGTTCTCCGGGCTGTCAAACATTGCGCCGTAATGTGGTGCGCCGGGCACGATGATCAGCTCGTTCTTTACGCCCGACTTTTTCAATTCCTTGCTTAGTTCGGCCGATTGTTCGGGATTCACCGATTCGTCTTTTTCCCCCTGGATGATCAGGAACGGCGGGTCTCCATAATCGATATAGGTGACCGGGCTGGCCTTTTTTGCCAATTTTATATGATCGGCCACGGTACCGCCCAATAGCAGGTTAACCGGGCTCTTAGGGTCCGGATTGTCGTGGCCCTTTAACGTTAATAAGTCCGAGGGTCCATAAAAATCAAAGACTACATTTATTTTAAACTGCGGCTTTTTTCCTTTGTAGTAAAACGCCCGCTCATTATCATTGGTGGCCAAAGCCACAAGTGACGCGAGATGCGCGCCTGCCGAAAACCCCATCAAAGCAATTTGCCCGTCATCAATATTATACTGGGCCGCATTTTCATATAAAAATTCAATGGCCGCGTTACAGTCCTGCACCTGGGCCGGAAAGGGCGCGGTTGTACTCCACCGGTAGTCGATCGAGGCTATGGCGTAACCGGCGTTAATAAGGTTCCTTATCGTGTTTACCATATAACCCATGTCCGCATGCTTATCGTTCGACATCCAGGCGCCTCCATGTATCCACACAACCAGGGGATAACTTAGTCTTTTTACCGGCGGAAGGTAGATATCCAGTTGATGTTTTTTTAGCGTGTCATCAGCATAGGGGATGTTTTCTTCCATAAGTGTTCCCTTTGGAAAAATGTCAGCCGCGGTAAGGGTCTGTGCATGTACCTTACCGGCTATGCCCGAAAACACACACGCCAGTGAAGCCAGGTAAATAAATCTCTTCATCATAACATAGTTTGTCGCCAAAACTAATAAATTATCCGCTGATGTTTTGGCAATCGAAAAATGCTGGTGCGCATGATCCTAGCCAACGGCAGAGTCAGCATATCCCGCTATTAGCCTAATTTTGAATATTCCGGGACAAATTGTACCGCAGATCTTTTAATTTTAGGTAAGTAAGGTTTCGTTCGCAATCTTCTGCTGTAATTCCAAAATAGCGCCTATCAGCGCCTCTGGTCTCGGCGGGCACCCCTGCACATAAATATCAACCGGTATCACCCGGTCAACCCCTTTCACTACATGATAGCCGTGCTGCCAATATGGCCCGCCGCAGTTGGAGCAGGAACCCATGGATATCACATATTTCGGCTCGGGCATTTGTTCATAAAGGCGTTTAATGCGTTCGGCCATTTTAAATGTTACGGTGCCCGCAATGATCAATACGTCAGCCTGCCTGGCCGACGGCCGCGGGAAAACGCCATAACGGTCAAGGTCGTACGTCGAGGCAAAAGCCCCCATAAATTCGATGGCGCAGCATGCGATCCCAAAACTTAAAGGCCACAACGACGACAGCCGCGCCCAGTTGAGCAGATCGTTCATTTTGGTGATCATTACACCGCCGTTTTCACTGCTTATATCATTCACTATCAGGCTTTTTAAAGGTGGGTTTAAACATTGGTTTCCGAATAGAAGGCGCGGCTTGATCGCCTGCCCCGACCGGAGGGCCTGCAAGCGGGCTGTCCGATGCCATTTTAAATTCCTTTACCTGGTATGCGCTTTGCTCGCCGTTTACCTTTTCATAAACCGATAAGGGTATGCTGGCATCGGCCACAGGTTTTATGGGTTCGGGTTTTATCCAATCCAGATCGCCCTTCACCCAAACATAGGCCAGGCCCAACACCACTATCCCCAAAAACACAAACATTTCAATAAGCGACAAGGTCCCCCACCGCGGCTCAAAGCTGTTCATCTCATGGCTGCCAAAAACGATTGCCCAGGGGAAAACAAAAACCATTTCCACGTCAAACAGCAGAAACACCAATGCGATAACATAAAACCGCGAATTAAAAGGTAGCCAGGCACTGCCGGTAGGTTCTTCGCCGCATTCGTATGAGGTAAGCTTTTCGGGATTTGGTTTTTTTGGCGCCAGCAGCCTGCTGATAAAAAAAGCAAAACATACCATCATTATGCCAACGATCAGGAAGATAAGTATCTTGCCGAATTCCGATATTTGCGCAACGCCCTCCATGACTACAAAACTAACAAAACAAACAGATTTTGACGCCATAATTATCGGCGGCGGCGCTTGCGGCCTGATGTGTGCCGTGCAGGCCGGCTTTTTAGGAAAACGTACACTCGTATTGGAAAAGAACGACAAAGTGGGCGCCAAGATACTCATCAGTGGCGGCGGCCGTTGCAATTATACCAATCTATACGCATCACCGACGGAGTTCATTTCTCAGAACGAACATTTCTGCAAGTCTGCACTTTCACAGTGGACGGTAGCAGATACCATCGGATTTTTCGAAACCTATGGTATCGAAGGCAAGGAAAAAACCCTCGGCCAATTGTTCCCGGTAAGCGACAAAGCCAAAGACGTGGTAAATGTGTTCATTAACCTGTGCGACGATTTAGGGCAACAGATCATTTGCAATGCCACGGTTAACTACGTTGAAAAAGTGGGAGACGGTTTTAATGTTATAGCTGAAATAAACGGCAGCTCTGAAGAACTGCATGCTCCAAAAGTGGTGATTGCATCAGGTGGATTGCCAATTCCAAAAATGGGCGCGACCGATCTGGGCCTCCGTGTCGCAAGGCAGTTCGGGCTTGATATTAACGACACTGCTCCGGCACTGGTGCCGCTCACTATCACAGGAAAGGATCAACCCTGGTATGAACAATTATCGGGAAATAGTATTTTTTGCAGGGTATGGAATGACCGGATGAGGTTTGAGGAAAATATATTGTTTACCCATTGGGGATTGAGCGGACCGGCCATTCTTCAAATTTCTTCCTACTGGCGTCCCGGCGAATGGATTTACATCGATCTGCTGCCCCACCAAAACATCGCGGAACTTATCCTTGCCGAACGGGAATTAAATGGCCGCAAAACGTTGCTCGGGTTCCTTGCAACGCTGTACACCCGCAAGTTCGCCGAAGCTTTGGCCGATAAAGTGCCGGTTGATAAAAATCTGGCAACCTTAAATAAAGCCGACCTCGATGACTTGTGCAATTTGATCCACCAGTTTAAAGTAAAGCCGGCAGGGGATAAGGGCTATGATAAAGCCGAAGTAATGCGCGGTGGCGTATCAACGCATGAGCTATCGTCCAAAACGCTGGAAGCAAAAAAAGTACCCGGCCTCTTTTTCGGCGGCGAATGTGTCGACGTTACCGGCTGGCTTGGCGGCTACAACTTCCAATGGGCCTGGGCAAGTGGGTTTGTTATTGCGGCTAATCTTTAATGATATGAGATATGAGATGTGAGATATGAGATATGAGATATGGTGGCCCGGGCTTTCAGCTTTAGTCTTTTAGCTTTCATCTCTCCGATTCACCTTTTACCTTTCACCTTTCCGCTTTCACCTTTCCGCTTTCGGCTAATTTTATTTGGTCAAAATACGCAACCAGTCGGTCAATATTCTCCAACACGTAAACTTTGGCTTTTATCTTGTCCACAACATCCGGATAATCGCCCATCATGTCGGTCATAATATCCTCAAAATTCTTATCGTTCAGTCGCTTCATGTCGGCGGTATTATCACCGTAATAATAAACCACCCTTTCATATACACCTCCGCCACCGCCGCCGATCCCGATCGGGACGTCAACACCCGCACCTACGGCTGCACCGCTATAACCGCCTGTGCCAATTCCTGTTGAGATCCCCGGCTCGACACTAATGCCCGACCCGCCGCCGTTTCCCGTTTTTACGCCGCCGGCAGCATACAGTTTCAGGTCTTCATCTACCACCACCCGTACAAAATCAAATTCATCCTTTGCCCAGGTTTCGTTACCAGGCGCATGCGCTACCACAAAGCTGTCGCGCTCTATAACAAACGAACGCAGCTCGCCGGCGCTGAGTTTAAACGGGTTTGACTTCTCGTCAGCCTTAAATTCAATAAAGCCTTCGTTTTTGACAGGCCCTTTGCCTGCACCGCCAATACGTATCAGGCCCGCTTCAACATTTCCTTTGTTGTCGGTAAAGTGGCCGGGAAGCCATTTCTGCCCGAATGATTTTGTTGATACAAACACGGCAGAAAAAAATAAAATGATTAAAATTGGGCGCATATTCAATAAAATACAAATAACGCATTTTTACTTCGTTTTGATATGATACCTGTCGATTTACGCAGCGATACTGTTACCAAACCCACCCCGGGGATGATGGAGGCCATGATGAACGCCAAAGTCGGCGACGATGTTTTTGGTGAGGACGAAACGATAAACGAGCTCGAGCGCAAAGCCGCCGCAATTTTTGGTAAGGAAGCCGGCATATTCTGCCCATCCGGCACCATGACAAACCAGATTGCTATCAAATGCTTTACCCAGCCGCTTGATGAACTGATTGCCGACCAAACCGCACACGTGTACCGCTACGAAGGCGGTGGCATCGCTTTCAATTCTTCCGTTTCAGCAAGGCTGCTCAACGGCGAACGAGGTATCATCACGGCCGAAATGATAGCGCCCGAGATCAATGCCATTAATAATGATCATTATCCGCGAACCAGCCTGGTAGTTTTGGAAAATACTTCAAACCGGGGAGGGGGTAGCTGCTATACGCTGGAACAGATCAAACCCATCGCAACCCTTTGTAGGTCCAAAGGCCTTAAACTGCATTTGGACGGCGCCCGCATATTCAATGCCCTCACTGAAACCGGCGACAAGGCCGAAGATTATGGGAAATATTTCGATGGCATTTCGGTTTGCCTGTCGAAGGGGTTGGGCGCACCGGTTGGCTCGGTTTTCCTATCGGACAGGGAAACCATCAGATACGCACGCCGTGTACGCAAGGTTTTTGGCGGCGGTATGCGCCAGGCGGGTTTTCTGGCAGCAGCCGGCATTTATGCCCTTGACCATCACGTAGCGCGGCTGAAGATCGATCACGCCCATGCCCAGGTGCTTGCTGAAGCTTTGAGAAATTGCCCGGGCGTATCCGCTGTTCTCCCCGTTGAAACCAACCTCATCTTGTTTGATACGGTTGAGCCTGCCGCCGTTTTCCTGGAGAAGTTGGCTGCACATGGCATTAAGGCGCTGTCCACGCATCCGCATCGGGTTAGGTTTGTGCTGCATTTAGATGTATATCCAGAGCAGGTGGAGCATGTGGTTAAAATACTTAAGGCGATCTGAGTATGGATATATTCATCGAATGGTAATTGTACGAAAGATTTGAATGGTTAAATCGTTATATTTGTATTACTAAACATAATAGTATGACTACGATAACTATTCATTTGCCCGAAAGCGATGCTGAAGTCATTGACAGCATTTCGGGTATTTTAAAAAATGTTAAAGGTAGCAGGATTAGTGTCGATAGTGATGAGGATACTCTCACCGATGACGAGGTATCTTCGTTAAAAGCGAGTCTTAAAGAGGTTGATATGATAAAAAGCGGTAAGTTGAAGCCGCTTTCAATGAACGATCTTTGGGATAACTAATACCGTCAAAACAACTCCGCGGTTTAAAAGGGCACTCAAACCGCTGCTAAAAAAATATCACACTTTAAAGGAGACAATTTTAAGTCTCGAAGAAGATCTGGTCGAAAATCCTTGGCTGGGAGAATCATACGGCCATGGCATTTACAAAGTGCGAATTGCCGACGCAAGCAAGGGTACTGGCAAAAGCGGGGGATTCCGGGTATTATATTACCATTTAACCAATACTTCAGAGGGGATTGAAATGCTGCTGATAAATATATTTGACAAACCGGACCTCGCTACCATCAAAAAGGCAGTTGCGGTGAAACAACTAAAAAATATACTTAAGGAATATTTTGACTCGTGATTGAAAAACAGCCAATGTAAATTCAATGATATATCGGTTGGTTTGATCGTCGTCACTTCCCTCTCAAATAACTAACATACGTCTCCTGGCTTTCGACTTTGGACTCAAGACTTATTTAATCTCCCGATCCGCCGATTGCCTTTCCGCCATCCAGCCGGGATATTCTTTCGGCAGCGCGCTCACCTCATCTATCGTTTTCAGTTCATCTGCACTCAGTTCAACATCGGTTGACTTGATATTGGCCTGCAGCTGTGCGACGGTCTTTGCACCGATAATAGTGCTGGTGATACCTTTTTGCAGGCGCACCCAGGCGAGTGCGATCTCGGCTACTGAAGCTTCATGCGCCTTACCGATTTCGGCGAGTACGTCGATGATGTCGTAAGCCTTTTCTTTATTGATAGGGGGGAAGTCA
>Ga0302304_10001575_pt1 | contig 11833 bp, 10 predicted proteins | sample III_Palsa_E2_2_FD_198769 | JGI IMG/M metagenome (GOLD analysis project Ga0302304, IMG submission 198769) | Peat permafrost microbial communities from Stordalen Mire near Abisko, Sweden - III_Palsa_E2_2 | ecosystem: Environmental > Terrestrial > Soil > Palsa > Peat permafrost | place: Sweden...
CCGTTTATCGAACCCTCGATCTGCTCAAGCGCCAAGGATTGATTGACGAGCTGGATCTTCTTCACCTGCGGGGCGACCGCCACTTTTACGAGAGCCACGGCCCGCGCGACCATATCCACGTGGCTTGCATGGGATGCGGGAAAGTCCGCGAGTTCGAAAGCGAGCTGTACGAGGAATTGAAGCGGCAAATCTCCCACGATTGCGGCATCGAAATCACGGTGTCGCGCACAGAAGTCGGCGGCCTCTGCGCGGACTGCCGCAAAAAACGCAGTTCGTAGCGGGCGGCTCACAAGCTGGGTATCTTCGATTTACAACCTCAGGTACCAGGGCGCGGGGAAATTAAAACGGCATCGAGCCGTATTGCGCTTCGAACTCCGCCAGTGGAACCATATCGATGGCGTCCCACGGGCATCCTTCCAGGAACGCTCCATCGGGACCTTTGCTGGTGCAAAGTTTGCAGCCGATACAAAGCAGGGGATCGACGAGGATTTTGCCGAAAGGCTCGTGCTCCGGGTCCGGAACCCAGAACATGCATTCCGCCACCGGACAATACTCCACGCAAGCCGGTGAGCCCGAGCATCCGGTGCACATATCGTTGATGACAGCTACGATGTGCGGTTTGCGCTTCCGGCGAGTGTTCGTGCCTTCCGAAATAGGCTCGTACTTCGCGACCTCGCCGTTCAAAAATGGCGCAACTTCCGGAGTTATGTCAGGCACTCAGCCTCCCGCTAATTGATTGCTGCCCTCATTTTCGTCGGACAGGGCAGGGAAGTCAATCACCTACAATGTCCGAATTAGGTTCTCAGTAAATTCGCTGGTACTTGCCGTGCCGCCAACATCGCGCGTAAGCGACTTATGTTCGCGGTAAACTTTGTGCAGCGCGTCTTCCACCCGTTTCGCCGCCTGCATTTCGTCGAGATATCGCAGCATCATGATCGAACTCATCAGCAGCGCGGTTGGGTTAGCAATATTCTTACCCGCAATGTCGGGCGCGGTTCCGTGCACGGCCTCGAAAACCGCTACGGTCTCGCCCATGTTTCCGCTCGGCACCACGCCCAGTCCGCCAACAAGCCCTGCTGCCAGATCGCTCATGATGTCGCCATAAAGATTCGTCAGCAAAAGCATGTCGAACTGATTTGGATTCAGGACCATCTGCATGCAGGCATTGTCGACAATGATTTCCCTGTATTCGATCGCGGGATATTCCGCAGCCACTTTGCGAACCGAAGTCAGAAACAAGCCGTCGGAAAGCTTCATGATATTTGCTTTATGAACGGCGTGAACTTTCTTTCGGCCAAACTTTGTTGCGTATTCGAACGCAAATCGCGCCACGCGTGTGGACGCGCGCTCGGTAATGATCTTGAGGCTCTCCACCACCCCCGGCACCACCGTGTGCTCCAGCCCGGCGTACAAATCTTCGGTGTTCTCTCGAATCAAAACAATGTCCACATTTTGATAGCGAGATTGCACTCCCTCGAGATTCTTGACCGGACGCAGATTGGCGTAAAGATCCAGCGCCTTTCGCAATCCAACATTAATACTCGGAGCGCCGGTGCCGACGGCAGTCTCCATGGGTCCCTTCAGCGCCACGCGGTTCTTGCGAATGGATTCAAGAACGCCTGCGTGCATGAAGTCGATGCCGCGCCGCTCAATTTCTGCGCGCGAGGCAATTTCTTCCCACTCTATTTCCAGTCCGGCAGCCGCGAGTATCTGTTTCACGGCCCTCGATACTTCGGGTCCGATCCCGTCTCCGGGAATTAATGTGATGGTGTGTTTCATCGTAGAGTACTTATTTTAGGTGGCTATGCGTTGACAAGTCCACAGTGTCGCTCGGTTCAGGTGCCTAACAGATGCGCTACCGAGGGGTGAGTCGTGCTGAAGGAAGTTCGCGATGATGTGGTAAGGTGCACGACGATGCGGGCAAAACTTAACTGGGCCGTCCTACCAATCCTCAGCGGCCCGCTCAAAGGTTATCGCTGGCTGCTCGCCACGCGTTCCAGCTTTTTCTTCGGCACATATGAGCCTGCGCAAACCGCCCTCTTCTGCGAACTGGTAAAGCCGGGAGACGTCGTTTACGACGTTGGCGCGCATTTTGGATACTACACATTGCTGGCTTCGAAGCTCGTCGGTACCGAGGGGCGCGTATTAGCCTTCGAACCTTCTCCGCCTAATCTAGCCCGGCTCTACCGGCACATCGAATTGAACCGGTGCTCGAGCGTTCAGGTGCTGGAATTTGCAGTCAGCGACCACGAAGGCGTCGCGCATTTCGAGACCCGCACAGGGTCCGGCCTAGGGCATCTAGCGCCCGACGGTCCCGCGGAAGTCAAAGTAACGAGGCTGGATGCGCTCCAGGGCTACCCGCTCCCGAACGTCATGAAGATCGACGTAGAAGGCGCCGAAGTGGGCGTCTTGCGAGGCGCAACTTCGCTCCTGGCCGCGGCCAAGCCCACCATCTTTCTCTCCTTGCATGGAGACGATCTGAAGAAGACCTGCCTGGAGATACTGGCAGCCTACGGGTACACCTTCCAGGACATTGGCCCAATGGAAATCCTCGCCCTGTCTCCGAAGGTGTGCTCTTAAATCAACACCCTGCGGAATCTAATCGGAGCATGACGGAATCTGATATAATGACTTTGGAATCGTAACGCACGATTCATTCGTGCGAAATCTGTGGAGGACTAAGCAATGGTTCAACTTACACCAGTGGCAGTTACAAAAGTTAAAGAGATTCTTCAGCAGCAGACTCCTGCGCCGGCCGGTTTGCGCGTCGCTGTGGTTGGCGGAGGCTGCTCTGGCTTCAGCTATCACATGGCATTCGAAAATCAGGTGAACGAGAACAGTGACAACGTGTATGAGTTTGAAGGCCTGAAGGTTCTCGTCGATCAAATGAGCGAGATGTATCTCGAAGGCGTTCAGATCGACTACATTGAAACCATCGAAGGTTCGGGCTTCAAGTTTAACAACCCGAACGTGAAGAGCACTTGCGGTTGCGGCAGTTCCTTCAGCGTTTAACGACATCGCGGACGTCCCTTTTTGCCGGGCCGTCCGCTTCTCTTCGTGCTCGTAATGAACAGCCATCCCCGGAAAGCGCCACGCTCGCCGCACGCCGTTGAAAAGCTTGTATTCGCCTCGTATGCTTAGTCCCGAACTATGATTATCGCTCTGGCCCAGTTCAATCCCACCGTAGGCGACTTCGAAGGCAATTCAGCCCGTATTCTTGAGATGGCGCACGAAGCCCGATCTCGCGGAGCCGAACTAGCCCTCTTCTCCGAACTCTGCCTTTGCGGCTACCCGCCTCAGGACTTGAGCGAGCGCCCCGCATTCGACGAACTCAATCAGAAGGAACTCCTTCGCCTCGCCAAGAAAATTCCTTTGCCATCGCTCGTCGGCTACGTCGGCGGGGCACAGGACAATACTGGTAAACCGGTAGCCAATTGCGCCGCTCTTATCGCCAACGGCAAAATCCTCTTCGAACAGCGCAAAATGCTGTTGCCCACTTACGATGTGTTTGACGAGTCGCGTTATTTTCAGCCCGCTCATACCCAGCACATTTTTCCCTTCGACGCAGAAAAACTCGGGGTCACCATTTGCGAGGATGCTTGGAACGACAAAAGCTTCTGGAATCAGCGGCTCTACGATCGCGACCCCATTGCCGAAATCGTCGGGAAGGGAAGTACCCTGCTTTTGAATCTCTCCTCTTCGCCGTACACAATTGACAAACGCTCTCTGCGCCACGACATGCTGCAGGCCATCGCCAAGGAATATCGCGTACCCGTTGTGTACGTAAACCAGGTGGGCGGAAACGATAGCCTGATTTTCGACGGCTCCAGCGTTGCCTTCATGCCTGACGGCCGCGTCGCCGCGCGCGCGAAATCGTTCGAAGAAGATCTCGTTCTCTTCAACAGTGTCACCGGTGAAGGCGATATTCGCCCGCTGGTGGAAGATGAACTTGAAACTGCTTTCCGGGCACTGGTAATCGGCACACGCGATTACGTCCGCAAATGTGGATTCCGGCAGGTCGTGGTCGGCTTGAGTGGTGGAGTGGATTCGGCCTTGGTCGCGGCCATCGCCACAGACGCCTTGGGCCATGAAAACGTGCTCGGCGTCGCCATGCCCAGCCCGTATTCTTCGGAAAACAGCATGCGTGACGCGCGCCGTCTCGCCGAGAACCTTGGCATCAAGTTCCTCGTCCTGCCGATCAATGAGACTTTTGATAGCTATCGCAAGACTCTCGCGCCTGCGTTCACTGGCACGCGCGAGGACGTAACCGAGGAAAACATCCAGGCGCGCATTCGCGGAAATCTGTTGATGGCACTTTCGAACAAGTTCGGATCAATGGTTCTGAGCACGGGAAATAAATCCGAGATGGCCGTCGGATATTGCACGCTCTACGGCGACATGGCCGGCGGCTTAGCGGTGATTTCAGATGTGCCCAAGTCCATGGTCTACGAGCTTTCGAAATTTGTGAACCGCAAGAGGGAACTGATCCCTCACGAGACCCTCACGAAGCCGCCTTCTGCCGAGCTGCGGCCCAATCAGAAGGATTCAGACACCCTGCCGGACTATGATGTCCTGGACCGCATCCTCAAGGCCTATGTTGAGGACCTGCGCAGCCCCGAGGAAATTGCAGACCATTACGGATTCCCGCTTGACCTCGTCCGTGGTGTAGCTCTGCGCGTGGATCAGAACGAATACAAGCGCAAACAGGCCCCGCCAGGTTTGAAAATCACCTCAAAGGCCTTCAGCGTAGGTCGCCGTTTCCCTCTCGCACAGAAATTCTCCGTCTAGGGGCGGAGTTGCCAGGTCGTCGGCAAGCAATCCTCGGAGAGACCTTAGCCCTTTACTCAGAACTACCGGCGGACTTTTCTTTTGGGCCTTCGCTCGTGAAGAACTACAATCCTTTGTCTTTGGTGGTATATATTCGCGAAGTCAAAGCGGAGTCTTTGCCTTCAGATTCTATCTATAAGGAAGCATATGAAAACACTTCTTCGATTTTATTTTGGAACTCTCATTGCCATCCTAATCTCACCACTCTCCGGTTTCGCGCAGACACCTCCCGCACCGGCGGCCGCGCCATCATCCGACCAGACTCAAATCCTTCAATCAACCGAGGTCTTTGTGCGTAACCTGTTCACCTGGGGGCCGGAATTCAAGGTGCGCCTGGGACCGATGTCCCCGTCCGTATCGCCGTACTTCTATGTTGTCCCCATCAACGTCACCATTAACGATCACACCGATACCGGAACGGTTTACGTTAGTAAGGACGGAAAAACATTTCTCCGCGGCGACATGTATGACATGGCTGCCAACCCTTTCGCTGACAACCTCGCGCACCTAAACATCGAAGGTAACCCTTCGCAAGGTCCCGCCAACGCCCCTGTCACCATCGTCGAGTTCAGCGATTTTGAGTGTCCGCATTGCCGCGAGCTATCCCACACCCTGAAAACCATCGAGACGCAGTATCCCCAGGTCCGCGTGGTCTTCAAGGATTTTCCCCTCACACAAATCCACCCGTGGACCGAATCTGCAGCCATCGGAGCCCGTTGTGCCTATATGCAATCGGCCGCAGCATTTTGGACGCTCCATGACTCCATCTTCGAGAATCAGGATTTGATCTCGCCAGAAAACGTCTGGGATAAACTCACGACGTTCGCCTCAAAAGCCGGACTCGACGCGCAAGCCTTCAAAGAATGCATGTCCTCGCCTGAGGCAAAGAATGCTGTCGAGGCAAATCGCGCCGACGGCGAAGCCTTAAACATCTCTAGCACCCCCACCGTTTTCGTCAATGGACGCATGCTAGTAGGCGGCGATAAGGCTGCGCTAGAGCAGTACATAAAGTACGAACTCGCCTCGCCCCCACACAAGTCCCCAGCAAGATAGCCCCGCACCTTGGTCCATCACACCACCGCCCCCTTCACCCGCCCCCCCAGCCCTCCGATAAATAACATAATATCCATTCTCGCACTGTGACTGAATGCGCAGTTGTACCGCTAACTGAGAGGTGGTGTCAATCGGTATTTTGCGATATTTGGGATCAAGCCGAAAATGGGGGCACGAGATGCGGAGTTTGTGGGCACGTGGACGACTAGACATGGCCGTCGGCGCAATACGATCGCTCCGCGAGTCAGCGGGTGCCGCCAATTACATTGCTCGGCAGGATTAACGTAATTTATGCGGGTTGGTTGCATGACTACCGCATCGTGTAAGAAGCTGCTTAGAGATACGCTCTTCAAACCGGGCGATTTCTGTATGAATTCCTGCGCGCTTCTGTTCGCCGCGGTGTTCTGAAGCTGCTATCGAGGGCGGATGCTTTCGAGCAACGGAGTAATCCGATCGCCAGAATCAGCCTCGCTGCCTGTGTAGTACGCCTGGGCGGATGCGATGGCTCCTTCGAACGAACGGTCTCGAGTTGGCTAAGGCCTTGAGAGGTAACTCTTCCGGGGCTCACTACCAGGGCTTGCCGAAATGCTGGATGAAGGCGTCGATCAGTATGGAGGTGTCCGCAGCGCATTGATAGGGGAACCAGAAGAAACCGGACTGCCCCCACGTAGTCCCCCAGCTATTTTGGACCTTGAAGGCTCCGAGCGACGCGCCGGGGCATTCCATCGCATCGTCGTAGCCACAGAAAAACACTTCGTGCCCGCCCAGGGCTGTTTCTGTCTGCTGATTTGGCACGGGCATCAAGCCGCTCCCGGCTGTCGCGTCAGACTCGAAGGAACTGAACACGTTGAATCCGGCGATGAAGCCGTAGCCCGAGGCGAGGCACGCTTTCATGTCCTGAACGTTAGTGATGGCGTGGTAGGCGCCGGAGCGATACAACAGCGCCTCCTGCGATTCCCCGCTGCTGGGGGGATTGGCAAAGGCGGTCGGGTTGTAAGGATCGTCCGCTTCGAGGCAGACGCCAAATTGCTTCAGCGCTTTTACGCAAGTGCGTCCCGTGGATCCGGTGTCGCCTTTGTTGCGGTCGCCGTCCAGGGCGCGCTCCTGGTAGTACAGATAGAGCGGGCTGAAAACGAGTTCCTGGTTTTTGTATCTGCGCCACAGGAATTCCGACATCGCGGTGCCGGCGAAGGCGGTGCAAGCTCCCAGATCGCCCTGGTCGCGAACCGGTCCGCACCATTCGGTGAGGTCGATCACGGAAGGAATCACTTTCGGCAGCGAAAACAAGGCCATGCCATAATCCCTGGCGTCCGGTTTGCTTTTGAGTGCGCCGTATCTCCGGCCGTTCTGTGAAATCGGCAGAGTCATCGTCTGTTCTCCGTTTTGTCCGCAGAGGTGTTCGGGTCTCTACGGCAGAGGCACGCCGAAGATGCGAACGTGCGGGACGGGAACCTTTATCGATGCGGTGGGATAGGCTTGCTCTATGGCCACGATGCGCGCGTCGGTGTTGAACGATTTGGCGAATGCGTGCGGAGTAGGAATCGCAACCTTCACACTTCCCGGCTGGATTCCCGCCACCTGCAGAGAAGCGGTCAGCTTGGGAAAAAGCGCGGCAGGCGCGGGTGCCGGCAACACAGCGATGAGCGCGAGGATTACGGTCTGCACACTGGCGACTGCGGAATTCACTGCCGCAACCACTGTGGCGTTTGCAACGTGAACGGCGCTGAGGATTGCGGCGATGTTTTGCTGCGCGTCGGCGACGGCCGCGTCGATCTGTCCCAGGACGCCTGCGGGAGCCGAGGCTAGGTCGGTTTGATACTGTGCGACCAGGCTATTCGCCAAGGTGAGGTCCGCCTGAACTTGCCCGGAAGCGTTTTTCACCGTGGCGAGAACGGAGGCGCTGGGAGCTGAGTTCCCTTCCGCGGCGGCAACGATGTTCAAGATGCTGCCGGCGATCTGGACGGCGGTCGGAAGCAGCGCAATCACCTTCTGAATGTCCGCTTCCACTTGCGTTGAATTGCAGCCGCCGAGCGTAACTGCGCTTATCACCAGCGAGCCACAAAGAATTCCAATCAGTACTGCGTCTGCTGCTTTACGTAGGGTTTTCATTTCACTTTTCTCCTGGATTGAACTGCGTGCGAACGAACGGGTTTCGTTAGATTGAGGATTCAGACAGGCGTGCGTGATGCGGAGGAATTCCCTTCCGATGTGAATGCAACGGAGAATCTCAGCTAAGAACCTGGCTGTGGATCGTTCCGATAACTTGGCTTACATCAGCGCGGTGATCGGTCGGTATCGTGCAGAAGCACCACGTCGGATTCGTCGTGCTCGCGGAAAACGCCGAGGCTCTTACCGTCGGGCGAGAAGCGAAAGGCCTCGATGATATCCGTTTCGAAGGCTGTGATTTGGCGGCCTCGGGCGCCGTCGAGCGGCTGGAGCCACAGGTTGTCCACTCCGTTTTCACGAATGGGATACACGATAGCGCTTCCATCGGGAGTGAATTGCGGGTTCAGGGCAACCCTCGGATCGGGGTCGAGCAACCGCACGGTTGGATTCGGTCCGGCATCGAGTGGAATCAGCGCAATTTTATTGGTGCCGAAGCCGCTCGACTCAACCTGATCAAGAAGGATCGCAAGCCACTTTCCATCCGCTGAAGTACCGAAGCCCGGCGACGAGAAAATAGTGTGCGGAACGATCGTTCCCGGCACAATCTCAGGGGTTCCACCGTTTATGGGCACGCGCATAATGTGAGAGTTGACCCAGTCTTCGTAGTACACCCATTTTCCGTCCGGCATGCACTTTGCGGAAAGGTCTGCGCTGCCATAGGTGAGTTGCTTCAGGTTGGAGCCGTCGGGAGACATGCGCCAAACGTTGATCTTGACAGCGGAGTGGCCGTCCCATTGGAGTATCACGTCGGATCCATTCGGACACGCGATCGCCGCCGCTATTACGGCGGCAGGGTCACTAACTATAGTCGTCTTGCTCGCGCCGTCCGGTGAGATTCGCAGCAAAGTGCCGCCATCGGCAAAGTACAGGTCTCCGTTTGAGGCCCAGTTAAAAGCAAAAGCGTCTTTGAGCTGAGCCAAAGCCGGAGCCGGAGGCATTCCGGAGAATCCGCCGGCCGGCAACACATACAAAGTTCTCGCAACCTTTTGTTGGACGGTAGCCAACGCCTTTCCGTCGGCTGAGAGCGTCAGTGTCCGATAGCTATTCGTGTCCTTGGTGATGGGGCGGAAATCGGTTGCTGTTGCGGAGAGCAGCGCGATCTGAACCCGCGCAAGCGGCGTCCCATTGTTCTGATAGGTCACAACTAGGCCGCGGCCGTCGGGCAGCCATGCCAGGTCGTTGAGTTGAACTTTATTGAAGGGCACAACCGCCTGCACTTTGGCGGATGTCACATCCCGGAACTCAATGTTACTCATCGGCACACCGGGGCCGGGCATCAGTGTAGCGATCTGTTTTCCGTCTGGTGACCAAGGTACGAATTGCGGAGCAAAGGTGCTAGGCCCGTTATAAAACATCCTTTCGTTCGCGCCGTCCGCGTCCGCGATGAGCACTTGGAACTTTCCAAGCTCCGGATCATTTCCCCGCACGTACGCTATTCTTCCGTCGGGAGAGAAGCTAATCGCGCTGTCGATGTTTCGCACGACGAGCTTCGGTGTGCCACCCAGCACCGGGGCGCGGAATGCGTTGAACCCGGTATGCGTGTTGTCTGTGGCCTTACGGAAATAAATGTAATTGCCGTCCGGCGAAAATGTCAGGGATTGGTAGAAAGCCTCGGCGGGCGGGATCACTTGGGTGTCACTGCTCGTGAGCACGTGGCGAAGCCAGAGACTTTGTTTGCCTTTGTCCTCCAGGACGCTCAGAAGATATTTGCCGTCCGGAGAAATGGCCGCTTCGACTGATTTCCCGTTGTTAGTGACTTGCGTGATTGTGAAGTCCGCGAACGGCGCGGGGCCGGCGCGGTGGAGCAGAGCATATAGACCATAGGCTGCTGCAGCCAGGACCACGATCGCGATCAACCCTCCGGTGGCAAGGCCAATCTTGTGCTGTTTCGCAACGGCTACGACAACAGAACTGCTCGAGGTCTTATCACCGGATGCCTGCGCGGACAAACCCGAAGCTGAAGAAGGCGCTGCCGGTTGAGAAAGGACTGGTTGAGTTCCGCTACCTGCAATAGACACGCGTCCGGAAGTGCTGTCTCGTTTCAGGCGCTGCAAATCAGCGCGCAGTTCGGAAGCGTGCTGATAGCGAAGCGCGCGGTCCTTTTCAAGGGCCTTGTGAATTATGCGATCGAGTTCCGGCGGGAGCTGCGGGTTGAGCCGGCCGGGCGGCACAGGATTTTTATGCAAAATCGCGTCGAACATCGCTCCCGACGTTGCGCCATAGAAGGCCATGGCACCCGTAGCCATCTCGTAAAGCACGACGCCGAAGGAGAAAAGATCCGAGCGAGCGTCCAGATCTTCACCCAGGGCCTGCTCCGGCGACATATAGGCCACCGTGCCCATCGCCGAGCCTGGGCTACTCAGCAGCTCTTGCTCGGACGCAGTGGGGAGCGCCGACACAGTGATGCCGGGTACCACGCGGTGCGTCGCCACAACCTTGGCTAGGCCGAAATCGAGCACTTTGGCTTGCCCATGCCGAACGAGGAAAATGTTCGCGGGCTTTATATCGCGGTGAACGATTCCCTTCCCGTGCGCAGCGTCCAGCGCAGTGGAAACCTGAATCCCGATTTCCAGCAGTTCGTCCAGCGGGATAGCTCCTTGCGCGATGCGGTGCTTCAGCGTTTGGCCTTCCAGGAATTCCATTACCAGGAAATGCTGGCCCTGGTCTTCGTCAATGTCGTGAATGATGCAAATATTTGGATGGTTCAGTGCGGAGGCCGCGCGTGCTTCGCGACGGAAGCGCTCGATGGCATGGGGATCGCTCGCAGTATCGTCCGGCAGGAATTTCAACGCGACCAGGCGGCGGAGTTTTGTGTCCTCGGCGGAGTACACGACGCCCATTCCGCCGCCGCCGAGCTTTTCCACGATGCGGTAATGCGAAACCGTTGTTCCACTAAGTGGGCGCGAGTCCGCCATTAGCCGAGCATCTTAGGTCGCGTCTCGTAGCAAGTCAACGAACGCGTCCCGCTGGTGTTCAGCTTCTGGCTACTGGGCGGAGATCGTGAAGCCTTGCGGCAGGCCTGCGGCGATCACCGTTGGCGACGAGGATGTTACGGGCGAAGTGATTTGTGGCTTGCCTGTTGAATCGATGTAGTTCACCACGATTGTGAAGGTGTCCGAGCCGATGGGAAGCTGGCTATTGGCGCTGTCGGTGCAGGATTGTGGCTGGGTCGTCCCCGAACAGACTGAGACCGGGCTCGTTTTCAGCGGCACTTGCACGCCCTGCGCGTTCAGATAGCCCCAGGTAAATCCGGTGATGCATCCGGACGTGACACTCACGTCGCTAGCAGCGCTCGCGCCGCACTGCATATAGTTCGTAAAGTTGTAGCTGAAGCTGGCGGTGATGAGCCAGTCTTTATTGACTGGCGGAGGCGCCGGCGGGGTTACCGGGACGGTCTTGGCGCAGGAAGCCAACCAGAGCGACGTGGTCAAAATTGTAAGGAGAAAGATTCTGAGCGTGTTTTTCATTTTTCACCGGGGGTGGAATTGAAGGATCCGTGACCACAACTCCAAATGTGACGGGGTTGGCTGGAGACGGATTGGTCACCGAAGGAACTGCTATGCCGGAAAGACTGGAAGTCTGGGGACTGCCGGCGCCTGAGTCCGAAACACTAAGCGTAGCACTGCGCGAACCGACCGCTGCGGGAGTGAAGGTAACGTTTATCAAGCAGAACGAACCGTTCGCGAGAGAACTTCCGCACGACGTCGTCTGGGCGAAATCCCCCGCGTTCACACCCGTAAAAGAAATTGAGACGCTCGTAATGGTTGAGCCACTGCTGTTGGCCAGC
>Ga0302304_10001585_pt1 | contig 11806 bp, 10 predicted proteins | sample III_Palsa_E2_2_FD_198769 | JGI IMG/M metagenome (GOLD analysis project Ga0302304, IMG submission 198769) | Peat permafrost microbial communities from Stordalen Mire near Abisko, Sweden - III_Palsa_E2_2 | ecosystem: Environmental > Terrestrial > Soil > Palsa > Peat permafrost | place: Sweden...
TTCGCATCGGAAGCCTTGCTTGAACGCTGTGCCCCGCCAGATGAGGAGGTGCCGCGCGACAGCGCGGCGCTCTCAAGTGTGCGCGGCGTGCGCTATTGTGTGTGTCTCTATATAGTGTGGCGCAAGCTGGTGTCCTGCGCCGTAAATTGTTTGACGAATGAATTTGCGGAACCGGGCACGACTAGACAATAAAGCAACAACACTTGCCAAAACCACTGTTTTTTTATACAGTACCATCCAACGCCCCAAACCGGGTTGTCTGTGACAGACGCCGACCATCATAGCAAAGGACGATTCATGGAAGATAGCAAGAAAGGCGCGACTGGAATGACCGCCGAAAAAAGCAAGGCACTGGCAGTAGCTCTGGCACAGATCGAAAAGCAATTCGGTAAGGGCTCGATCATGCGCCTGGGTGCCGGCGAAGCCATCGAAGACATCCAGGTCTGCTCGACCGGCTCGCTGGGTCTCGACATCGCACTGGGCGTCGGCGGCTTGCCGCGCGGCCGGGTGGTCGAAATCTACGGTCCGGAATCTTCCGGTAAAACCACCTTGACCCTGCAAGTTGTGGCCGAAATGCAGAAACTCGGCGGCACGTGTGCGTTTATCGATGCCGAGCACGCGCTCGATATCGGTTATGCGGCCAAGCTGGGTGTCAGCGTGTCCGATCTTCTGGTGTCGCAACCCGACACCGGCGAGCAGGCACTGGAAATTGCCGATGCGCTGGTGCGCTCGGGCTCGATCGACCTGATCGTGATCGACTCGGTGGCGGCATTGGTGCCCAAAGCTGAAATCGAAGGCGAAATGGGCGACTCGCTGCCTGGCCTGCAAGCGCGTTTGATGTCGCAAGCGCTGCGCAAGCTGACCGGCACCATCAAGCGTACCAATTGCATGGTGATTTTCATCAACCAGATCCGCATGAAAATCGGCGTGATGTTCGGTAGTCCGGAAACCACTACAGGCGGTAACGCGCTGAAATTCTACGCCTCGGTCCGGCTCGATATCCGCCGCATCGGTTCGATCAAGAAGAACGACGAAGTGATCGGTTCGGAAACCCGTGTCAAAGTGGTCAAGAACAAGGTCGCGCCGCCGTTCCGCGAAGCTATTTTCGATATTTTGTATGGCGAAGGTATTTCGCGCGAAGGCGAAATCATCGATCTTGGCGTGCAAGCCAAAATCGTGGAAAAAGCCGGTGCCTGGTATAGCTACAACGGCGAACGTGTCGGCCAGGGTAAAGATAACGCACGCGAATTCCTGCGCGAAAATCCCGATATCGCCCGCGAAATCGAAAATAAAGTGCGCGAATCACTGGGTGTCGTCGCCATGCCTCAAGGGCTGGCCGGTCCCGCACCGGTAAAAGACGACGAAGCCGAACTCGCACCTGAGTAAGTGTGGCAAATGCGTTTGGCAAATGCGCTTGGCAAATGCGCTTGGCAAGTGCATTTGGAAAGTACATGTAGAAAATAAGTTCGAACCGAGGTTTGAAACTGATGTTTGCAACCGACGTTTGAACCGGCCTGAGTAGAGCTAACCATGGACCAGTCACGATCCCGTTTTTCTGCGCGCCGCCACGGCGTGCGAGAGGCGCGGGATGTGACCGGCCATGGGGATGCTGGGGGCGATGGCAACGCTGACGGTAATGCTGCGGGCAACACGGACGGTCGTGCGGACGTTGGCGCCGGCGGCGGTACCGCCCGTCGCGGTGCCGATTCGTGGGACCCGTTCGATTCTTCCGAGCGTGCCGTGCCAGACAGCTATACCCGCTCCAGCGAACAAGCCGGGCGGCGTTCAAAGCGCAAAACCGAAGCGCGGAGCGGTTCGGGCCGAGGTCCGAACCACCACGGCTCGGATCATAACGGCCCGGACCACCACCGCTCCCGCACCGACGATTTCTCTACCGACGGCTCAAACTCCAGCAATCCAGACATCGGGTCTCCGGACCAAAGCGCCAAACCCAAACGCAGCCTGAAAGGCCGCGCGTTGGCTTATCTTTCGCGCCGGGACTATAGCCGTGTTGAATTGGCCGGCAAGCTGAGACCTTATGTTGAAGAAAGCGACAACCTTGACGCCATGCTCGATGCCTTGGAGCAAGAAGGCTGGTTGTCCGATACACGGTTTGCTGAAAGCCTGATGCACCGGCGTTCCGCTCGCTTCGGCACCAGCCGCATCGTGGGCGAACTCAAGCGCCACGCGGTTGACGGTGAATTACTGGCACAACTCAACAGCCAATTACGCGAAACCGAGGCGGCACGCGCCAAAGCGGTGTGGTTAAAGAAATTCGGTGAATTGCCCCAATCTCCCGCCGAACGTGCCAAACAAGCCCGTTTTCTGGCGGCACGCGGGTTCTCGCATGCGGCTATCGGCCGTTTGCTGCGCGGTTTCGACGACGAACCTGAGTTTCCTGACGGCGACCCGGCCGACTGAGCCATGGCCGGCGTCACCGTTGTCTGCGATGCCATTCGTCCCGCTGTATTAATCCAGGCCCGTCAATCCAGCCCCACGCCCTCTGTTTTCCGCTTAAGCGCGCCGTAGTGGCGGCAACGCTATCCTGTTTTGACTCAGTTCCTGCAAAACTCTCCCGCCATCCCTGTGCTTACCGGTGCCTTTAATCTCATCGGCACGGACTGACCGCGCTACGGCGCAGTGCGGACTTGCCAGTATGTTAAACTCGTGCCGTTTTTGTTTGGTAAGACAATAGGACATGCCGCTCTTCCAGCCCGTAGCACACACGCTGCGTCACAGCCGCGCGATCCACGTGAAAACCGTGGGACGTGGTGCCGGGCTATGGCTTGTCGATGAATCTTCGTTCGGCCGGCGGGCTCTCGTCGGTCACAGTGAAACGCTCAAGCCGGCTTGCCGTGCCTTGAGCGGTCTGAGTCCTGTTCCAGCAAGTCCCGCAACTCCGGTATTTGACCGCCTCGGACGCCTCGGCGCCGCGATGGGTCTTACTGCGGCGCATTGCGCCGCCTTGAGTTGCACCCCTCATATGACGCTGCGCGGCAGTCTCCCCCAGTCCAGCCTTTCGACCTCTCCCGATGACGCACTTCAGCATGGCGAAGCGCCGTGTCGCGCCGGGATTGCCGGGGATCTGACCGCTTACGCCGATTCGGAAGCCGAATCGCCGTTTCAGCTCAACCGATGCCACACGCGGCGCCCTCGGGCGCCGCGTGTCATGCAGTTCTATCCCCGTAGGCATGGCCCAGCACCGCGCAGTACGCGTGCGGCACAGGCAAGCCGGACGGGGAATGAAATTCAATCCAACTCTCAGACCTAAAGGAATCACGGATGAAGATTCACGAGTACCAGGGAAAGGAAATCCTGCGCAAATTCGGCGTTGCGGTGCCGCGTGGTAAAGCGGTGTTCTCGGTGGACGAAGCTGTTGCCGCCGCGGAAGAACTTGGCGGCCCGGTATGGGTGGTCAAGGCGCAAATCCACGCAGGCGGTCGCGGTAAAGGCGGCGGTGTGAAGGTTGCCAAGACGATCGAACAAGTGCGCGAATACGCGAACCAGATTCTCGGCATGCAATTGGTGACGCACCAGACCAGTCCGGAGGGCCAGAAAGTCGGCCGTCTGCTGATCGAAGAGGGCGCGGACATCAAGAAAGAATTGTATGTCGGCCTGGTGATCGATCGCGTTTCGCAACGCGTGGTGGTCATGGCGTCGAGCGAAGGCGGGATGGAAATCGAGGAAGTCGCCGAACATCACCCCGAGCTGATCCACAAGCTGGCCGTCGATCCGGCAACCGGCTTGAGCGATGCCGACGCGGATTCGCTGGCGAGCAAGATCGGCGTGCCCGATGCTTCGCTGCCGCAATCGCGCGCGATTCTCCAGGGCTTGTACCAAGCATGCTGGGAAACCGATGCATCGATCGCCGAAATCAACCCGCTGATCCTGACCGGCGACGGTAAGGTCATCGCCCTCGACGCGAAGTTCAACTTCGACTCGAATGCCTTGTTCCGTCACCCGGAAATCGTGGCTTACCGCGATCTGGCTGAAGAAGATCCTGCTGAAATCGAAGCGTCGAAATTCGATCTCGCCTACATCTCGCTGGACGGCAATATCGGCTGCCTGGTGAACGGTGCCGGCTTGGCGATGGCAACCATGGACACGATCAAATTGTTCGGCGGCGAGCCGGCCAACTTCCTCGACGTCGGCGGTGGTGCGACCACCGAGAAAGTGACCGAAGCGTTCAAGATCATGTTGAAGAACCCCGGCCTGAAAGCCATTCTGGTCAACATCTTCGGCGGCATCATGCGCTGTGACGTGATCGCCGAAGGCGTGATCGAAGCGTCGAAAGCGGTTTCGCTGAAAGTGCCGCTGGTGGTGCGCATGAAAGGTACCAACGAAGAAATCGGGCGCAAGATGCTGGCTGATTCGGGACTGCCTATCATTTCGGCTGAAAGCATGGAAGAAGCCGCGCAGAAGGTCGTCACGGCAGCCCAGGGCTAAAGGCGTGCGGCTTTTTCGCGCGGGGAGATGGATGGGTATTCAGCCTGTCCTGTTCCGCCCGGCGCAGGAACAGCCGTGCCTGAAAGTACTCGGCGATTTCAGTTAAAGCGGCGCGTCGCGAGAGCGCATATCGGTGGATTGCGATAGTGCGCCACGCGAAGCGACGCTAGCTTAACCAGACAGGGGTAATACATGTCGATTCTGATTAATAAAGATACAAAGGTCATCACCCAAGGTATTACCGGCAAGACCGGTCAATTCCACACGCGTACCTGCCGTGACTACGCCAATGGCCGCGAAGCATTTGTCGCCGGCGTGAATCCGAAGAAGGCCGGCGATAATTTCGAAGGCATTCCGATTTTTGCCTCGGTACAAGAAGCCAAGTCCGAGACCGGCGCCACGGTGTCGGTGATTTATGTGCCGCCCGCGGGCGCAGCCGCTGCGATCTGGGAAGCCGTCGAGGCCGATCTGGATCTGGTGATCTGCATTACCGAAGGGATTCCGGTACGCGACATGATCGAACTGAAAGCCCGCATGGCTCGCGAAAACCGCAAGACCTTGCTGCTCGGACCGAACTGCCCGGGTACCATCACCCCGGACGAACTGAAAATCGGCATTATGCCGGGCCATATCCACAAGAAAGGCCGCATCGGCGTGGTGTCGCGTTCGGGCACGTTGACCTATGAAGCCGTGGGGCAATTGACCGCGCTGGGTCTGGGTCAGTCGTCGGCGGTCGGTATCGGCGGCGATCCGATCAACGGTTTGAAGCACATCGACGTGATGAAGATGTTCAACGACGATCCCGACACCGACGCGGTGATCATGATCGGCGAAATCGGCGGCCCGGATGAAGCCAACGCTTCGTACTGGATCAAAGACAACATGAAAAAGCCGGTGATCGGTTTTATCGCGGGCGTGACAGCGCCTCCGGGCAAGCGCATGGGCCACGCCGGCGCGCTGATCTCGGGTGGTGCGGACACCGCTGAAGCCAAGCTGGAAATCATGGAAGCCTGCGGTATCACGGTGACCAAGAACCCGTCGGAAATGGGTCGCTTGTTGAAGGCGGCGCTGTAATTGCGGTAACTGCTGTCATGCGCCCCGGTCGGCTATCCGCCGGCTGAGGCGCGGCAACACAATTGAAGGTTCGCTTCGCCTCAGGCGGAATCGAGCCGCTCAGCGAACGAGGGACCGGACTAACCGGGTCCCTCGTTTTTTTATGTCCGGGTGCCGGGGTTGCCCGCGGTGCATGCATTACACTCGATCGTATCCCCTCTTCAGAGCCCCGCATGCTTGAATTTTTCCGCCACCTCCATTGGGCTGCCGTATTTCAGATCATCGTGATCGACATCCTGCTGGGTGGCGACAACGCCGTGGTGATCGCGCTTGCCTGCCGTCATTTAGCCAAACCGCAGCGGCTCCAGGGCATCTTGTGGGGCACGGCCGGCGCGGTCTTGATGCGCTTGGTGTTTGTCTGGTTTGCGGTGTTTCTGCTGGGGATTCCTTATTTGAAGATCGCCGGCGGCTTGCTGCTGTTATGGATCGGCACGCGCTTGCTGTTGCCGGAGGCCGAGACGGCCGGGCAGATCCAGCCGGCCACCCGGCTGATCGGTGCGATCAAGACAATTATCTTTGCCGACGTGGTGATGAGCATCGATAACGTTATCGCGATTGCCGGTGCGGCCAATGCCGCCGAGGCGTCGCAACGCATGTTATTGATTGCCTTCGGTCTGCTGGTGAGTATTCCGCTGGTGGTGTGGGGCAGCCAACTGGTGCTGAAATTGATCGACCGGTTTCCCTTGGTGGTGGTGGCCGGAGGTGGTTTGTTGGGTTGGATCGGCGGCGGTCTGATGGTGGGCGACCCGGTTTTGCGGCGGTGGCCTCGCTTGACCGAGCCGGCGGCGCACACGGTTGCCGCCGTCGCGGGCGCGGCATTGGTGGTATTGCTGGGTCTTGGCTTGAAGCACCGGCTGGCACTCAAGGCGCGCCGGGAAAGCGCTCACTCAAACTAGCGCCTGCTTAGCGCCTGCTGCTGCGGCGTCGGTTGCGCGGATCTTGGCCGCTGCCGGCCGGCAGCGCTGCGGTGGCGTGCCCGTGGTGCGCCACAAGGCCGATGCGATTGCGGCATTTGCGTCCAGGTTGTTGCGTTACACCAAGGCTTGCGGCGCATGAATTTTGGTCGAATGGCAGGCTGTCACGATGACGCCGCCCAGCTTACGATAAACCCGCCCATTTGTTCCGGGCGCGGTTTTGGCTAAGGAGTCTCATTATGGGTTTGTCATTACACCTGCCGCGCGCAGGTTTCGCCGGCGTGCGCCGCCGTAAGGGATTCACCTTGATCGAGCTGATGATTGTGCTGGCGATTATCGGGGTGGTGGCCGCCTATGCTATTCCTGCCTACCAGGACTATCTGGCGCGTAGCCGTGTCGGCGAAGGTTTGTCGCTGTCGTCTTCGGCGCGTATCGCGGTGGCGGAAAATGCGGCAAGCGGGGTGCCCCTGGACGGCGGGTATGAACCGCCGCCGGCCACGCGCAACGTCGAAACTATCCATATTTCGCCTGACAACGGGCAGATCGTCATCACGTATACCTCACGGGTGGCCGCCGTCGGCAGCAATACCCTGGTGCTGGTGCCGTCGGTGCCTGACGATCCGGCTCAGCCGACCGGGCGGATTGCACTGGCGGCCGACAGCGCCTTGCCCGGCGCGCTCGCGTGGGAGTGTTTTGTCGCCGGTAAAGCCGCCTCTTCGCTGCCGGACCCGGGCCCCGGTCCGATGCCCGTCGACGCGCCCACTTTACCCTCGAACCTCGCGCCGCCGGAGTGCCGGACCTGACTCCTGGAGCTTCACGGGCGGCCGGTCTCGGCCAAAATGGCATCGAATCACGTCTTCACGTCCGGTTTCGGTAGCATGGCGCATCGAAGTTTTGTATAGTGCGCCGACTACCGCCGACTCTCTACGTACCCGATGCCATCGACTCTTGCGCGCCTATTTTATTTTCTGCTGCTGATTGTGGCGCTGACCGTGCCTTACGCGTACACCCAGCACACCTATCCGATCCCGACTTTTTATACGGAATTCATCGCATTTGGGTCGTATGTGCTGATGGCGGCGGCAGTGGCGGCTTATGCCTACAGCCAACGGCATTTGCTGCCGCGAGCGGTGCTGGGAGCGCCCAAGGTGGCGTGGGTGCCGCTGGCATTTGCGTGCTGGGTATTGCTGCAGATTGTGCTGTTGCCTACCCGTCAGCCCACGCTCAATCTGCTGGGCGCCGGCTGCTTGCTGGCGGCGGTACTGGTGACGCAAACCGGATTTTGGCTCAAGCAACTGGGGCTGGCTGAGGCCACTATCAAATGGGGTTCCTATGCGCTGCTGCTGGGCGGTGTGTATGGCGTGTTTTGCCAGATTGTGCAGCTTTGCGGACAAGAAGCGTTGTTTTCGCCGTTTGTCTTGTCTTATGGGGTAGCCGTCGCCCGGCGCCCCTACGGCAATATGGCGCAGGCCAATCACCTGGGCACCTATCTGGCGTTTGCCATGATCGCGGCCTTGTATCTGGTGCAAACCCGCCGTTTGCCGGTATTGCTCTGGCTGCTGCTGACGACTGCCTGCGCCACCGGCGCGGCGCTGACTATTTCACGTACCTCGTGGATTCAGGTCGCGATCATTATGGGCGCGGGTTGGCTGATGGCATGGGTGCGCCATCGCGAGGCCAAAGCCGGGGGGCAGTCCGGCCCGGCCACGTTGCGTGATTGGCTGGTGCCGCTGGGTGTCGGGCTGATCTTTGTGCTGGTGAACGTTGCGGTGCGCAAGCTCAATGTGGAGTTCAATCTGCAATTGGGCCAGTCGGCCGCTGAGCGTTTTGAAGACCTGGGGCAGATTTCACCGCGCCTGGCATTGTGGCGCTACGGGCTCGCGATGTTCCGCGGGCACTGGCTGACGGGGGTGGGTTGGGGCGAATTTCCCGGTCACGAATATGTGCTGAGTGAAACTTTGGGCAAAGTTGAGATCGCCAACAACTCGCATGACATCATGGTCGATCTGCTGGCAAAGACCGGCTTGATCGGCTTTGCCATTTTCGCCTTGGGTTTGTTGTGTTGGTTATTGCGGGCGGTGCGGGTCCGGCTCGATGCGCAGCGGGTGTTTGGTTTCGCCTTGATCGGCGTGCTGGCCGCACATGCGCTGGTCGAATACCCCCAGCAATATTTGTTTTTTCTGCTGCCGGTGGCGCTGATGCTGGGTTTGCTTGAAGCGCAGGCGATGCCGCGCATCGGCCCGGCGCTATCGATCACAGCCTATCTGGTGCTGATACTGGCCGGTCTTGTGGCGTTGGTGCCGGTGTTGCGCGATTATCAACGGTCCGAGGTGTTGTATTACGGTAAAGCGCCGGAGGCTGAATATCGGGCTGCCCCCTCGACCCTCTTCGGCGCTTGGGGCGAGTATGGCTTGGCCACCCTGTTGAGCATGAACGGCGCCAACTTGCCGTATAAACTTTCGATGCATGAACAGGCAATTGCCTTGCTGCCCGGTGAAACCGTGCTTAAGCGTTATGCCATTTTGCTGGTGCTGCAAGGCCATGAGACGGAAGCGCTGGATGTGGTGCGGCGTTTGAAGATCTTTGCGGAAGCCGAGAATGCCTGGCCCGACGATCTGGGCTCGCTTTACGACATGTGCGACCAGCAGGGCGCGGTGTCGGCCGACTTCAAAACCAAGCTGATTGCCTTGTATGGTGCGTTGCCGCCGCGGTCCGCCTCCGACTCGGACGACGACGGGAGCTGACGCCCGAGTTGGGCGAGTCCTGTGCACACTAATACGTAAGCCGACGCCTCCCTGCGTCGAGCCGGCAGGCTCGGTTTTCGGACCCGATTGACTGCGCGCCCGGGTAAGCAGGATTGGATCGTGCCACCCGGGCATAGCCGGTCGAAGCTTGATCGAGCGATACCTTGCCGCTGCGTATCGATGCCCGGGTTGTATTTGGCCCTATTTTTCGCAATCGATTCCCGCTTCGCGCGCCTTCCGTGCCCCCGCACGCCCTCGTTTGACCCCGATCCAAATCTTTTCATACCGCTCAAAGCCAAGCGGAGCTTGGTTCTGTGCAATTTTTATTGAATTTTATAAAAAATATTTACGAATTAGGCTAAAGTTTTCAAATTCCCTGCCGAAGACTACGGTAAGGGTAGCTTTTATTGGCCCTCGCAGCATCTATGTGCGCCGCCATTAATCTGCGACGCAATGTATTGCATCAAGGACGCGCCATGATTAACGCCATCTCATCATCAGTTAGCACCCCGTACCCGGTTGGCGGTACGGCTGAACTCGCCACGCTGCAAAAGGAACTGGTTTCCTATGAGAAGCAGCTTTCCGTCGCTCAAAGCGGTGTGGTCGGCGGCGGCCCGGTGCAGACACAATTATTGGCGGCACAGGTTTCCTTGCTGACGGCTCAAATTGTCAGTTTAAGCGGTGTCACCCCGGTGTCCTTCGCCCAGGCTGGGCAAGTGCAGGCTCCGAGCGGCTTGCCGGCCGCGACCGGCAGCAATGCAGGCAGCGCTGCCCCGGTTGCCACCGTCACCGTGGCCGCGGTCCAGCAACCGGTTGCGACGGCGGCTCCCGCGCCCAGTCCAGTCAGCGATCAAGCCGCGCTGAGCCAAGCCCAGGCTACGCTCTCCGCTATTTTCGAGAAAGTTTCGGTACAAGGCGCGACCGCGCCGCCTGCCGGACCCGCACCCAATTCAACCGTCTCCACGGCGGCCGCGCGTGCCCAAACTGCGAGCCAAACCTCGGTTTCGCTGCCGCTGGCGAGTCAGTTGGCCGCCAATGTGCCGGTCGGCAGCAACATCAACGTGACGGTTTGACCGGGCATGGTGTTACTTTAGGCCTCTTCCGCCTTAGCCAGGTTTAGACCTGCGCGTCGTATTGCCTGTCGATTCAGCTTATCTTGCTTTTGGGTTCAAGCTTCAGCCACCCAGTGCCCCGATTTCCCGCCGATTTTTTCCAGTAAGCCGATGTCCGTCATGGTCATGCCACGGTCGACCGCTTTACACATGTCGTAAATTGTCAGCAAACCGATCTGTACCGCCGTAAGCGCTTCCATTTCGACGCCGGTGCGGCCCACGGTTTCGACTTGGACCGTGCAATGGACGCTGCTTGCAGCCGTATCGAGTTCAAATTCGACTGCTACGCGGGTTAGGGCCAGAGGGTGGCACAGGGGAATCAGGTCGGCGGTTTTTTTGGCGCCCTGGATCGCGGCGATGCGGGCGATACCCAGCACGTCGCCTTTTTTTGCGTTGCCGCTACGCACCAGGTCCAGCGTCGGCGGCAGCATCCGGATGCTGCCTTTGGCAATGGCAACGCGGCGAGTGGTTTCCTTGTTGCCGACATCCACCATATGGGCTTGTCCTGTCGCATCGAAGTGGGTCAGGGATGTGGCGGGGGCTGCGTCTGAGGGTGTGGACATGATGTTGGCCTGAAAAGAATAAAGGTGATCTGTGGCGCAGTGAGCTATGGCGCCCGGTATTCGGGGTTGACCAGCGCAGCGCGCTTTTGATACGAGCCAGTTTAGCCTGCGTTTTGAGCCGGGTCTGTTGGGTTTGCCGTGGCGGCTGAAACCTCGGCTGCGGCTGGTGCCTGTGCCGATCCTTGGGTCGGGGCCGCTACCTTGGCCGATTCATGAGCCGAACCTCGGGTTGAACCATGGGCGGTTTCCTCGGCCGAACTCTGCCCCGGACCCCGCGTTGCCGCCGGGCTGGCGACAAAGTGGAATTGTTCTGCTACCTGTGCCGCACAGATCGATTTTAGCGCCAGGATGTGGTTTTCGCGCCAGGCCAGCGAGCCGGCTTGGGTGTCGTCATCGACGAACCGCGCGGATTCGCTGAACAAGTCGAGATCGTGGTCGTGCAACAGCGCAATCCGCTGTGCTTCGTCCGAAAACAGTACCGCGCCCGCGTCATCGAGCCAACCGGCCTGCGGCAGGAACTCGGCGCCGGTCTGGTCGGTCAGGCGCAGCACGCCGTTCTCGCGCTGTAGCCGCACCACCCACGGGGTGTAGGCGAGTTCGATATAAACCCGCTGCGGACCGTTCTGGAAAAACCAGCAGCCGGATTCGTCGGCCGCATAGTTGCGGTTGATAAAGCCGTTCAGCGCGTCGTGCCGGATTGGAGTGCCTGCCGTCCCGGCCTGCTGCGCCGCTTCATCGCGCATGCGCCAGACGCCGCGCCGGTCGAGCGCGAGCCAACCGGTGCAGGCCGGCACATTTGGCCATTTCGCCATGGCTTGTTTGACGCTTTCATCCATGGCGGCTTTGTCCCTGTGATGCAATTGGCTGCGAACCCGGCTGCGAACCCGGCTGCGAACCCGGCTGCGAACCCGGCT
>Ga0302304_10001595_pt1 | contig 11759 bp, 8 predicted proteins | sample III_Palsa_E2_2_FD_198769 | JGI IMG/M metagenome (GOLD analysis project Ga0302304, IMG submission 198769) | Peat permafrost microbial communities from Stordalen Mire near Abisko, Sweden - III_Palsa_E2_2 | ecosystem: Environmental > Terrestrial > Soil > Palsa > Peat permafrost | place: Sweden...
TTTATGCAGATAGCGCCAGTGAAGGCCGGCCACGCCTATGGCGATAAATCCCTGCGCAAGAACAGTATCGGGGGCGCCCACCTTTTCTGACACCCAGCCGATCAGCAAACCGCCGAGCGGCTGCATCCCAAAAAAAGCCATCGCATACCAACTGATCACACGGCCACGCATCTTTGGATTGGCCGTGGTTTGTATTAAGGTATTGGTGACGGTAACCTGCGACATCATGCCGAAGCCCGTAATGATGGCGAAGAACAAGGCCAAACCATAAATGTGCTCGTGCGAAAAAAGGATAAGTCCGGCGCCAAATACGATTGTATTGATGAACAATACCCTTCGCAGATCTGTTCCGACCTTAAGAGAGGCCAGGAAAATAGCGCCCGAGAATGCCCCAAGGCCAATAAAGCTGTCGATTATCCCGAAGGTGCGGGCGTCGCCTTTAAAATAGTCACGTGCATAGTAGGGAATAAGCGTGCTGTTAAACGGTAAAACCAGCAGGCTCATCAAGCCCAGCATCAGCACCAATGAGCTGATGGAAGGATTTCGCTTGATATATACCCAGCCTTCCACCAGCTCGCCCCAAACATCTTTTTTATGCGGTTTCTTAACATATACCGGAAGTCTCATTAACAACAGCGATATGATCACCGCAACGAAGCTCAGCGCGTTCAATAAAAAGCAGGGCCCGTCGCCCAGGCTATGCAGCACCAACCCGGCCAGGGCAGGGCCACCGATACGGGCGAGATTTACCATCGAGGAGTTTAAGGCGAGCGCGTTGGGGAGTGAGTCCTTATCATCGACCATATCATATACCAGCGCCTGGCGCGCCGGTACGTCAAAAGCATTAATAACGCCAAGCACCGCGCTCAACGATAGTATCTCCCACACCTCATAGTGTTTCAGGAATATAAGGGTCGCCAGGAGTATTGCCTGTATAAGCGATGCGATCTGTGTAGTAAGCAGTACCTTGAACTTGTTATACCGGTCGGATACGACCCCGCCCATGGAGGATAAGGCAAACGAAGGAAACAAGCTGCAAAAAACCGAAACGCCGAGCATCAGTTTCGAGTGCGTCATCGAATAGATCACCCAGCTTACCGCGGTTTTTTGCATCCAGGTGCCCACCAGGGAAACACCCTGCCCCATAAAATAAAGCCGGTAATTCCGGCTGCCAAATGCCCGGAATGTCCTGACCTCTTGTATATCTTTTTTGATGTTCTTTACTGTCATCTATTGTATAAATATTTTCTGCCTGTTTTAGTGCAACGTGGGTTTATTTAAAATCAATCAACTTGGTTATTGGTGTGATAACCGCCTTTAGCAGTTGCTGCTCTTCGTTTGTACACGTCGCTTTTATAGCTTTTAACAGCCATTCATCCCGTTCATGCTTAAATTTCAAAAAGGTTTCTTCTCCCTCCTTCGACAGGGAAATGTTCACTTTTCTTTTATCCGTTTCGGACGGAATACGGATAATATATCCGTGATCAAGTAATTTGTTTAACACCTGCGACATGCTTTGGTTGGTAATCATCTCAATGGCCGCCAGTTCGCTTGGCAACATCGCTTTATTGTGGTGCAAGGAAGACATCACCGAGCGTTCGGTGAGGGAAAACTTTTGTCCCGTCGGCGATTCCTTCCGGAGTTTCTTGACCAGCTTATTGATCGCCGAACGAAGCTCTGATATAAATTGAAAGTCGTTGAATTGATTCATCTAATTAGTAAGCTAAACTAATAAGTTTGCCTTACAAACATAGAAAATTTCATTGTCTCCTTTATCATTTTTTCGTCATGATAATGGCCAGGCTATTTTTTATCGGGAATTGTGCACTGCAGGCATAGGTGATATGCCGGTTAAAGAGGTATTTTCCGGTAAAAATCACCATTACTTTGCCGTCGATTTGAAAGTGCCGCAACATTCGTTAGTTTAATCAACAAAATGTTATCAATTATATGATTACAATTGTATTTTCGTTTAACAGGATTAGCTACGATGAATTCAACCGGCAATTATGAGCTGCTGATCGACAAGATCAACGTCTTTATCCGCAAATACTATTTCAACCAGTTTTTGCGGGGGCTCATCTTTTTGGGCGCCGGGCTCTTTTCCGCCTATGTGGTGATTACGGTAAGCGAATACTTCGGAAACTTTAATACCAGCCTCCGTACCATCCTTTTTTACTTTTTTATTTTTCTGAATCTCGGTTTTATCGGCTGGCTGATCCTCCCCCCAATGCTGGCCTGGCTAAAACTCGGCAAATCGTTATCACATGATCAGGCAGCCGAAATTATCGGCCGGCATTTCAGCGATGTGCAGGACAAGCTGCTCAACACCCTTCAGCTTAAAAAGCTTGCCGACGCCGATCCGCAGCACGGAGCACTGATTGAGGCCAGCATCGACCAAAAGATCGAGGCATTGAAGCCGGTAAGCTTTCCCTCGGCTATCAACATCCGCGAAAACTCGAAATATCTCAAATGGGTCATTTTTCCGGCCGGCCTCATTTGCATCATTGCATTGGCTGCGCCGTCGGTGTTAACCGAAAGCACCAAAAAGCTGATCCGCCATAACGAATACTTTGCTCCGGTCGCTCCGTTCAGCTTTGTCCTCCAGAATAACTCCCTTTCGGTTGTGCAGGGCGATGATCTCAAACTTGATTTGAAGCTGCAAGGCAATAAACTGCCCGCCGATGTGTATGTAGAAACCGGCGGCAACACCTTTAAACTGGATAAAGATAATCTCACCCTTTTTCATTACCTCTTTACCAACCTCCAGCAAAACACCGTTTTTACGCTCACGGCAAACGGGTTTACTTCGGCCCCTTACCAAATAAATGTGAACCTGCGGCCAGCATTGCTGCATTTTGATGTAGATTTAAGCTATCCGGCTTACCTCCATAAAAAAAACGAATCACTGCCAAACGCCGGTGACCTCACTATTCCGGCCGGGACGGTTGTAAAATGGCATTTCCACACGCAAAATGCTACAGCGCTTCACTTCTCGATGAATGATGCTTCCGCCCAGGTTACCACCGTTGGCCCCGAGGCCTTTGATTGCCTGGAAAAAATTTATAAAAACAGTGTATACAAAATAAATCCGCTGAATGCGACAGTCAGCCACAGCGACTCAGCCAGTTACCGGATCAACGTTATTGCCGACGAATCGCCAACCATAACTGTACAAGAAAAACAAGACTCCGTAAGCCTTAAAGCACTTTATTTCGACGGAACCATACAGGACGACCATGGTTTTTCGTCGCTTGCCTTTAATTACAAAGTGGGCGACCCGACCGACAAACTTCATTTAAAAAGCTATTCAAAACCCGTTAAAGCGGACCTGGCGCAAACACAGTCGAATTTTTTCTATTACTGGAACCTCAGGGACATGGGCATTAAACCTGGCGACCAGGTAACCTATTATTTCGAAGTGGCCGACAACGATGCGGTGAACGGTCCCAAAAAAGTTCGCTCGCCGGAACGTACCATCAATATTCCCAACGCAACCGAGCTGAATAATGCGTTGAACGCCGGCACGGAAGTGGTAAAACAAAAAATGGAATCGGCGGTTAAGCTGGCCGGCCAGGTGGAACGCGAATCTCAAAAGCTTAACCAGATGCTGCTTGACAAAAACAATCTATCGTTCGATGAAAAAAAGCAGATACAGGACCTGATGCAGAAAAAGAAGGACCTGGACGACCTGGTAAAACAAATACAGGACGAAAACAAAAAGAATTTATTCAACCGCCAGGAAAACCAACAGCAGGATAAAAGCATGACCGAAAAGCAGCAGCAAATGGAGCAATTGCTCGATAAGCTGCTGGACCCGCAAACCCAGGAAATGCTGCAGCGCTTGCAGGAAATGCTGGAGCAGGACCAAAAAGAAGGCGCCCGCGACCAGCTCTCAAAGATGCAGATGGATAACAAGGATTTGCGCAAGGAACTTGACCGGATGCTGGAGCTTTATAAAAAGCTGGACTTTGAGCAAAAGCTGAACCAGAATGCGGATCAATTGAAAAACCTTTCAGAGGAGCAGCAAAAACTCTCGGAGCAAGGCAAAGAGCCCGGTGCGGATGCGCAGAACCTAAAGATGGAGCAGGAAAATTTGAATAAAAACTTCAACGACATAAAAAAATCACTGGATGACCTGGATAAGGCCAACCAACAGGCAACCCATAAACAGGAATTTGAAAACCCCAAATCGGAGGAGCAAAACATCGACCAGCAAATGGAAAAAAGCAGCGAGGAGCTGGGCAAGAATGATCCGCAAAAAGCGTCGACTTCGCAGAAACAGGCGGCCGACCAAATGAAACAGCTGGCGGACAAAATGCAACAAAAAGAGCAGGAAGGCGAGGATAGCGAAGCCCAGATAGATGAGGGTCAATTGCGCGAATTGCTTAAAAATTTGATCAATAGCTCATTCGACCAGGAGAAAGTGATGGAAACGTTGAAGGGAACCAGCACCACCGATCCGAACTATGTAACGCTGGCGCAAACGCAAAAGGGCATCAAAGATAACCTTAAGACTGCGGAAGACAGTCTTTATTCGCTAAGCAAGCGCATACCGCAGATACAAACAACGGTGAACCAGGAGATATCGGGCATCAACGATCACATCGACCAGGCACTGCAGAACATGGGCGACAGGCTTACGCCAGAGGCGTCGCGCAACCAGCAATTCGCCATGACATCCATGAATAACCTGGCGCTGATGCTGAGCGAGGCCCTTGAACAACTGCAAAACGCCATGAGCAAAGGCAAAAGCGGCAAAGGAAAAGGAAAGCAGCAATCGGTATCGGAACTGGCTCGCATGCAGCAGCAATTGAACCAAAACATGGAGAAAGCCCGCCAGCAAATGCAGCAACAGGGAAATAAAGGAAAAAGTGGAAGCGAAAATAATAATGGGAATATTAGCGAACAATTAGCTAAATTAGCCCGTCAGCAGCAGGAGATACGGCAGGCCCTTGACCAGATAAACAGGGACGAAAACAAGGATGGAACGAACGGATTGGGGAATTTGGATAAAATTTCGCAACAAATGGAACAAACCGAACGCGATCTCGTAAACAGGCGCATATCGGAGGAATCGCTGAAACGCCAGCAGCAAATACAGACACGTTTGCTGGAGGCAGAAAAAGCAGAGCAACAGCGCGAGCAGGACCAGCAGCGCGAAAGCCATGCGGGCAAGGATATCCCTCCGGGTTATATAAAGGCATTGCAGGAATACCAGCAAACCAAAGAAAAACAAACGGAACAGGTTAAAACAATACCGCCTGCTTTGAATTTTTATTATAAATTAAAAATTAAATCTTACTTTGATCTACTCAACGTTAAATGATATGGACCAATCAAATGTTCAAACCAGTGAAATGTACACCTTACAACTTCCGTCGAAACAGGAAAGCATAACACTGCTGGAAAATTTGATCGAAGAAATTGCCGATAAGCACAATATTAGCGAGGACACTTTTGCCAATATGATGACTACGTTAAGCGAGGCTACCATCAACGCTATTGTACACGGTAACAAGCTTGACCCTGGCAAAAAAGTGATCATCAACGCCGAAATTGAAAACAGGCGCATTATTTGGACGGTTACCGACGAAGGCGAGGGTTTCGACTATAATAACCTTGCGGACCCAACCGCGCCCGAAAATCTTGAAAATTTAACCGGCCGTGGTGTATTCATCATGAAACACCTGGCCGATCAGTGCATATTCAACACCAAAGGCAACGAAGTTGAACTTCACTTTAAAATATAATGCCCGCTATCCGTTTTTTTGAAGAAGACATCACCTATCAGCTAAAACATAAACCCGCTTTAAAAAACTGGATCAAAGAAGCCATCATCTCAGAGGGTTATTTCCTGAAAGAACTCAACTACATCTTTTGCTCCGATCAATATTTATTGCAGGTAAACCGGCAATATCTCGATCATGACACTTATACTGATATCATCACCTTTGATAATTCCGAAGTTGAAAAATTAATCGTTGGCGATATCTTTATTTCCATAGACCGCATCCGCGAAAACGCAGCCAAATTCAATGTTACGGAAACTGATGAACTGCACCGTGTGATTATTCATGGCGCATTACACCTGCTTGGCTATAAGGATAAAACTCCGGTTACAAAACAAAAAATGACACAAAAAGAAGATTTCTATTTGAATAAGCGTGGTTTTAATGGCTAATTTTGGTCCATCAAAAGCTAAAAACCAATACGTTAAGATATGAAATCACTATTTTTATTATTCGGGATGCTGTTTGTAACGGCGCCTTCTTCGGTTTATGAGTTTAAACTGAAAAACATTGACGGACAAGATTTTTCCCTGGCACAATACAGGGGGAAAAAAGTATTAGTGGTTAACACTGCTTCCAAATGTGGCTTTACGCCGCAATATGCCGAGCTGCAAAAATTGGCCAACCTTTATAAAGACAAGGTGGTAGTGGTAGGCTTCCCGGCAAACAATTTTGGGCAGCAGGAACCCGGCACAGCAACTGAAATAAAAACCTTCTGTTCAAAAAATTACGGCGTTACTTTCCCGCTAAGCGAAAAGGTCAGCGTAAAAGGGGATGACATTTGCCCATTGTTCAAATATTTAACAGAAGCCCCAAATCCTGATTTTACCGGCGATATCAAATGGAACTTCGAAAAATTCCTGATTGACGAAAACGGTAAACTGATACATCGTTTCCGTTCGCAGACTACGCCGCTTGATCCCAAGCTGACACAATATTTGTAAACAGCCTTTAAGAACACTTTTCTGGCCGTCCTCAATAATATGGGGGCGGCCTTTTCTTTCCGGACCAGCCGTAACCTGTTATTATTTAACGCTTTGAAATGCCGGAAATCTCTCTATATATTTATAGGAATGTTCCGGCTACCAACATTATTGGTCTCAGTCCTCCTGTGCTCAAGCCTGAGCGCTCAAATTATGCCATTTAAGAACTACGGAATAAAGGATGGATTGATCGATAACAATGTTCAGGCCATAGCCCGTGACGATCGCGGTCTGCTTTGGATCGGCACCGATTTCGGCATCAGTTGGTTCGATGGCAAACGCTTTTTCCAGCCGAAAATAAAAACAACCGTAGGCCAGCTTTATGTGACCGGATTTTACAAGGACTGGCATGGTACAATGTGGGTCACCACATTTTATAACGGTATCTATAAATTCGATGGAAAAAAGTTTATAAATTACCTCGTCGATCCGGCTTTGACCGAAGCCACGGTAAACTCGGTTTCCGGAATGACCCAGATCGGTCAATCCCAGTACCTGGTCGAAAACCAAAATACTCCGTATATTTTTGATGGCAGATCGTTTCGCCTGTTTGACGCGGGCAACCCCTTTTTAAGCTCAAAAACGAACAGCATTCTGCAATTACCCGATAAAACTATCCTTTTAGGAACCGACCAGGGCATTTTCCACTACCGCATCAACAATGGGCGTCCTTTGTATATGAGCCATTTTGCCCGGAAGCTGTTTGTATCCCGGCTGCTCTTTTCCGAAAATCGGGTTTGTGTCCTCACCGGCAAAGGCATTTCCCTTTACCCGCCGCCGGGTGCAACCAACCACTGGGATCATCCCCAAATCTTTTTTGCAAATAAACCGATAAGAGAAGTTACCGCAGGTCCCGACGGATCATTCTGGGCGATAGCCGATAACGGCTCGTTCTGGGATCTTGCCGATACCGTATTCCGTTTAAAGGGAGGTAAAATTTCCATATACAGCAATAAAAATGGCCTTGCTGAAAATGTTCAGCAAATTTACTGTGATAACGAAGGATTGATATGGTTTGCAAACCGCAAGGGTGTAGGGATGCTGGGTGATGAGTTCTATGAGTTCAATAAGATCATTGCCGGCCATTACAGTAACCCGGTCACCACTGTAGCAATCGACGGGAAAAATAATTTATGGGCAGGAACGATTGACGGTCTCGTTCAAAAAAAAAATGAAGGTTATGGCCTGCGGCTTACCATGGGCCGCCAACGAATTGGTTACGTCTCGTGGTTAAAGACGACGAGGAGCGGCCGCACATTGGCAGGCACCGTGGCTGGCGTCCTCACAATTCAACAAAACGCCCTAAAGGTGTTATTTAATATCCCCTCTACGGCTATAAGCGAAGATGCCGCCGGCAATTTATGGTTTGGAGGCATCAACGGGGAATTGTGGAAATATGACGGCAAGTCGCTGAAAACTATTAAGATACCGGCTTCCACTCCTGAAATGATTACCGCTATGCAAGCCGCTGACAACGTTTTATGGCTTGGATACCGGGATAAAGGAATATTGAAATATAAAATCACTGGTGATAGTGTGTTCCTGGTAAACACGTACGGCCCCTTAACCGGATATCCCGACATGCGCATCAGGTGCAGCACCTCTGATGGAAAGGGGCATACTTTCTGGGGAACCCGCACCAATGGGGTGTTTATATTTGGCAGGTACAGCGACAGGCCGCTTGCTCACATTAATAACGAAAATGGTCTGACAGCCAATTGGGTGAGGGATGTTTTTTGCAATTCTGACAGCTCAGTTTACCTGGCTACCAACAATGGCGTCAATGTTATTGCCGGAAATTACCGCTCACCCTCTATAAAAAAACTGCAGATCAATGATGACAATATTAACCGGGAAACCAATTGTATTGTGAAGGATAGAGGATTATTTTATATAGGCACCAATGAAGGGATATTAAAATGGATGCCCGGCAACATTCACAGGGATACGGTACCGCCGCCGGTATATTTAACAAAGATCGATATCCAGGGATTAAAAGCCTTTTCCATTGACCCATACACCTTAAATGCCGGCAGGATCTCATTGCCTTATGACAAGCATTTTATTTCCTTTGAGTTTGCCGGAATTAGCTTAAAAAGCCCGGAAAATGTCTCATACCGGTACATGCTCACAGGGCTCGATAAATATTGGGGGCCGCTAACAAACCATAACGATGTTTCCTACGACCTAAGGCCGGGAACCTATACCTTTAAAGTAGCGGCAAAAAACGCCGACGGCGTATGGAGCCGCAACCCGGCCGTTTTTCATTTTATTATCTTCCCGCCGTTTTGGCAATCATGGTGGTTTATCTCCATTTGTTTGCTGGCTTTCGGAGCTATCGTGTACGGCGCTTATCAATATAAGCTAAGTAAAATGATCGCGTTGCAAGCATTGCGCAACAAAATATCTACCGATCTGCACGATGACATAGGCTCAACTTTAAGCTCCATCTCAATTTTAAGCGAAGTCGCAGTCAACGAAAAGGAAAAAAGATCGAAAATGATGCTGGCCGAAATTAACGAACGCAGCCACCTGCTTATGGAAAAAATGGACGATATTGTTTGGAGCATCAGTACCAGGAATGATACCATTGGCAACCTTTTTAGCCGGCTACAGCAGTTCGCGGCCACGGTTTTGGAAGCAAAAGATATCAACTACGAAGTGCGCATACCAGAAAAGGTTAAAAATCTCAAAGTAGATATGCAGCGAAGGCAGCATATCTATCTTATTATTAAGGAAGCGATCAATAACCTCATTAAGTATGCCTGTTGCTCTAATGCCTCCATCGTAGTTGAATATACAAATGGAATTTTAAAGGTTGAGGTCGCCGACGATGGGAAAGGATTTGATACCGAACGCGAAAGCCCCGGCAATGGCCTGCTGAACATGAAAAAAAGGGCCCGGGCGCTCCGCGGAAAGCTCAATATTGCCTCGTCACCGGGAGCCGGAACGCGGGTTTGCCTTGCTGTAGAAATAGACTAAATGTGTTATTTGCAGCCAGGTAAAAATAGACGAATTTTAGAAAATGATAAAGGTAGGTATAGTTGAAGACAACCAGGTACTCTTGAAAAGCATGGAACAGCTTTTTGAACAAACAACAGATATCCGTTGTGTGGCTTCCGTTAAAAACCTGCTGAACGTGGTGAGTGTCTTCCAGAAAGCCAAACCCGATATAGTTATTATGGATATCGGCTTGCCGGATATTTCCGGTATAGAGGGCGTTCGTACATTAAGAAACAATTTCAACAACATCCAGATACTGATGTTCACCGTATTCGAGGATGATGATAAGATATTTGAAGCTATCCGCGAAGGCGCCTCTGGTTATTTGTTAAAAAAAACGCGTCCCCAGGAGATTTTAGACGCCATCCGCAGCCTCCACCAGGGTGGATCTCCTATGAGCCCGTCCGTTGCCCGGCGGGTTATCCAATTTTTCCAGGCAGGCCCTCCCCTGAAAGAAGAGGACTACCAGCTCACTACCCGCGAAAAAGAAATTCTTTTCGCCCTTGTCGACGGCCTTAGCTATAAAAAAATTGCCGATAAATATTATCTCAGCGTCCATACCATCCGCAAACACATCTCCAACATCTACGAGAAACTGCATGTGCATTCCAAGTCGCAGGCAGTCGCCAAGGTCTTGCACGCACAAAAGAACAAATAGCCACCCGGCGCTCCATCCGGTTTCTTTTTGTGTGAATTCTATATGCCTTAAGTTGTTTTTGCCAAACTTCAGTCGCAGCTTCTTTCCGGCATTCGGACTTCCCGGACTTCCCGACTGTTTTTGCCAAAACTTCAGTCCCAGCATCTATCCAACTTCCCGACTTTCCGACTTCCGGTCTTTCGGACTTCCCGACTTTCGGACTTCCGGACTTCCGGACTTCCCCTAAAATATAGGACAAATATCCTATTGAACCTTTCCCCGATTCTTCGTCCCTTTAATAAAAAAATTAGCCATGAAAAAATACATACTTCCTTTGGTTTTCTTTTTATTGGCCCTCGTCCCCGTAAGCAAAAGCGGGGCCCAGGTTAATAATGTTGGCACTACCGTCCAGACAGATGCCTCCAACCACGCCAATAACGATGTCAATAATTCAGTAAACAACAGCCTGAATGGTGTAGAAAACGGCGTGAAAGGCCTTTTTAAAAAGAAAAAGAAACCGAATCCAGCCGACACAGCAAAAACAACAGCACAGCCGACTGCGCCTTCAGCGCAACCAGCGGTAACCGGCGGGGCTGCTCCCGGTGCGCCCTTCGGCAGCCTTGCATCGTATCAGAATTACGATTTCGTGCCGGGTAATAATATTCTGTTCGAAGACGAATTTACCGACGACCAAAGCGGCGAATTTCCGTCGCACTGGAGCCTAAAAGGAGGTCAGGCCATACTCAATATGGTTGGTCCCGACAAGGCTTTCTTTCTTACAGATGGTAATTACGTTCACGTCGCGCCCCTCATGAAAAACAATTCTTACCTGACCAATAATTTTTCGGTTGAGTACGATGTCTACGGAAGCCAGGGGTATCCGCCGCTACTCGCTATTCATGACGCAGGCAGCAACTCGCTGACCGTATCTGCCAACGCCAGCAGCGTGGGCTGTAGCGGCACCGCCAACCTCGACGCTGCCCTGCCTGCGGCACTGGGCGGAAATAACTACGTCAACAAGTGGCACCATTATGCCATAGCATATAAAAACAACCAGCTAAAGGTATATATAGATAAATTCCGGGTGCTCCTGGTACCCCAGGTCGGCATTGTGCCTGCTAACCTGGAAATCGAAGGTATCGGCAGCCAGGATCAGCCGCTCATCTTTAAAAATTTCAAGGTTGCTGACGGCGTCCGGTTTTATATGACCGGGCAAACGTTCACTGATGCGAAAATTGTAACCCATGGCATTAATTTCGATGTGGATAAAGCTACCATCAAACCCGAAAGCATGGGAACACTTAATATGATTGTCAACGTTATGAAGTCGAATCCCGGTTTAAA
>Ga0302304_10001598_pt1 | contig 11748 bp, 8 predicted proteins | sample III_Palsa_E2_2_FD_198769 | JGI IMG/M metagenome (GOLD analysis project Ga0302304, IMG submission 198769) | Peat permafrost microbial communities from Stordalen Mire near Abisko, Sweden - III_Palsa_E2_2 | ecosystem: Environmental > Terrestrial > Soil > Palsa > Peat permafrost | place: Sweden...
TCCGGTGCGGTTGTACCCGGCGTAGAAGTCCGGTGCATCAATTCCGGGACGGGTTCGGTTGCAACTACGACGACGGACGGTGCTGGATTGTTCCGCTGCTCGGAGTTGCAGATCGGAACTTACAACCTGGAGTTTACAAAGGAAAGCTTCAGCAAGTATGTGGTGAACAACGTCGTGGTGTCCTCTGGCACGGACCAGGGCGTAGGGTCGGTGAAATTGGCCGTTGGTGCATCCACCGTAACGGTGGAAGTCACCGAAGCTCCGCCGCTAATCGAAACGACAGAGGCCCAAGTCTCCACCACGTTCACGACGCAACAGATCACGAGCTTTGCTGGTTTGCAGGAGAACGAGGGAATGGATTTCCTGGCCCTGCAGATCCCCGGCGTCAATATGACGCGCGACAACACTTTTTCAAATTCCAACGGAGTGGGCTTTTCAGTGGACGGCATTCGCGGCCGGAATAACGACCAACAAATCGACGGGCAGAATAACAACGACAACTCGGTTGCGGGGCCTTCGCTGTTCCTTGCAAACCCCGACTTCGTTCAGGAATACCAGGTCACAACCAACAACTTCGGGGCCGAGTATGGTCGCAACTCCGGTTCCGTGGTCAACCTGGTGACCCCTTCGGGCACTAACAACTGGCACGGCACCATCAACGGAGCCGAAGGTAACTCAGCCTTGGACAGCTTGACGAACGTCGACAAGGAGCCATTCCAAGATCCGAGCCTCACAAAAGTTCCTTGGTTCAACAATGTGTTTGCCAGCACCACGGTGGGCGGGCCGGTGCAGAAGGACCACATCTTCGTTTTTGGCGGGTTTGACACGCAAATTATCGAATCGAATTCGGTGGACCAAACCGGCTCCTTGACTCCCACACCTACTGGACTGGCGCAGTTGGCGGCATGCTACCCAAATAGCGCCAGCGTAGCGGCGTTGCGGACTTTTGGACCTTATGGAATCGGGGCAGGGAACCCGACTCCCAGTGGAACAGTAACTCCGATCACGCTTACCGGTTCCGACACGAACCCGTCGTGCGCCGTTGACTTCGCAGGCGTCACGAGGACTTTAGGCACACCCTTTCACGAATACGATTTTATCGGTCGCTCCGATTTCCAGTACACAAACGACAGAGTGTACCTGCGTTATCTCTACAACTATTCGAATTCTATTAATGCCGACCCATTCGTCACAGCCGCGGCAGGATATCCGGTATCAGTCCCGAGCCGGAGCCAGACTGGCCTAATTGGCTGGACCCACACGTTGTCGCCGTCGATGACGAACGAGTTGCGACTCTCGTACGGCCGACAAAACACCGAATTTGGCGGCAACGCAATCGGGAATACGGTTCCGGTTCAGGGCAACATTGGCAACGCCCTGGCAAACGTCGGAGTAAATTCCACTGACGGCAATCCTATTCTGGCCTTTGGACCGAGCCCTGACGCACCGCAGGGCCGCATTGTTAATACATATCAGATCCAGGACAACTGGAGTTACGTCCACGGGAAGAGCCAATGGAAGGCAGGTGTAAATTTCACACGTCAGGTGTCTCCCAATATATTCCTTCCAAACTTTAACGGCAGCTTCAACTTCGCTGGCAACCCGGCAACCACGTCGGCCATCACGACGCCGGATTGCACGATTGCGGCGGGTCAGACCCTAGATCCATTTTCGGCGTTTGCCTGCAACATTCCTGACTTCGTTAACATTTCGCAGGGAAATCCGAAGATCGACTTCAAGGAAAACGACACGTTCCTGTACGTTCAGAACGATTACAAGCTGAGGCCGAACTTGACTCTGAATCTCGGTCTGACGTGGTCTTACTACGGCCAGCCGGCGAATCTCTTTCACGATGAGACGGTTGCGAACTTGAAGGTGCCCATATGGAATCCGGCACTGCCGACCTCGGTCACCACGTTTCCATCGATTCCAGCTCCCAAGAATAGCTGGGGCCCAAGCGTTGGGTTCGCGTGGAGCCCGAGCATGGATAACTTCCTGACGGGTGGGAGCGGGAAAACGGTGATTCGGGGCGGGTACAGACTCTCGTACGATCCGCCGGTCTACAATATCTACGTCAACATCGCGACGTCAGCTCCCGTGCTGCTCGCGCAGTCGGTGGGGTTGGCGACGGACCCGATAACCAATGGCGTAGTCAATCCATTGCCTGCAACGCCCACCGGCACGATTGTGCGCACGCAACTCGCTCCGTCTCTGGTAACCGGGGTTGCCGACCCGCGGTCCTTTAACGAAACGACCATCACTCCAAATTTTGGACCCGATCATGTCCATAGCTGGTCTCTCGGAGTTCAGAGGCAGATTTCGAACGCGACGGCGGTGGAGGCTCGCTATGTAGGAAACCACGGGGATAATCTGTTCCAGTCAATCAATGCGAATCCGCTCGTTTCAGGCCTGGCGGCAAGTTTTCCGAGTTTTCTGCCATCTAACGTGACGCCGTGCTCTGCGGCGGATGCGGTTGTGCCGAATGCGATAGGACGCGTGAATTGCAACGAGGGTATTCTACGCCAGCGGACTAACACCGGGTATTCCGACTATAACGGGCTGCAAGTTCAGTTCCGTGCAACGAATCTGTACAAACAGTTGACCATGACGGCGAACTATACCTGGAGCAAGACAACCGACAATGTGAGCGAAATCTTCAGCACCTTCGGTGGTGGAAATTCGCTGGCATTCTCGCAAAATCCTCTCAACTTCACGTCCGCAGAGAACGGATTGTCGGGATTGAACATTCCGCAAGCTTTCACTCTGAACGTTTTTGAACAACTCCCGTTCTACCGCTCGCAGCAGGGATGGATAGGCCACCTGCTCGGCGGATGGGGTGTCTCGGCCAACTACATCCTCTCCTCCGGTGAGCCGTACACTCCGATCCAGTTTGCCCTGAATGCTGAGACTAACGGAACAGGGTTCGATGTTCCGTTCAACAACGCTTTTGTCGGCACTTTCGACACCGCAAGGCCTTTCCTGGGGAGTTCAAGCGCGCCAGTGAACCAAGTTGGAATTTATGCCGGTGACGCTTGCTCGCTGTTTGGCCCCACGGTCGGTAGCCCGGCGATTCCGAACCCCAGTTGCGGACTGGCGCCCACGACGTTGTTGAGCTTCAACGGCGTAAATTCAACGGGTGGAACCACCGCACCGGTGACGACGACGAAAGGCGTGCGGACTATCGTAAATGGAGGAGAAGCGCAGGAAATATTCGGCACGCCCTTCGGCAACGCGGGACGGAATATTTTTAAGGACGCCAAAACGAATATTTCGAACATCGGGATAGTCAAATCGTTCAAAATCAACGAGCGTTCCACCGTTCAGTTCCGCACGACGATGCTCAACGCTTTCAACCACTCGAATTACTCCAGCGTTGATCCTTTTCTTGACGATGCGGGATTGTCCTCCTTTGAAACGGGCTTCGGGACTCCAAGCGTGTTTCCAAGCAACGGTACCGGTAGCTCGGTGGGGAAGCGGCAAATCCTCTTCGGCGCGAAGGTTAACTTCTAACTTAGGATCTGCTGACACGAAATTAGGCAGGTCTCTAATCTCCAAAGCCAGAAAGCCCCTGATACGGGGCTTTCTGGCCTCTCCATTTTCGTTTTGAGCTGCTACGCGCTATTCAACCACCCGAAGTTCCAGCAGCCCGGCACTTTCATCACTGACGACGCGAGCTGCGCGCGAGCGTTTTGAGGGGGGCTACTCCTTGTGGCATGCAGCGGAAGGGAACGTCAATGTGATTTCCGTAATTTCGGCGTCGGCGCCGTCGACGGTGGCGGGCTCGGCGTCGATGCGCGCGGGGATCGTGCAGGTTTCCTTGCCACGGCGCTGGCTCAAACGCTGAGGATCAAGATCTTCCCAGGCGGAAATTGTGTAATGCCCGGATTGCAGGAGCGTGAAGTCGTAAACACCTTCGCCGATTCTTTGAGCTGCCGGATTTTCTCCTTCACTGGCTTTGGCCATGATAGTGACTTCGCCGGGCGGCCGCCCGTCCTTCCATTTCAACTGTGCGCGAATTTTATGGGTTGGATACCCGTCGTTAACTTGGATGTTTGCGTTAAGCAACTGTTCACCGTCTTTTAGAGTGATCACCGCCGTTTCGTTTTGCTCCGAGACACCGGGATAAAATGTGCGTGGAAATGGCGAGTTGGGATCCTTACGGTTTGTGCGGTTGAATACTAGAATATATTCACCCGGACCGACGTGGTCGAACTCGAATTCACCTTTAGACCCCTGAAAACCCCAGAGACCCGGCTCGGTGTCCTTGAAGCGATCCGCGCGATACAGTTCCACGGACGCAAGATTCAGCGGCTTCTCATCCGGGCCCAGAACGCTGCCGCGAATCTTGCCGAGCGGCAGAGCGTCCACGTTGTATTCAAAACAGGCGCCGTTCGGAATCTTGATCGGGGGCAAAGCGCCCGGAAGAGTCTTCTCGGTCAATTCCATCCGAGCGGGAAGGCTCGCCGAAAAATGATATTCCCCGGCATGGACATCGTAAAAGGAATAGACGCCATCCGGCCCCGTGCTGGTCGCGAAGCGATCATCCTTCGAACGAAGCTTCAGTTTTATGCGGGGGAGGGGATCGTCCGGATCGTCGGCAGGAGCCAGCAGCGGGGGATCGGAGCGGCGAAGAACACCGAATACGGAGGCGACGCGCTGATGTTTGCGCATGGCGCGCAATTGAGGCAGCAGGGCGCGGCCATCGGCGGCCGGGCGGGTGCCGTTGCAGATCGTGGCGAAAAGGCGCCCTTCGATTTCCTGTTGCGTGAACACGATGTATTGATCGCCCTTGCGGAAACGGTAGCCACAATCGCCGTCGTCGCCACCTGAGAAAATATCGATTTCTGCGGCGTCCGGCCCGGCAAATTTTTCATCAATTTTGAAACGATAACGGATCACCGGGGTGACGTCAGTTGCGGAAGTTGTGCTTCCTACGTTTTGCGAATCGGCTGCGTCCGGGGCCGGAGACGGAACGTTTTCGACGTCCATGACGGTGCCGACGAATACAACGTCATCCTGCTGCAAACCCTGGCAAGTTCCTGGAGGAGCCTTGGAACAGGTGCAGGCCGATATTCCTCCAGGCACAAAAAATAATATTGGAAGCATTGCAAGAACTGCGCGCCGAATCATCGTGGATATCGTACATGGAGCTGCGCGTGGAATCGAGTGCGAGGGGTATGATTTTTCAGAAGAGTGTCCAGGCTAAAGGTATTCCAGTTTGGAACATGGCGGTCTTCCAAGATGGTTTGCGGACTGCATACATTTCACTCTTTGGCCCATAACCGAAATCCGCCGAGAATCGCATTTTCGTTGCGTCCCATGCGCGCGCCCGGTGGCAACTTTTTGAGTTTCTTCGCATTTCCGCCGCCCAGCACTACGTAGTCGGCTTGAAGAGCGCCTATCAATTTCTCCGTGATCTTGAAAACTTCCTTCCGCCATTTTTTCTTGCCCAGCCGCTTTAGCCCGCGCAGTCCCAGATATTCCTCATATGTTTTCCCGTGCTTATAGGGCAGGTGAGCCAGCTCCATGGGCTCCAAAATTCCGTCCACGATCATAGCGGATCCAAGTCCGGTGCCTAATCCAAGAAACAACATTCGCCCACCGTGATAGCTGCCAAGAGCCTGCATGGCTGCGTCATTAACAATCCTGACGGGGCAGCCCAGGGCTTTCTTATAGTTGAACCCGACCCACCCACCGCCGAGATTGACGGGCTCTCGAACGGGATGGCCGGCGGTGACCGGACCCGGATAGCCGATGGAAACGCGATCGTATTTCCAGTCACGAGTGGCCGCTTTCACATCGCAAACCATGTCTTTGGCGGTCATGTCCGGGCCAGAAGGGATCTTGCGTGGCTGTTTTTGTCCAGTCGCCTGCACCTTAATATTCGTGCCGCCCACATCGAGTACCAGAACTTTATGGGAATGTTTCGCCATGGCGGCCCTATTTGTTTTCATGCTGCTTGCCAGTCATCTAGGGCGCCTTTCCGATCCACCAAAGAACCTTGGCTAGTATGGTCCATTTGTGTTTGCTATCGAGCGTGATCGATTCATATTCCCGGTTTTCTGGCTGCAGAGTGTCGGTGCGGCCATAGCGCTGCAAGCGAGATACAGTCAAGCCCATGTCTCTGTGCCAGGCGATGACAATTTTTCCGTTCAGTTTACTTCGCTCACTCTGCGAAGAGTCCACGGCGACCACGTAGCCGTCTTGAATTAGAGGCATCATAGAATTGCCCTTCACGCGCAAGCAGCTCGTAGAGGTGGGATTGGGGCACCAATCCTTGGGTGCCGCAATCATGCTCTCAAACGGCGCCTGATGCAGCACCGAGGTACCGTCGCCTTTTTCGCCGTGCGACGCGGCCACGACCTTCAGCAAAGGGATGGCGACGAGTTGGACCTTGCTGCGCAAACGCTTCTTGCCGCCGCTGCCCGCGGTTACGATCTCGAAATCCGGCATGGCGGTTCGTTCAAGACGCCGCCGCATCTGCGGAACGACGCGCATCAAGTCTTCATTGCGCAATCCCGCCCGGCCCCAAAAAAACCAGCAAGCGGGATCTCCAGCCATATTCCCAAGTTCCACGTAGGCGTGCGAGGGCGGCTCTTGCACGCCGCGCTCCCAGCGCGATACGGTCATTGCCGAGCAGTGAAGCACTTCACCGAAAGCGGCTTGATCCAGACGCATATTTTGGCGTAGCTGCAAAATTGCCCGGGCGCATTCCTGCGGGGCGGGGGATTTCGATTTAGCGGGGAGTCTGGCCATAGGAACCGCTGTCCCCTTATTAGCACTACTGGCCCCGCCGTTCAATGGTAACTACGGGAATATTCGTGCTGGCCCAGATTTTATGGCCTAGAGGAGAGCGTGAATCCAAATTGCCGATTACTAACATTTATAGCTAGTATCTGACGTTACGAAAGAGTATCTTGATGACGTCTCATGAGCACTTTTCCGCCACTCCTTCCCGGTGCCCGGTTTCCTGCGAAATCAGACAACTCTCCAATGGCGCAGGGAGCCCTCTGATGTCCGAAACTACAACCCGAATGGTGGTCAAAAATGTCTCAAAGCATGCTGGGATTGACGGTAATGCTCGGGCCACGAAAAACAGGATTTTGCGCAGTCTTTCAAACAAAGAGTTCAATTCCGTGTTCCCGGCTTTGGAGTTTGTGGAACTGCCGACACACACCACACTGAATGAAATCTCCGAGCCGATCGAGTCTGCCTATTTCATTGAGAGTGGGCTAGCTTCCATCTTGAACGTAATGGAAGACGGAAGAAACGTGGAAGTGGGACTGACGGGCAAAGAAGGCTTCGTCGGAATACCTCTGGTGGTCGGGTTCAGTAGCAGTCCCAGCCGTGTGGTTATGCAGATTGCGGGCAGCGGATTCAAGATTAGCGCGACGGACTTTGCGGCTATTTTGCCTCAATGTCCGCAGCTGGAAAGATCATTGCAGCGTTTCTCGCAGGAACTGGGTGTGCAGGCCACGCAGGTGGCGGCCTGCAACCGGCTGCACGAGGTGGATGAACGACTGGCGCGCTGGCTGCTGATGAGCCAAGACCGCCTGGGCGGAGACATCGTTCCGCTGACGCAGGAATTCCTGGCGCACATGCTGGGGACCCGGCGCGCGAGCGTGACTCTGGCTTCGGGCATGCTGCAAAAGGCCGGGCTGATCACGTATTCGCGTGGGGAAGTAAAAATTGAAAACCGGAGAGAGTTGGAGGATGCCTCGTGCGAGTGTTACGCGGCGATAAACCGCCAGTCGGAGAACTGGCGCAACGAGGCTGAAAAATAATTCGGTTGGCGCGCAAGTGAGCATCGATCAGATTCCAGAAGTAGTCACAGGGGCTCCTATATGAATCACTTCGATTGGTAGAGTCTTTATACCGCCGGTCTTCCCTAACGCAATTCCACGAGACTTTGCACGCGAATCCACGAAGCGAAAACCGCCATTTTCTTACGAGTCCAGAATTGACAGCAAAGAGGGCAGCTCGCGGTTGAAGCTCTGGTTCGCAGAAGAACTACTCAGATTGCCCTTGCTGATACAATCCCACGTCTAGAAAGGAGATTCCGTTGGGTGTACACAGAGCCGTTGCCGTTACCGCGATTGCGGTCCTTCTGGGTGCGGGGAGCGCACATCTATCCCTGTTGCCGCGAATCGCACCTGCAGTCGCCGACGCCGCTACGACGGAAACGCCGAATGTCGCCGTGGCGCCGCAATACGGCACGACTCACGTCTATGTCCCGCGGGATGATTTCGACAGCTTTGTCGCCAGTCTTCTAGCCACTTTCGGCGGCACTAAATCGAAGGCGGCTGTTATCACGGTGACGCCAACTCCGAGCAGCACTCTATGGCAAGCGGTGTCAACGCCCGTGGGGATTTTTTCAGTTTTCGGTTTCCAGACGCCGGTCCCATATCCGTTCGGCGCGGAACGGGCAGGCTATCTGGTGACGGACATGGACGCGGCAGTCCGGGCTGCACGTGCGACGGGCGCGGATGTCCTTGTTACTCCGTTTAACGACCCAATCGGGCGAGATGCCGTCATCCAATGGCCCGGCGGCCTGATTATGCAGCTCTACTGGCATACGATTCCGCCGTCTTATCCGCCGCTCCAGACCATTCCGGAAAACCGCGTCTACGTTTCCGCCGACAGAGTGGATGCGTTCATTCGCAGCTTCCTTGCCTTCTCTCACGGCAAAGTGGTCTCCGATGACGAGCACGCACCTGGTGTCGAGATCGGGCTGCCGACTGACACCTATCGGCGAATTCGGATGCAATCGAAGTTCGGCAAGCTGACCGTTCTCGTCACAGATGGCCATCTTCCGTATCCCTATGGACGGGAGACGGCCGGCTATGAAGTCGCAAGCCTCGCGGATACTCTAGCCAAGGCTAAGGCTGCCGGAGTCACCATTCTGGTCGCTACGTATTCCACCGATCAGCGTGATGCGGCCATCGTGCAGTTCCCCGGGGGCTATATCGCCGAGATCCATTCGCCAGTCAGCAAATAGATTGAGTCGGGAGCGGTTTTGCTGGTGCGCGCTCGTGGATTCCTCGAATTTCTCGGACTCGGATTGGGCGCAGCGGGATACGGCGGTGTCGAAACAGGATTTCGAGAGGGAACCGCATCGCTAGGCGCGCCTAGCTTCGGAACAGGCATAAACATTAGAGGGAATTGGGGTGAGCGACGGGGTTTGAACCCGCGACCCTCGGTGCCACAGACCGATGCTCTACCAGCTGAGCTACGCTCACCAGGGAACGCTTAGGAAATAATGTTACGCAAGTTCGCGCTCGGTTGCAACCGATGAGAGGAGAGCCACTGAAAGCGGTGTTTTAGAACGCCCGCATAGGGGAAACGGCGCGATGCAAGTATTGCGTCCTAACGAAACTCACGCGGTGCGGCACCCTTCCCTATCTCGTTTTTCGCGTCCTGTGACGGCGAGCAGACCTCGGTTTCTATTCCGGTTCTACCGTGGCGCGAGCGCCATCGCGAAATCGCTTGAGCGCGTCGAAAATCTGCTGGCCGTACAACTGGGACTTTCGTTCGCCGAATCCGGAAACATCGAGAAGCTGGTTTATCGAAGCGGGACGTTTTCGGCAAAGTTCGTCGAGCGACGTATCATGCATCACCACATAAGCCGGAACACCCTGCTGCTTTGCCGCGACTCGCCTCCACTCGCGAAGATATTCACGCAGTTCGGGATCGACTTCTGCAATGGCCGGTGGGGCTGCGGATCCGGGCCGGTCAGAGTGCGCGGGAACGGCAGGCGAAGCTGCAGATTTCGGGCGCGCGGGACGTGGTGCGGCGACTGCGTCTGCAAGCCAATCGAGAGCGCAGCCGCAGGTATCGCATGCGTCGCATTTTTCAAATTTTGGGTTCTCGCCAAAATGAGAGCAAATCTGGCGATGGCGGCAGGTTGCTGATTCCACGAAATATCGGATGGTGTTATATCGCTCCCATCCACGCTCTTTCTCCGCCGGATCGGTCAACTGTCCGATGAAATACGCGAGCAGCCCGGCATCTTTTTTTTGCCAAAGCACAACACAGTCCGCAGGTTGTCCGTCGCGGCCGGCGCGTCCAGCTTCCTGATAATATTGCTCGATTGATTTCGGCAGCGAGAGGTGAATCACGGCGCGCACGGCTGCTTTGTTGATGCCGAGTCCGAAAGCAACGGTGCCGACCAGCACGCGCACTTCATCCGACATCCAGCGTTCCTGATTTTCCCTGCGCGTATCGCTATCCATTTTGCCATGGTAGGCGATGGCCGAGATTCCGCGTTCCTCGAGAAAATCGACTGTCTCTTCCACTTTGTTGATGGTCGGCGCGTAGACAATCACATTGGCGTCCGCATATTGGCGCAGCGCCTTCAGCAGGAAGGTCGATTGCTGCTGGCCGCTGCATTCCTTGATGATGTAACGGAGATTCGGGCGGTGAAAGCTGGCAATATATTTGTCGGGCTGGCGCAATTGGAGCTGTTCGATGATGTCGTGACGCACCCGCTGCGTGGCGCTAGCGGTGAAGGCTGCAATGGGCCGGTCGGGAAAATGCGCCCGCAGAGAGCTCATCTGGCGGTACTCCGGGCGAAACTCGTGTCCCCATTCCGAGATGCAATGGGCCTCGTCAATCGCGAAAAATGAGATGGGGACGGTTCGGAGCCACTCGATCGTATCCGCGCGCGCAAGCCGTTCCGGTGAGAGGTACAACAGCCGGTATCGGCCGTTTTTCGCTTCGCGCATGATTTCAGCCTGCTGCACGCCCGTTACGGAGCTGTTCAACAGCGCTGCCGCAATTCCCATCTGCGTGAGTTGTGCCACCTGGTCCTGCATCAGCGCGATCAAAGGCGATATTACGATCACGGTTTGATCGGAGAGCAATGCGGCGGGTAACTGATAACACAGAGATTTGCCGCCGCCGGTCGGCATCACCACGCAGGTGTCACGTTTTTGCAGCAGACTTCGGACAATTTTTTCCTGTAGGGGGCGGAAAGAATCGTAGCCCCAGTAGCGGCGCAATGCGGGGAGCAGTTCCATTTCGAGATTCACGCTATCAGTATAGTTTTTCGAACGAGGTGGCGTCCAGAAGACCCGGATTCCGGAAGTCTTCACTTGCGTCGTGCCGCAAATTGCTCAGCTCCAATGCTTAGGTTTACAATATCTCCCGCGCTGTAACTGAAATCTTGCAGCAAATTGAGTGAGGCTATATGGAAACGAGAAATGTTAAAGGTCCGGCGGAAACTAGCCGGCAATTTCTGCGTCATGTGCTGGCGACGATCGCCTATCGTGGCGGCAAGGCGATGCGCGGCGCCCCAGCCGGGTTCGCCGAATTCCACGCTTCCGAGACGACTCGTACTCCTGGCCAAATCCTGGCGCACATCGGCGATCTATTGGATTGGGCTCTTTCGCAAGTTAGCGGGAAAGAGAGGTGGAGCGATTCGAAACCGATTGCTTGGGACGATGGGGTGAAGAGGTTCTTCGCCGGTTTGAAAGCGCTTGACGACTATATCGCCTCGGATGCAACGCTGAGTTGTACACCTGAAAAACTTTTTCAGGGAGGGCTCGCGGACATGCTCACACACATCGGGCAAATCTCGATGTTGCGTCGCCTGGCCGGTTCTCACGTACGCGCGGAGAATTATTCTCGCGCCGAAATCGTTACGGGCCGAGTCGGTTCCGAACAAACTCCGCCCGAGAGGGAATTCAATTGATCGTAAGGCATTTTCGCTGCGTGAGATTTCCGGCGGGCGAATGAGGCGGGGAATAA
>Ga0302304_10001605_pt1 | contig 11741 bp, 7 predicted proteins | sample III_Palsa_E2_2_FD_198769 | JGI IMG/M metagenome (GOLD analysis project Ga0302304, IMG submission 198769) | Peat permafrost microbial communities from Stordalen Mire near Abisko, Sweden - III_Palsa_E2_2 | ecosystem: Environmental > Terrestrial > Soil > Palsa > Peat permafrost | place: Sweden...
CTGATGAGGCGTCGGACGCGGGCGTTGCGTATAACGAGACGGGGAAGACGGTTGCTGGGATGGGAGCGGATTTTCGCGATCTGAATAACGATGGGCTGCCTGACATCTTTCATACCGCGATGTTTGGCGATACGTTCCCGCTCTATGCGAATGACGGAAAGGGGCAGTTTAGCGATGTCACCAGTTCGTCGGGGCTGACGGCCGCGACGGGAAGGCTCACCGCGTGGGGTACGGGTGCGTATGACTTTGATAATGACGGATGGAAGGATTTGTTCACGGCGAATGCGGCGATTCTGGATAATTCGGTGGAGGTCGAGCATAGGCCCTACCGGCTGTCGAACGGGATTTTCAGGAATACTGGGAATTTTAAATTCGAGGATGTGAGCGGAACAGCGGGGGGCGACTTTGCAGTTGCTGCGGCTCATCGTGGGGCTGCGTTTGGAGACTTAAACAATGATGGGAAGATGGATGTTGTGGTCACTGTGCTGAATGGACCACCAGAAATTTTCATGAACCATACAGAGAGCGATCATCACTGGATCCTTCTGAAGCTGGTGGGCGTGAAGGATAATCGCGACGGGCTTGGGACCAAGGTTAAGATCACGACGGCGCATGGAAGTCAGTACAACGAGGCGACGACGGCTGTCGGCTACAACTCATCGAGTGATAAGCGCGTTCACTTTGGGCTGGGTGGGGATGCGGTGATCGATCGGATTGAGCTTTGGTGGCCTACCGGGGTCAAGCAGGTTCTCCGCGACGTAAAGGCAGACCAGGTGCTGACGATACGTGAGGCGTCGGAAGCTAACAAGTAATCGCTGCGCACGGAGCTTAGGAAGAAGGTTGCTGATGCAATAACTTTCGAGCCAGGTCCTGTTGCTGATTGCGATTCAGCAGGTCGATGACTCCCTGCACTACTTCAGGTTGATCTTTCGAATAGGTGACTAATAACTCGGCGGTCAGGTTCGCATTTTTCACGTCGCCGAGATGGAAGTAAGCGTCGCACAGAATGAATAAGAGCGACGGTACGGTGGTCTTGGATTTTGACAACAGGTTCGCAGCGTCAGCCCAGCGTCCCTGGCGATAGCGGATCTCGCCAAGTTCAGCGAGTGCCGACTGATCGTTTGGATGAATTGCCAGCTCGGCGTTGAATTCCTTTTCTGCTTTGCCTAGATCATCTTGCTGGAGCGCGAGAATTCCAAGCGACGTGTGGGCGCCGCGGACTGTTGGGTCCAACTGCAACGCTTTACGCAGACAGCGCTCTGCATCGTTTGGCCTGTCCATGGAGGAATACAGCGTTCCTGCAAGGACGTAGGAGCCGGCTGGGGTGGCGAAGGGACCCTTGGACTGATCGCGAAAGAGTTGCAGCGCCGCCGACTCCTTGCTAGCGAGCAGGAGTTGCCGCGCTTGTTCCCAAACTTTGTTTTCTTTGTCGGCATCTGCCTGCGGAGCGGCGGACGAAGCCTGTTCCAGCATGGTGCGATGAAGCTCTGCCTCGTACTTTGCGTCCGCGGTTCTGCCGAGGCCCGCGTAGGCTTTGGAGAGATAAAAGTGGGCGAGGATCTGGGTGGGATCCTGGCGAAGGAGTTGCTCAAGCAGGTTGGCGGCTTGCTGATAGTTCTTGAGTTCGAGTTCGCATTGGCCTAGTTCGAGGAGCGATGGGGCGTCGTCGCTTTTGACTTGGAGAATCGCTTGAAAGATTGGCTTGGCATCCTGCCACTTCCCTAGCTTTACGTAGACGGCGGCGAGGAGGGCTTGCGCGGTGAGGTCGTTCGGTTTGCGCTGAGCTGCCTGCGTGGAATATTGCAAGGCCTGGTCGAGATCCATATTTCGGAAACTTGCGACGGCTAGATCGAAGTCGATGCGATCAAGGGTTGGATCGGATTGCTGCGCCTTGAGGAGCCACGGCATTGCGGCCTGGTTGTCTCCAGAGCTGCAAAGGAGTTCTCCATATTTCTGCCACACGGACGCGTTCTTTGGGTCGACCTTGAGGCACTGCTGGATGGTCTTGAGAGCAAGGTCATTGTCGCCGTTGAGGTGGTAGGCCTGGGCCAGGTAGTAGAGGGTATCGCGATCGCGCGGTGAGTATTTTACGGCGCGGGTGAGGAGGCTAATTGCTTCCGCATTGTGGCCGGTCTGCAGTTGGTAGAGGCCGACTTTGAAGAGCAGCTCGGGATCGGTTGGGGCGAGCTTCAGCGCTGCCTGGAAGGACTCGATGGCGTCGGATCCGTTCCCCAGGTCTTCCAGCAGCGCTCCCTGAAACTTCAACGCGGGCTCGAAGTTTGGGTGATGAGCGAGGAGGTCCCGCTTTCGTCACCATGTTCGGCGATCGCAATGGCCTGATGCAGCTGGGACATCACGGCGGGATTGCTCGGTGGAGAGGCATTCTGTGCGCTAAGGCTCGCGATACCGCAGCACAGAAGGAGCGACGGAAGGAGGCAATGGGTTGTGATGGGCTGTAAGTAGCGTGCCAGGCACCGGTTCAGCGAGGAACAGGTTGCCGGATGGATTCCGTCGAACGAGGGGTGTCGCCGCATGCTGTGTTGCTTTCAAGAAGTGGCTGGTCGAACAACGATTGGGGGCTTGTCGTTCATTTGAAAGCAATTAATGGGGTTTGTCACTACGAATCGAAAGCCCGCTGAGAAGGGCGGCTTTTAGCCTTAACTGAAGAGCTCGGCTATAGGTTCGCAGGTGGCTGCGTCCTGTAGAAATCTGAGATGGGGTTGTTTGGTGGACCTGATCGGGATCGAACCGATGACCTCTTCCATGCCATGGAACTTGCAAAATGCTAAGTTATTGACGGTAAAGCAGTTAGTAACCGGCAAAACCGGCAAAACCGGCCTAATCGGCGGTCTTTGACACAAACTTTGACACAAACTCTTAAGGGCGGGTGAGCTGGGTCGTGGCGGGCCAGCTCAGCACTATTCTTTAGTTTTGCACAGCTAGCAACGTCTCCCATGGTTGGCGAAGCCAGAAGAGTGCAATCACTAAAATGACTTCAATGGATCTAGATATGGCTGAGAAGAAGCTGGACAGACTAGATGCGGACTACGCGGATGTTCGCAACGGCATCGTCGATTTGTTGCAAGCCGCTCGTGTCGCGTCAGCGCGCAGCATTAACGCGGTCATGACCGCGACGTATTGGGAAATCGGAAGACGCATCGTTGAATCTGAGATGCGAGGAGAGAACCGGGCGGAATACGGTGAGAAGTTGGTGGAGCAACTCGCCAAGGACCTCACGCGGCGTTTCGGACGCGGGTTCGGCAGAGCCAATCTTTGGCAGATGAGGGGTTTTTATCGAACCTGGCCGGAGAGGAACATTCTCCAGACGCCGTCTGGACAATCTGCTAACCCTGCCGCGAGATCGACCATATCGGACATCACCGCCGTCGCGAACCGCTTCCCGTTACCATGGTCCGCCTATGTACGGCTGCTCTCGGTGAGAAACCAAGAGGCTCGCCAATTCTACGAAGCCGAAGCGTTGCGCTCCGGATGGTCGGTTCGCCAGCTCGACCGCCAGATTGGCAGCCAGTTCTACGAGCGCATTGCGCTATCCCATAACAAGACAGCGATGCTTGAAAAGGCTGGCGTCCCCCAATCCGGCGATGCGATCTCGCCGGAAGAAGCAATCAAAGATCCTTTCATACTCGAATTTCTCAACCTGAAAGACGAATACTCAGAATCAGAACTCGAAGAAGCGCTGATCCAACATCTAGCGGACTTCCTGCTAGAACTGGGCGACGATTTTGCGTTCCTGGGCCGTCAACGTCGGCTGCGCTTGGATGACAATTGGTTTCGAATCGATCTCATCTTCTTTCATAGGCGTTTGCGGTGTTTGCTGATCGTCGATCTAAAAGTGGGCAAGTTCGGCTACGCTGACGCAGGTCAGATGCACCTCTATCTCAGTTACGCTAAGGAACACTGGATGAAGCCTGGTGAGAATCCTCCCGTTGGTTTAATCCTTTGCACGGAGAAGGGCGTAGCGGAAGCTCACTACGCACTCGATAACCTGCCAAACAAGGTCCTTGCCGCGGAATATAGGACTGTTCTCCCCGATGAAAAGCTGATTGCTGATGCGTTAGAGCGCTCACAAGCTGAGATTCAGGAACGTAGAACGACCGGTTGAATCCGAACATGCCGAATTCTCGTTACTGGTCCGTCGATGAGCTCATCGGCGATCACCATCAATCCAGAGGCATTGCTGACGGGAAGAGCGTTTAGCGGTACTAATCCATAGGGGGAGTCGCGCCTAAAGCCCCAACACCTCACCCACCCCGGCATAGCGATAATTTTCCCCAAGACGCTTCTGCAAAATCGCGAACGTCTTCTCGCCAGTACAGTGGCCCAGCGCCGTCCGGTGCACGTGATACGTATCCAACAGCGCGGAGACCGTGTGATCGATCTGACTCGGCGTCGAAACGACCAGGTGCAGGCCTCCGACTAGTTCAAAGATCGAGCTCGTATGTGTCTGCGCCGCCACGTTCGCAAGAATGTTTTCGACGCCTGGGTGAGAGCACCCTACGATCACGACAGGCCCCTTCGGCGTGTCCAGAATCAGCGATACCTCGGACATATCGCGAAAGCCCGGAGTTCCCGACAGCGTACTGATCAGGTGAATATGAGGGGTGATATCCGTGAGCTTCGTCACCACACGGAACCGGGCCGCAGGCCATGCCGTGCCATGCGCTGGTGATGGCGTGGGCGGAGTGCCTCCGAAGTAGCGCATCTTCGCCGGCAAGGAAGGGTCCTCGACAGCAGGCGCGAAAAACCCAGTCGGCGTCGACTGCATGAACGTTTCGTCGCTGGGCACATACACCGGCACCTTCGGATTCACTGAGAGAACATAGCGCAGCCCCGACGTATGATCGCCGTGGCGATGCGACAACACCACCAGGTCAATTTTCGATAGGTCGACGCGCAGGCGCTTAATATTGGTTTCAAACATCGCCGCATCGTTGCCCGTGTCGAACAGGATCCGTTTTCCTTCGAACTCCACCAGCGCGGCATAACCCCAATCGAGCGCAAGGCCAGGCTTGTCCGAGAATGCATCGTAGAGGACGGTGATCTGGTTTCCCGTCGCCGCGCTCTGCGCCGCAATAGGAGAAGCACAACCGATCAGAAGCGCGAGCAGCAGGGCGAATGGAGAGCGTGGCATGGACAAGATTGTAGGCTCTTGCCCGTCGCTCGCCCGGGAAAGCAGAAACCGACTGGATCCGTACCGATATGTCGGCCAGCGGAGTGGAATCTAGGAAGATTCCGGCGTGTCCGGTTCCAGACCAATCCGATCATTCACCGCGTTGAGGAAACGTTGTTTGCAGCCCAGGTACCGCTCCGTCGTTTGCACAGAGACGTGTCCCAACAGGAACTGAATCTGTTCCAGTTCACCACCGGCCTGATGGCAAAGACGGGCACACGTCCGACGGAGGTCGTGCGGTGCGAGGGACGGAATCTCACAGTCCTTTGCTTTCTGTTTCACGACGCCCCAAATGACCTTGGGGCTAAATCCGGTACCCCAAATCCTGCCAGCCTTATTAATCGAACGAAAGAGCGTGCCGGTTGTAATCCCGGCGGCCGTCATCCAGGCGTCAATTGCAGCTTTCACCCAATCTGGAATGGGTACGGTTCGTATGTGGCCGCCTTTGCCGAAAAGATCGGCTATGACCCAGTGTTCCTCTCTCTGCTGTATGTCTTCAACGCGCAAAGCAGCTAATTCCGCCCGGCGAAGCCCGCAACCCAGCAGAATAGCCAATGTGGCATAGTCTCGTTTGCCTCGAAGACTTGTGCTGTCTGCTGTTAACAACAAGCGCTTGCCTTGTTCGGCCGTGAGCCAATTGCCAACGGGCACTCCCAACCGCTTTGCACCTTTTACCCGGCGAATGCCAGCAGCCAGGTCTGCACTGAGAAGACCGCAATCAGCCGCCTCGTAGGCCAGCCTCCGGACGGCGGCTAAACGCAGGTTGATAGTGGTTGATGCATAGTGCCGCTGTTCAAGAAATATCCGATACCGGGTGACCACAGTCTTATTGAAAGCGAGCCTGGGTTCCGAGCAATACCATTCGATGAATTCTCTGATTGCATAATCGTAAGTTCGTTGTGAACTTCGAGACGTCAGGCTGTTCAACACGGCTGACTTCGATTGCTCAAGATCCGGGAGTTTCAGAACATGCTTGGGTGTCCGCTTACGACATGGCTTGCTCTTTGCCATCGGTACGGCCTCCTTTTGCCGTGGCAAACAGCATCATCCTGATCGCAATTATTGGTCTATCGCACCCTGCGGCGTTTATGAGACTGGTCCAATATTGGCCCCTTAAGCGACGCTGGATGAGTGAATTGACCTGTTATCACCAATCGACATGGCCCAACCCATGGTATTGATGGCTTCGGCATCCGGAAGCTTTCGGGCGATCGCGATTCGGCCAGGTAATCCAAGCACGACTTCCGCTATCGCTAGAAAAGCCGCGATGAGCGCAACCCCGACTCAGAATGTGAGATAGTCCCAGACTGTCAATGGAAAACCGAGCGTATCGATGACCTGCTGCGGAGATTCACGCGCCGCGTCGAAGCTCGGGAGATGTCACAAATCGTCGGCCGGGTCGCGTTCCTACTGGCGGTCTTCTTGACACTCGAGCTAGGTCTAACGCGAAACCATTCTCCGGCGGTGACGATAAATTGAATGCAACACGTGTAGTTCGGCAGCAGGATATGGAACTCCGGCGCCCTTGCTTTTGTCCCAATCGCTAATTTCGAGGATGCCCGCAGTGAGATTGAACGATTGCGATTGTGTGTCAAAGAAGGCTTCGCAGAACCGAATCTGGCGATTGGGCACGAAGACATTTTTATTTGTCCGCGCATTGATCTCCTCCGCTTTGTGCGTATCCATGGCAACTGTCAGTTCTGACAGGTGTGAAGAAATTCTGGACTCTGTAGGCTGTGCTGAGTGACGGCCTAGGTCGTATTCGCACTGACAACGAGCTCAAGGGCACTTACCGGCGACCCATTAGGCTAACCGATCTGCCCCAGGCCGCCTTGCGTATTTCGTTCTTGAAGAATTGCTCTAAGAGTCACAAGTGCATCGATGGGGCAACTCATTTCATCTAGCCAAGTTTCACGAATTAAGTTTCACGAAACCGGCGGCGCCGTCCTTCCTCGCACCATCGGAGGTGAACCTAAGAGCTCGGCTCGATCCGCGAAAATTCCAGATGTGAGCCGGCTGTGTTTCCAGCGACGGATAGCGCTAGCCGAAAAAAGCAGTGGGGCCAGATCCGTCACAGTTGCGTTGAGAGTTCGGATAGACAGTTCAATGGGGTATACACCGCGTGCACCTCATAGTTCCCAACCGAATGGAAAAATTAGGGGCGTGCAGAGAGGGTCTCACAATCGAATGGAGTATTGCGCGCTACAGAAGTTATCCGACGAAGATTTGATGGCTCATTTGCGGTCGGGCCGTCATGACGCGCTTGCGGTCATCGTGGACCGTTATCAACGCCTGGTTTGGAGTGTCGCTAAGAGGATTGTCGGTGACATAGGCGAGGCGGAAGATGTTGTCCAGATTGTTTTTCTGGATTTATTCCAAAAAGTGGAACTTTTTGACCCTCAGCGGGGAACACTTAAAGTGTGGCTTCTTCAACTTGCGTACACGAAGGCCATCAATCGTCGTTATCACCTGAAACGAAGGCGCTTCTACGATCAGGCTGAAATCGAGGAAGACGTGGTGGTCTTTGCTACGCCCCCGGGCGCATCCCGTTATGGGTTCAGCACCGGGGAGTCGTCCAGGCTCGTGCGCCAGGTGATGGACACTTTGAATCCGAACCAAAGAACGGCGGTAGAACTAATCTCGTTAGAGGGACTTACATTTGAGGAGTTGGCGAGCCGGACGGCGCAAACGCTTTCTAACGCCAAACATCATTATTATCGGGGGATGATGAGGCTCCGAGAGGTCCTGTCGGAAAAGGCAGGACAACCGGACCAGTCGAAACGACAACGAACAAAAGGAAGGGTGGGAGGCACCAATGCTTGAGCACGCCAAATATGAAGAGTGGTGTGTTCTGGCAGCGGCAGGACAGATTTCGGCCGAGGAATTCGCCGAGTTACGGACTCACCTCCGGGAGTGTATCCACTGCCAGGGACTACGCCAGGAGATGCAGGATATACATTCGGTTTGGTTGACCCAGGCGCGACAGCAGGGACCAGAAATGTATGATCAGCAGGTCGTTTTGCGAACTAAGATTCTCGAGGCCTTGCGAGAGGCCGGAGCCCAGTTCTCCGAAGAAGTTGATACCGGGATCACGGCGCCCCGAACCCCGCTCACGCTATTCGAGGTAATCTACAGGCCCACGCCAGCCTGGGCGATAGCGGCGATGGCTCTCATCGCTGCGTTCCTGGGCTTTGAGGCTGGAACGCACAATCATGCTCGACAGGCGGATGGCCAAAAGGTCTCCCTTGGGCCGGTTGCGGCTCCAACGTATCGCCCCTCGGACGCCGCGGTCGCGTCCAACGATGAGCCAAAGGCCCCAGCTCTGCAAAACTCGCAAGTAGATTTGGAACAAAGGCTCATCGCTTCCGAATCTGAGCGCACCAAAGCACTGGCAGATGCCCAGGCGCTCAGGAAAGACATCGCTGCTTTACAAAGCAGCAGAGATCAGGATGCGAACCAGATTGCTCAGTTCAAAGCGCGCTCCCAGCAGGACGTGGATGCAAACGCATCGGCCCAGGCTGAACTGCGGTCTTTGAAGGCATCAGAGAATGAGAAGACTGCCGACCTGGCTGCGACCGAGATTCAATTACGCGAACTGGAGGGCAAGCTCGCGGATCAGCGCACGGCGGCACAACGGGAAGAAGCGTTGGCAGAAGTTTCATCCAGCAGTGAAATGCGTGACGTGATTGCTTCCCGGAATCTGCACATCATCGACGTAGCCGATGTGACCAACAACGGTGTTAAAAAGCCGTTCGGCCGAATTTTCTACACCGAACGAAAGTCGCTGATCTTTTATGCCTACGACCTGGCGGGTGCCAAGGGCACAAAGACCTTTTATGCCTGGGGACATCGCGAGGGCGATCCGAACACGACTCTCGCGTTGGGATCTCTTCATCTCGACGACCCGGAACAGAGACGATGGGTTTTCAAATCCAACGACGCGAAGGTTCTATCGCAGATCGATTCGGTATATGTAACGCTGGAGCCAACGCCAACTGCGGGTGAGAGGCCCAAAGGGCAAAAAATCCTTACCGCCTTTCTCGGCACGCCAGCGAATCACCCTTGAATTTGATGAAGCGGAGTGAACCTCGCGATCAAAGGGACGGTAGCCTAGCCTTCTTCTAAGGAATCACTTTTCACCGTTTCGTGCGTATGGATGTGCGGATAAGGCGATAAGATGGCCCCGATGAGAGTCACAGCTGATCCCCATAAATCTCATTGGCTCGTACTCCTGATTATCGGGACGCTGTGTTGTGTGGGTCGGGCCTTCGCCCAAACCGATACGGCGACGATCTCCGGCTACATAACCGACCAGTCTGGCGCCGCAATCGCCGGAGCCGCGATCAAACTAACCAACGTCGAGACAAATACCGATGTCAGCCAATCCTCAAATGGGTCGGGCCTGTATGTCTTTACCAGCGTAAAACCCGGGCATTATCGCATCGTTGTACAGAAGCCAAGGTTCAGAGAGATCGCGCTGACGGATATGACGGTGAACGTCCAGGATCTACTGAGTCGCAATTTCCGGATGCAGGTCGGATCCGTTGGAGAGTCAATCACGGTCAACGGCGACATCGCTTATATCAACACCGTATCGGGGACGGTCAGCACCGTGGTTGATCAGCAGTTTGTCGACAATATGCCGCTGAACGGGCGCAGCTTTCAGTCCCTGATCGCGCTCACGCCAGGTGTGATGTTTGTAGCTACCGGGTTGGCGGACAATCAGTTCGTAGTCAACGGGCAACGTCCCGACGCGAACTACTTTATGGTGGACGGAGTCAGTGCCAACTTTGGGGTTGCGGCGACCTATGACATCACTGAGAGCTTAGGCGGTACGACACCGGCCTTCACCGCTGCCGGCGGTACCAACGGCCTGGTGTCGGTCGATGCGATGCAGGAGTTTCGAGTTCAGACTTCCACGTATGCTCCAGAATTTGGGCGCAGCACCGGGGGCCAGATTTCGATCGTTACGAAATCCGGCACGAATCAATTTCACGGCTCTGCGTTCGACTATCTGCGGAACGATGTGTTTGATGCCCGAAACTGGTTCGACATGCCGCCGCTTCCCAAGCCACCTCTGCGCCAGAATGATTTTGGCGGCACGTTGGGCGGCCCGCTCAGAACGGATAAGCTCTTCTTTTTCTTCTCCTATGAAGGGCTGAGGGTGTTGATCCCCGAGACCGCATCGTCCTATTTCTACACGACGTCTGCGCGGCAGGTTGTCGCTCCTGCTTATAAGCCGTATGTCAATGCATTGCCTGTGCCGACCGCGCCGCCGGTCGATCCCACTTGCGATAACGTCACCAAGCCATGCATCGCCCCGCTCACCGTCGCCTATTCGGATCCATCAGAACTCAATGCCACGAGCTTGCGCATCGACTATTCCGTCGATAAGAAGATCAATCTCTTCGGGCGCTACGACCATGCGCCGTCAAGCGAATCGATCCGACACTGGGAAGAAGAGCTTATCGACAATGTGGCAACCGACACCGCGACTATGGGCGCTACTATCCGGTTTGCTCCCACAAAGGTCGATGACTTCCGCGTCAACTGGAGCCGGGCCACGGGGACGGTCATTCACAATCTCACCGATTTCCACGGAGCAATTGTTCCTTCCGACTCAGTGATTTTCCCGGCTCCTTTTAGCGCGAATATGGGGCAGGCGCTGGTTAGCTTTCCCGACGGTGATGGCATGGAAGTGCGAGTGGGGGCGTTAAGTCTCAACACCCAGCGGCAGCTTAATTTCGTAGACGGTTTCTCGTGGACCCTCGGCACCCACCAGCTGAAAACGGGTATCGACTATCGACACTTGCGCCCGACGAATGGCGATTCGACTGGCTGGTCGGTCTTTCCAGCGGCCTTTAGTTCGCTGATTGCCGGTACAGCAGATTTCATTCTGCTCGACGCTAGCGATCACCTCTCCGTCAACATTGACAATTACTCGCTCTACGCTCAAGACACGTGGAAGGCAGGGCGTCGGCTCACTCTCACCTACGGGCTCAGATGGGAGATCAATCCGCCGCCATCTCGAGTAGCAGGGCAGCCACTTTATGTGACCGAGGGAATCTTCAATTCGCTGCCTCCCGCCGTTGTACCCGGGAACTTATGGAGTACAACGTTCAGCAATCTTGCGCCTAGGATCGGCGCAGCCTACCAATTGACGCCCGGAACGGTAGTCCGAGGAGGATATGGACTCTTTTATGACCTGGGCTACGGTGACGCAGGGGTTGCCGCCTCGAACTTTCCCTATGATCGCAACCGCTTTACCAGCGGGCCTTTCAATCCTGTTAGCACGCTCTTCCAGCCTCCGCCGTTTTCCACCACGATTGGACCAGGCGTTTTGTACATCGCCGCTTTCGATCCGCATCTGCAACTCCCATTGACCATGCAGTGGAATGCCGCCATCGAAAGAACGCTGGGATCCAAGCAAACCTTCACCGCGACCTACGTGGGGTCGGACGACAGCCGGCTGCTGCGAGAGGACGACATCCTCCCGCCGGCTTTTCTGGATCTTGGCCTTGCTGGCAATATCATCGCGATTCACAACCTG
>Ga0302304_10001611_pt1 | contig 11717 bp, 5 predicted proteins | sample III_Palsa_E2_2_FD_198769 | JGI IMG/M metagenome (GOLD analysis project Ga0302304, IMG submission 198769) | Peat permafrost microbial communities from Stordalen Mire near Abisko, Sweden - III_Palsa_E2_2 | ecosystem: Environmental > Terrestrial > Soil > Palsa > Peat permafrost | place: Sweden...
AATGTTTCGAAATTAACCTAAATTTATTGTATTTGTCTTTACCGCCCAAATTGTTGTTTTAGATCAATTAATCACTAAGCTACGGCCGGCCCTGCCGTTGAAATGATCCCTGCCGGGTGACTGAAAAAATCGGCTACTACGGCTTTAGGTTCATTTCTGAGCGTCCGGTATTGGAATGGCGACATATTCAGGTGCTTTTTAAACAGTCTTGAGAAATAATAAGGGTCTTCGTATCCAAGCATGGAGGCGATATCCTTGATCTTCATTTCCGAATGATACAAAGCGGAACATGCCTTCTCCAATTTCAGCCGGATGAAATATTCCATCGGCGGGATGCCTGTGGTCTTGTGAAAAACGCTGGAAAAATGGGAGGTGGATAAATCGCTTTTCAAGGCCATTTCCCTTATGGTAATGATATGATCCAATTTGTTTTTCATATAGGTGATGATATCGGAAACCATGTCGACGGTATCACGCTTTTTTTCTATATAATATTTTTCGGTAACCCCGACCGAACCGGTGGAAAAGAGAACGGCTGCAATAAAATGATAGAGGCACAGATTTGCATTGATGAGGTTTTCTTTGCTGAAGCCCTTTTCGAGGTTTTGGTACATGGTTTCCCATAATAGCGGTCCCATTTCATCGGGAACGATCGGGCGCGGCTCATAACCGATGCCGATGCCGAACCGGCGGTTGTACATTTCAGCGTCTTGTACACTGAAGTGTACCCAGTATATTGACCAGGAGGTTGTCGCAGTAGTGCCATAGCTGATGGGGTCCTTTGTGGCCGGCAGGATGACGAATTGGTTGGCCGAAAGTTCAAAACGCTTGTCACCGATCCTGTACCAGCCCCTGCCGTCGACGCAATAGATCAGTACGTTGTCCGAACATCCCTCTCTTCCTTCCGTATGATGGCCGGTGGCATTGGAAATGCAGCCAAGTTCGGACACGTAAAGGCGGCGTAGTACCGGGTCCGGCATGACGATTTCTTTTCGGACCGAATGCGGCAAGGAGATCAGTTTTTTGCCGCAAGATTCATCATATTTTCTCATAGTCCTCATATTTTTCATTTTACATATGGCAATCAAATGGAGTTCCTTCTTATCAATACGGTCGGGATGACCTCCCGGATCTTTTTCCGGGTTATCACAAAATCTGCAGCCTTTTCCGCCATCAACCTGAAATCGGTTGAATACGTGGTGATACCGTCACAGATGATCTCCTTTACGACATCATCATTGTGTGACAGGATACCTACTTCCTTGCCCAGCTTCATATTCTTCAGCCGGGAATCCTTGAGCATTTCCCATAATTCCGCATTGTTGATGGTATAATAGACTTTATTGCGTTGCAAAGACCCGGGTACATATTCGGCCTTTATACTTCCCCTGATCTTGTAGTCACGAATGAATTTCTTGAATGCTCTCAGTATCTCAATGGGTGTATCGGACCCGGGGCGATAGTAAAAGATCATTTCTTCGAATTGCCGGATGGTGTCGCTCAATTCTGCAAACGCCGCATAGGAAGCTTGCTCGAATTCCTGGACAACGTAGGAAAAATTACCGGCCATCGGCTCATAGCGGTCGATCATCAGGAACTTGTCGAATGGGAGGGTAGCCAATATCCCGGCCGTTCTTTTATGGGGGATAGGGGCAATGACATACATGCCGTACTTACCCCTGATATTGGAAACAATATTTTCAAAAACGGCTATGTTATTATGGTGGAAGAATACATCGATGTGCACGGCCTTACCCAGCCGCGAACGAAAGGTCTTATAGAAATTTTCCTGGAAAGAGTCGAAGGCGAACAGCAATAAGGATATCCTGACCTGCTGATCCGTATCCTCATTGGAAACAAAGAATCCCAGTCTTTTTTTGGATTCCACGATACCCCTTGTGGTCAATTCTTTATATCCCCGCGCAATCGTTTCCCTGGCAAAGCCCAGTTCTTTGATCATATTGTTCACCGACGGCAGCATATCGCCTTTGGTGACGATCCGGGCATTAATGGCATTGATCATTCCCTGCACCAATTGCTCATGCTTGGATAACCCCGGGGTTCCTTCTAATTCAATGATTTGGTCGTAGATCCCTCTCATATGGCAGCGTCTGTACTATACTATACTATACTATACTACAAAAATAGAAAACCCGGCCAATTTTCCAAATTTAATTATGCCCTGCGGGTCATTATCAGCAAAAAATCCATCCCTTTCGGCTAATAACCCATTCTTCCATATGTCCATAAAGGAGACATTTGATGCGAAATGATGTATAAACAGACTGTCATGTTTTTAAGAATGCTTGCAGCCGTGCTATTGTCATTACTTTCCCTCCGATCTATTGCCCAAAAAGCGTCGTCTGCATCCGGAACGTCTGCATCCGGGCAACCGGTGCTGATCCGGATCGGCACCAATGATAACCTGCTCCTTCTCGGGGTGGATACGAACCGGCAGCTGCAACAATTATATTATGGCCTCGGGTCAGCCAACGACACACCCGCGGCGAACGTGATCGCCAGTAGCCCGCCCGCCTATCCGACCTATGGGAAAGCTTACTCCGAAGTGGCTCTTCGACTGACCCATAGCGACGGAAATATGACCACGGACCTCGTCTATGACCGGCATACTTCTCAGCGTATCGACGACAATACCGACCTCACCACCATCCGCCTGCACGACAGCTACTATCCGGTTACTGTGTCGCTGTTCTATAAGACGTATAAGAAAGAAAACATCATCGCACAATGGGTGCAGGTCGACAACGGCGAAGACGGACCGGTAATGCTCAACGACTTTGCCAGCGCCGGACTTTCTTTTCTGTCTTCTTCCTACTATCTCACCTCTTATTATGGAGACTGGGCACGGGAATTCAATATGACCGAAACACAACTCCAGCCAGGTATCCGGATCATCGATTCCAAACTGGGTGTCCGGGCCGATCAACGCGGCAATCCTTCCTTCCTCCTGTCCCTGGACAGACGATTGCACGAAGATGATGGGCAGGTGATGGGCGCTACGCTGGCATGGCCCGGCAATTATCAACTGAAATTTGAAGTCAACAGCGATCACCGTCTTAGCGTGATTTGCGGCATGAACCCCGCCGCCTCTGCATATACCCTCGACGCACACCACTCTCTTACTACCCCGTCCCTGCTGCATACATGGTCCTCCACGGGCGCAGGAACCGTGACGCAGCGTTTTCACCGCTGGGCCCGTACCTACGGCATCAGAGATGGATATGGTTCGAGGGACGTGCTGCTCAACAACTGGGAAGCGACCTATTTTAATTTTGACGAGCCGAAACTGACCACGATCATCAAGGAAGCAGGCGCCATGGGATTCGATCTCTTCCTGCTCGACGACGGATGGTTTGGCAATAAATATCCCCGTAATAACGACGACGCAGGCCTTGGCGATTGGGAGGTCAACATCAAAAAATTACCCCATGGCATCCCATACCTGGTAGACCAGTGCCGGCAGAACCACCTGAAATTCGGCATCTGGATCGAACCGGAAATGGTCAACCCGAAAAGCGAACTTTTTGAACGACACCCCGATTGGGTCATAACGGCCCCGCACAGGGCCCTGGACCTCCTGCGTAACCAATTGATCCTCGACCTTTCCAATCCTAAGGTGCAGGACTATGTCTATCAGTCCATCTGGAAATTGTTGTCGGAGAACCCCGGCATCAGCTATGTCAAATGGGATTGCAATCGTTATATCACCAACCCCGGCTCCTCCTGGCTTGGCAAAGACCGGCAGTCCAACCTGTTTATCGATTACCCGGCTGCCCTCCTGTCGCTCATCAATAAGGTTCGCACAGCCTTCCCGAAAGTGACGCTGATGGTCTGCTCCGGCGGCGGTGGACGCCTGGACTATGCCACCATGCCCTATTTCCAGGAATATTGGACCAGTGATAATACCGACGCCGTCGACCGCATCAGGATCGGCTGGGGACTGGGCTATTTCTTCCCATCCGTTGGCTATGCCTCCCATGTTTCCAATGTTCCAAACGGCATTACCGGCAGGACCACTTCCCTCAAGTTCCGGTTCGATGTGGCGATGACCGGCAAACTGGGCATGGACCTCCAGCCCATGCAAATGACCCCGGCGGAAAAGACCTTCTCCAAAAATGCCATCCAAACCTATAAAAGCATTTCGGATATCGTCCTCCATGGCGATCTGTACCGGCTCCTGTCCCCCTTCGAAGGCGACAGGGCAGCGTTGATGTATGCCGCGGAAGACAGCTCAAAAGCCGTGGTCTTTTCCTATCTTTTACACAAAAACATCGACCAGAACCCGGACAGATCGGTACTCCGCTTGAAAGGCCTGAAGAAGGACGCCCGTTACCTGTTGACCGAATTGAATAGGGGAGAAAAAAGCCGGCTGGGCGATTGGGAAGGACGGACCTTTACCGGCGAATTCCTGATGACGGTTGGAGTACAGTTCTCCATGTCCGACGAATACGAAAGCGCCGTATTTAAATTGACATCTTTACCCGTGCCCTCACCCCCGGACACCGCCATCTTTACCGGTCAGCAGGTCAGCGTCATCCTTCACCATTCTTCCGGCAAGGTCGATTATCACTTCTCTTCCGGTATCACCCTGAACAATACCGTGGCATACGTGAACGACGTCCGCACAGGTTACGACTGTTCCGCCGACTATCCCCAACATTCCTGGCACACGGACAACCTCCATGACAGCCTTGGCAGCGGCATCCGCATCCACCTGACCCATACCGGGAAAAAGGGAGCCCCCGATCTTGAACAACTGATCACCATCTACAAAAACCGCCCCTTTCTGTTAATAACCTTGCAGGCATCCAGCCCGCTGTCCGTTGAGACCCGCGACATCAGCCCCCTGGCCATTCTCCCGCAGCAGGGGGGCGCTCTGTCCATACCCGGCGACGAACCCAGGATACTGGATGTGCCGTTCGACAATGATGACTGGGTCAATGACGTGGAGCGCAGCTGGCCATCCGGTAACGAGCCGGTCGTATCCGGCATCAGCTATGAGTTGTCTGCCATATATGATAATGCGGGCAGTGGGCGTGACAATACGGGCAGTGCGGGCATCGTAATGGGCAGCCTGACCCACGACTTCTGGAAGACGGGCATCCGTTATCGCGCTGCAACAACATTGGGCCTGCTGGATTCGCTTCTGATATTCGGCGGCGCCGCCACCGCGGATAACGCCTCTCTGCCTGCCGACTATGGAGGCAAGGATGGAACGCATGATCTGGCCCTCCACGGAACCCAACGGGGAACAACCGTCAGGGCGCCGCTGATCTATCTTTGTGCTCCCCGTGATGTGCGTACGGCTTTTGTGGGATATGGCGAGATGAATGCCCTGCTGAATGGCAGGCTTTCCTGGAAAGGGCATGCCCCGGTATACTGGAACAGTTTCGGCGTGGAAGACGTACTTGGGATGAGGAAGATCATGATGCCTGCCGGGGTAAAAGAAATTTCCGACTTCCTTTATACCCTCGGACCTTTTAACCGGTATGCATCTCCGGTATTGAGCATCGACTCCTACGATCAGGGCATCTATACTACCGCTGTACTGGATTCTATCAGCCTCTACGGGGCGCAGCATAACCAGCAGATGGGGTTCTATTTCATTCCCTTTGCCGAATGGACCTGGAAAAATTCCATCAGCGACGGTTTGCTGCAGGGAACCCGGACACCGCTCAGGGACGTAGTTCTGCGAGACAGCAGCGGCCAGCCCATCCAGTACAAGACCGGGGATTTCGGGGCCTATGCTCTGGATCCTACCCATCCCGCCGTCCGGGAGGCCATTATCGCCTCATTGGAAAAAGCAAGGGCCATCCATGCCCGCTTTCTCAAAATAGATTTCCTGACCGCCGGGGCGCTGGAGTCCACTTCACGTTATGATACTGCTGTCCGGTCGGGGATGCAGGCTTACAGCCGTGGCATGAAGATGCTCAAACACCTGATCGACTCCATCCTGGGCCCCGATATCTTTATCACGCAGGCCATCTCTCCGCTATTTCCCAATCAATATGCGCATACCCGCTTCATATCTACCGATGTATATTCTCATCTGCGCAATGATGAAAAGGGCTTTCCTGATTGGGGCAGTACGGAAGCTTCGCTGGCGATCGGGTCGCATATGTGGTGGCAGCAGGGTACGCTGTGGCCTTATACAAACCTGGATGTTATTATCATGCAGCATTTCCAGCACAATCCCGATCTCAGGGAACAGGAGGTACGGGTCAGGCTTTATGCCATGATGGTGATGGGCAGCCTATTAGGCGACGGGTCCGATTTTCGCCAGCCTTTGGCGTGTCAACGGGCCCGGACCTTCCTGGACAATCCGCTTGTCTGCGCCTGGTTCAGTCACCCGCAAGCCTTCACCCCGATCAAATGGGCAGATGGCAGGAATATGGATCAGCAAATGATCTTCTACCGGAAAAGTGATACCGCCATGCTTGCCCAGTTCAACTTCAGCGACAATGCGACATTTACACATACTTTTTTTCTCCGCGATCTCGGGTTGACGCCGGGCAAATATGACCTGGTGGATTTTTTGTCGGATAAATTACTTCAGACCATTATACCCGGGCAGACTTCCTTTTCGCTCAGCGTGCCCGAAGACGACGCTGTTATGGTACGTTTTGTCCCGCGATGACCGGAATTTCTATGCAATCGTTTTAATCTCTGCGAAATCGTATCATAATCCATCCTGATCGAAGAATTCGCTATTCTTTAACATCTCCGGCAATGATATCTTTGACTCAACCATTAATGTAAAACTAACACCAGCCCAAAACGATTGCTATGTTAAAATACCTGATTGCGTGTTTGCGTAACCCGCTGACCTATTTGTGTATCTGTCTTGTCGTTACTTTGTTGGCCCCGCGGTGTGGCTGGTCCCAGGCAACTCCTTCCAGGAAAATAACGGTGACAGGAACGGTGAGGGATACTACCGGCCTTCTTTTGCGTAGCGTTAATCTGGTAGTAAAAGGAAATTCCAAAATAGGCACCACTTCGGATGAGAACGGGCGGTTCATCCTGGATGTCCCTTCCGGCTCAACAATAGAATTCACCAGTATAGGTTTTGAGACCATCGATCTTATCGCTTCCGGTGAGCCTATGGCCATCGTGCTTCGTCATTTGAAGAAAGATATGACCGAAGTGGTCGTCACTGCTTTCGGAAAAAAGCAATCCAAAGAAGCTGTGGTCGGTTCGGTCACGAGTATAGATCCCGGAGACCTCAAGATCCCTTCCAGTAACCTCACCACAGCCCTGGCGGGACAGGTGGCCGGGGTAATAGCCTTCCAGCGGACAGGCCAGCCGGGCGGAGATAACGCCTCTTTCTTCGTAAGAGGGGTCACTACTTTCGGCTATAGCGCCAGCCCTTTGATATTGATCGATAATATCGAACTGACTGCCGAGGATCTCGCCCGTCTGCAGGTTGACGACATCGCCAGCTTTTCTATTTTGAAAGATGCCAGTGCAGCGGCGCTATACGGAGCAAGGGGCGCCAATGGCGTCATTCTCGTGACGACCAAGGAAGGAAAGATAGGTAAGGCAAAGGTCAACATCCGGTATGAGAACTCAGTATCCAGGCCGACGAGGAATGTTCAGCTGGCCGATCCGATCACTTACATGAACGATTACAACGAGGCAGTCACTACCCGCAACCCGCTGCAGACGCCTTTCTTCACACCCAATCAGATATTAAGCACCGAGGCCACCGTGAAGCATGCACCGGGCAGCAACCCTTATGTATTTCCCGCCGTCAACTGGATGACCTCCCTGTTCAGGCCACAGACGACCACGGAAAGGGCCAATTTCAGCATTAGCGGCGGAACCAATTTCGCCAAATATTATATAGCCGGATCATACAGCAGGGACAACGGTATCCTGCAGGTGAACCCCGTCAATAATTTTAACTCGGGAATGAAGTTCGAAAATTACCAGCTACGGTCCAATATCAATGTGAACATCACCAAAACGACCGAGGTCATCGTGCGCCTGTGGGGAAACTTCAACGACTATACCGGGCCTATCACCAGTGACCCGAATAATGCAACCGACCTTTATTCCAAGGCGCTACACACCAGCCCCGTCCAATTCCCGGCATATTACAAACCGGACAGCGCCAACCTGCTGACCAAACATATCCTGTTCGGTAACTCCACCGATATCAACGGGAATTTGCTGGATAATCCTTATGCGGACCTGATGTATGGTTATGAAAACTTTTCCCAGTCGAGGATGTCCGCCCAGTTCGAGGTGAACCAGAACTTCGGCTTCCTCGTCAAAGGACTGTCCTTTCACGGGATCTTCAGCACCAACCGTTATTCTTCCTTCAACCTCAACAGGAATTATAAACCTTATTATTATGACGTCGCCAGCTATAACCAAAGCGCCAACACGTATACGCTGAACTGGCTCAACAACGTACCTGGCCAGGCCCAGGAGTTCCTCGGCTATACTCCGGGGACCGATAGTATCATTACCTATCTTTACATGCAGGGATCGCTGGATTACACCCACGCTTTCGGCAAGCATAATATCAGCGCCACATTACTCTCCACCCGTGAACAGACACTGAATGCCAACGAGGGCACCTTACAGGCCTCTCTGCCTTATCGGAATATTGGTGTGTCGGGAAGGGCCACCTATTCATTCGCCAGCAAATATTTCCTGGAATATAACTTCGGACTAAACGCCTCGGAACGGTTTTCCTCCGAGCACCGCTGGGGTTTTTTCCCAACCATCGGGGCTGGTTGGGTAGTGTCCAATGAAGGGTTCTGGGCGGATGGGGGAAAGATAACGGATATCATCACCCGGCTGAAGATAAGGGGAAGCTATGGGCTGGTGGGTAACGACAATATCGGCAGCCAGCGGTTCTATTACCTTTCCAGCGTGAGTGTCGACGCGGGACCCAGCGCAACCTTCGGGTCGACCAACGGGTTTTCCCTGAACGGTACGAGCATCCAGGCCTATCCGAACCCTGACGTCACGTGGGAAGTTTCCCGTAAGGCTAACCTGGCCGTAGAAATGACGTTGCTCAAAAAACTGAATATCGTCGCAGAGATATACCATGAGTACCGGTACGATATCCTGGAGAACCTGGGATACGTACCCAATACGGATGGGCTGGAAGCGCCCATTGCCGCCAACCAGGGAACGGCCTATTCCAAAGGGATCGACCTGAGCGTCGATTACAAGCAGAACTTCACCAAGGATCTGTGGCTCATCATCCGGGCTAACCTGACCGCCACCCAGAGCAAGTATGGAAAATATGAGGAACCGCAATACACCTATCCCTGGGAATATACCTCGGGGACCTATATCAACCAATCCAGGGGATATATAGCCGAGCGTCTTTTTGTGGATGACAAGGAAGCCGCGAATTCCCCGACGCAGATTTTCAACAGTTCACCGCCGCCTATCGGTGGCGATATCAAATACAGGGACATCAATAAGGACGGGGTGATCGACCAGCACGACGAAGTTCCCATCGGACTGCCTACCACGCCGGAGGTGATATATGGGTTCGGTTTTTCAGCGGGGTATAAGAACTTCGACTTGTCGACTTTCTTTCAGGGACTGGCCAGGGAATCCTTTTATATCGATCCGAGTTCTGGCGGTACCGCGCCCTTCGTCAACAATGCGCAGTTACTCCAGTCCTATGCCAATAATCATTGGTCCGAAGCCAACCAGAATTTATATGCGCTGTATCCCAGGCTTTCCCCGATCGATATCGACAACAACGAGCAGTCCAGCACCTGGTGGATGCGTAATGGAAGTTTCCTGAGACTGAAATCCCTGGAGGCGGGCTATTCACTCCCCAAAAAACTGATCCGGCCTATGAAGCTGGACAATGTAAGGTTTTACTTCAACGGGCTGAACCTCTTCCAGTGGACCGCCTTTAAGCTGTGGGATCCTGAAATGGGCGGCAACGGACTGGCCTATCCCATTCAAAAGGTTTATAACATAGGTGTCAACGTTAACTTCTAACAACTGCTTTGAATATGAAAAAGATTATACGATTTGTCCTGGTAGTCCTGCCCTTGTGTATCGGCGCTGCCTCCTGTAAAAAATACCTCAACGTCGTCCCGGACGATGTGGCGACCCTCAGCAGCGCATTTACCAATGCCAATGAAACAGAGGCCTATCTTTTCGGCTGTTATTCGACATTGCAGTCCCTGGCTGACGTCCGTGGGAATGCCGGGTTTTCCGCCTCCGGTGAAATTATCTGGCCTTATCCCCTGACTGACCTTACGACGCTGGGCGGCCTGGGCGGAGATGACGGATTCGAGCTGATGCGCGGTTTTCAAAATGAGACGAACCCTATCCTCAACTATTGGGACGGTTATAACCTCGGACAGGATATGTGGGTGGCCATCAGAAGATGTAATACCCTGCTGGCGAACATCAATACCCCCCTTGACCTTCCCCAATATGAAAAAACAAGGATGATCGGGGAAGCCGAATTCCTGAAGGCTTATTTTCATTACTACCTGCTGAGATTATACGGCCCCATTCCCATCATAGACGTCAACCTCCCCACCGATGCCTCGGCGTCCCAGGTGCGGGTCAAGCGGCAGTCCGTCGACTCCTGTTTTCATTATATCGTCAACCTACTGGACAGTGCAGCCAGCAAACTGCCCCCCATTATTCAGAACGTAGCCGTGGAAGACGGCCGGGTCACTTCCGCCATTGCCCTTGCCGTCAAGGCCGAGGTGCTGGCGACGCAGGCCAGTCCGTTGTATAACGGCAATCCGGACTACAGTCCCATGAAGGGTATTAACGGAGAAAGCCTGTTCTCCGCCTCCTCCGATCCTGCGAAATGGCAGGCGGCGCTGACTGCCTGCCAGGCCGCCCTGGCTGCTGCAAATTCGGCAGGGGCTGCTTTGTATACTTTAAGGATCAATGAGCCCATTGTGCATGCATCGGACAGCACCCTGGAACTGCTGACCATCCAGGGGGCCGTAACGGACAGTTGGAATACCGAACAGATATGGACCCTCAATCCCGGTTTCGGTTGGCAGTATATGGCTTCACCCAGGGTTACCTCGGACGCGGCGTCGAACGTCTTTGCCGTCTATTCGAATTTTTCCGTGCCTATCGGGGAATCTGAATTGTTCTACACCAATCACGGGGTGCCTATCACCGAAGATGTTAGCTGGGATTACAATAACCGCTATACGATACAGAACGGCGACTCGGCGCATTTTTATTATATCAAATATGGGTATCCCAGCGCCAAGGGAAATTTCTACCGGGAGCCGAGGTATTATGCAGATGTCGCCTTCGATGGCAGCATCTGGTTTGGGTCCGGCATCACAGACGATAACAATGCCAACTATATCAATGCCGTCAACGGGTTTGCGTCGCGGGTGGACAACCTGCGCTACAATTGCACGGGCTACTGGGCGAAGAAACTGGTGCCCTGGCAAACCGCTTTCGGCCAGACCAGCGTGCAGCAGGGCTATTCCTGGCCTTTTATGCGCCTGCCGGCCCTCTGGCTTTTATATGCCGAATGCCAGAACGAAGTCAACGGCCCCAGCGCCACCGCCTATCAATATATCGATTCGGTAAGAGCAAGGGCGGGGCTTCCGGGTGTAGTCGCCTCCTGGGCTCAATATTCCAATAACCCCGGTAAGCCCGCTTCGCAGGCTGGGTTGAGAGCGATCATCCACCAGGAGCGCAGGATCGAGCTGGCCTTCGAA
>Ga0302304_10001616_pt1 | contig 11699 bp, 11 predicted proteins | sample III_Palsa_E2_2_FD_198769 | JGI IMG/M metagenome (GOLD analysis project Ga0302304, IMG submission 198769) | Peat permafrost microbial communities from Stordalen Mire near Abisko, Sweden - III_Palsa_E2_2 | ecosystem: Environmental > Terrestrial > Soil > Palsa > Peat permafrost | place: Sweden...
GCCAGCACCCGCATGCCCCACACTTTCATGGAGCTGTTCAATCTACCGATCGCCATGAACGACTGGGGTTACGCCCAGACAGTGAAGTCGGTCTCCGCCATCACGGCCATCGCCTTCCCTCCTTACGTGTGCTGCGGGATTCCGGACACGCCGTGGAGCCCGGGATTGCTTTCGACCTGCGAGCTGACAATGAACGATCAGCTCATCTCCATTTCTAACGACCCGGCACGGGCGGTGATCTATCAGTGGTTCCCGCACTGCGTTGTGCGCGAGCAGACCGTAGACGGGATCCACTTCCGCACCACAATGTTCCTGCCCCCTGAACAGCGCGCCGTTTTACAGAAGATCGAAATTCGCAACACCGGCGCCCACACCACGGACATTGTGCTTGGCTTCAACATGCGGTCTGCCGTTACGCAGAGATCCTCAGCCTGGTTTGCGCAGTTGCCCGGAGAAGCGGATAACCATGTCTCATGGAACGCCCCCAAAGGTAGACTGACTTGGACTGCCGCACATTCCAAGGCCGCCAGCACACATGGCATCTCTCCGGCAGCGGATTCATTGATCGGCGGCAACGTACTTCAATACAACCTCACGCTAGCTCCCGGAGCAACGCGTGAGTTGCACTTTGCTGCCACGCTTGCCGCCAGCGACGCAGACGCTGACGCGCTGTACGATCGCCTGCAATCGCAGTTTGCCGAACTGGAGCAGCAGAACGAGCGCCGCTTCGATCAGCTCGTTCACTCCGCATTCACCGCAGGTAATGGTGACTTCTCCGGATCGCTTCCGCGGCTTCATACGTCGAGCGAAACGCTCTGGAACCTGTACCACAATGGCCTCAAGAATCTTCTGAGTGCGCGACGGCGCTCCCCTGACTCTGTTTACGGGCCCACTCTGCTCACGCTGAGCGGGCATGTCTTGCCAACGCTTAGCTTTCCGTGGGACACGGCGTTGAGCAGTTTCAGCCTGTCGCTGCTGGACCCGCAGCCGCTGCGTAACTTGGTGGAGATATGGTTCCAGCGTGACATGCATGAGCACCTGGCCACGGACTATATAACGGGCGAGGCCGTAGGGCCTTGGTACGCGGTCAACGATATGGCAATCATCCGCTGTGCGCAGGATTATCTGCGCGTCACAGGCGATGTTGCATGGATCAACAAGCGTATCGACGGCAAACCGGTTCTCGATCACTTGTTGAATCACGCGACGTACTGGAAGAAGCTTGCCGGAAAGAACGGCCTTGCCGACTATGGTGGTATTGCCAATCTGCTCGAAGTCGTCAGCACCTATACCCATGAAGTAGCGGGCATGAATGCCGGCAATGTCTCAAGCATGCGCTTTGTCGCAGAGCTCTTGGAGAAGAACGGCCGGGCGCGGGAGGCCGCTCAACTACGCGCCGAAGCTAAAGCGCTTGCGCAGCGAATCAACGAACTCCTTTATGTGAACGGTAAAGGTTGGTGGAAGTGCGGACAGCCGGACGGAACGTTTGTGGGAGTGCGGCACTGCTATGACTTTCTGGCCGTCCTGGATAACATGAGCGACGACCTGACCGACACGCAGAAGAGGGAAATGTCGCACTTCTTCTGGACCCAACTCGCTTCCACGAAATGGATGCGAGCCCTAGCAAGCGGAGACCCAGACGCCACATGGAACGTACGGCCGGACCATAGTTGCTTAGGAGCTTATGCAGCGTGGCCGGCGGAGTGTGCGAAGGGTCTGTTCAAGATGGACGATCCGAGGCGAATTGCAACATGGCTCACCGAGGTGGCAAAAGCTGGAAATCAGGGACCGATCGGCCAGGCTCACTTCACTGAAGATGTCGTCAGCCCGCTCAAGGGCGGCGCCTACAAAGGCTCCGAAGACGCCCCATATATCGAAGACTGGTGCGCGATTGCGGGCGGAGCGTTTACTGACCTCGTGCTCGAATCGATCTTCGGCGTGGAAGCGACCCTCTATGACAGCCTGCGCGCCACACCACGACTAACCGCGTTCGACCCACATGCAACGCTGGAAGGACTGCACTATCAGGGTGCGGAGTACACGGTCTCCGCAACTGGAGCCCGGCGCAAGGGATAGATATTTGGAACGCGCTGCTGTTGCCGCAGCCGAGCTGCACCCAGTCGCGGTCTTCGCCAAGGCGGAATGTTGTGCCATCCGAACTTTCGTTGTATGCCGGCCCTCAGAGCCGCAGGCCGAATGTGATGCGTTACGTCAGCAGTCAATTCACACTGCAAATCTTCAGCCAAGCCCAAGTCATCATGAAGAGTGAGGCGCAGAGCCGGCTCGTCCGGGCATTACTACCGGAACAGAGAGCGATATTCCACCAATTCTTGCGGAAGAGGAACTGAATGAATCCAGCTCGCAACGGGTGCTCACTGACCTATAAAGCAAGCTAGCAATGAAGGTCGCGAAGCTTGTCCGTAAGTTGTTGAAGGAATGGTAGGTAGGCACGTCCGGATTCGAACCGGAGACCTCTACCGTGTCAATTCTGGAATTGACGCACTCCCTGTTCTGAAATTCCCTTGCCAGCTGCGTTCACGAAGAGGGAATCAGTGCTCACGGAGAGCTGACGCCGAACTGTCATATACGCGGAAACCGCTCTCAAAGAGCGGTCATCTGAAATAAATGCGAGCCGTTCATCGCCGCACTCGGAGCTACGAAAGCCCGGTGGTAATGAAGCACGGATGATGCGGGCCTGATGAGCAAAAAGTCCAGTAGTCGGATCAAATTATGCATTGTTTTTACTTTCCCCGCCGAATACCATAACCACGTTTAACAAACAATCGTTCTCTCAACAGATAGGTATAGCTGAAAAGCCATCGGCCTTATCAGCAAACGAGTTTGCTCTGCTCATTTGCGATTCAAGCAGAGCGTGTATTCGTTTAGAGCGCCGATCCTTGACGGGAACTTAATGGCGTGGTGAGGACTTCGCCGTTACATGTAAGACCTGTATCGCCTACGATCAACGGCTGATTATGCTGTTGTCGTCTCAAAATCCGTTACCGACCGCAGAGGAACACGTCGAATGAGCCACCGGCACAAGAACCTAATACGCCTTGCATTCGCAGCTTCAACCTTCTTACTTTCGCTTTCGTCGCCATCACAAAGCGTACAGACGCCTCCCAATGTGACAGAGTATGGAACCATCACCCCGACGTTTGGGGCTGGGCACGATTACCTCGGTCTTGTTGGAGAGACGGTTGATCCAGCGACAGGCAATGTGAGCCTTCGGATTGGGATGCCGCTGCCGAAGGACCGAGGTCTTAGCTTAAACTTTGGCCTGCACTACGACTCTGCGAGTGTCTACCAGTTGACCTTGAATCCGCAAAACCCTCTCAACGTCGTTGATGATCCGGTTGAGTTTGGTAAGCCATCCTGGAACCCGACAGGTGTTCTTTTTCCTCTCATCCTGGGAGGTTGGGCCGAAGGCTATCCACTGGGAACAACTTCCAACAACTCCTATACAGATCCAGTGTCCGGCTTCTCGTGTATGTATTCCGGTAATGCGTCGTTTACGGACGTAGATGGGAGCAGCCATTGGTTGGGTATGACATACACTGGTGGCGACAATGCGGGTGGACAGTATTGTCAGCAAAATTCAAATCCAGCGTTCAATGTTTCAGCAGACCAAGATGCGGAAGCTTTTTTCGTTCTTGACTTGCTGACAGTGGCGACATTGGATGGCACGGTCTATCAATTTCCCGCAATGGTTCCTGACATGACCGAATCGTGGACCATGGGTACGTTCGGGTTTCTTCCACAAACAGTTGAAGACAGAAATGGAAACATTCTCACATTTACCCCACAGGGTTCTAATGCTTTGCAAGTAACCGACACCGTTGGAAGGTCTGTGCTGACCGAAACCTTAAATTTTCAGAACTCGGAGCAACAACTTACGACCAACTATGCGGTTGAAGGAACACCGCAACCCTATGTGGCAACTTGGACTGGAATAGGGGGCAACTTGTTCACAGTTCCCTTCACAGTTGTCCAATCCACTGCACTGCAAGGATATTGTGCCTATCAAGGACCGTCGGGAGGAGGTGGGTATGACATAACGTCGCTAGCTCTGCCGGATGGTACATCGTACCAATTTAGCTACGATCCGTCCTTCGGGCTACTCAACCAAATTACATATCCCAACGGAGCCATGGGCATTGCGCGATTTCCCATCCTCTGTCTCAATTTTCGACGGGAGCGGCAATGAGGTTGCAGAGACGGACTATACCTACGATCAAACGTCCGTTTCCTCAGCGAGTGCGGTACAACACGACGAGGCGAACTTTGGGTCCGGCAGCCCCGCGCCGCGAGGAAATCTTACAACGGTCCGAAGGCGGTGCCTGCAATCGTGTACCGATGCTGTGACGACGTATACCTACGATGAGACGGGTCAAATGCTGACCGAGACCGACCCGTGCGGAAATGCGACATGCTCCGGCATGACCGGGAGCAATCACACCACGACGTTTTCCTATGCGGATAACTTCGCTGCCGGAACGGGATCGCCGAGCGGGTCGACGAACGGCTTCATCACGAGTGTCACGAAGCCATCAGTGAACGGCGTCAGCTTCGTAACCCGGTATCAATGGGGCTATGCTGACGGAAAGTTACGGCGTGCAACTGACGAAAATGGGAATATAACAACCTATTGTTATCTCGTCGGGGGATGTAATGGCAACAGTACAGATCCTTGGGTTCGGCTCACGCAGATAATTAACCCCGACCAGGGTGGAACCAGCGTTTCGTATGTCGATACCGGCTCATCACCCTCTACCACCACCGCGACGCTGCTCACCTCAGGCCAGTCGATCACGAAGACGACGGTCTTTGATGGCATCGGTCATCCAATACAAACCCAGCTCACCTCGGATCCTGACGGCACCGATTACGTCGACATGACATACGACGGAGAAGGAAGGAACTGGACGACCAGTAACCCTTATCGAGCGAAGAGTGATTCGACCTACGGGATTACAACGTTCACGTACGACACTCTTGGACGAAAGCTCAGTGAGCAAGAGCCCGGGTCCGGCATCAATCCACTGCAATGGATCTACACCGGTAACATGGTGGACGCATATGACGAGATAGGCCTTCATGCACAGCGATTTTCGGACGGACTGGGAAGGTTGACTCAAGTCCTCGAGCAGGACGGAACGTCGAACTACACGGCCACTCCTTCCATGAGTACGACATACAACTACAACACTCTGGGAAATCTTCTTAGTGTTACTCAACATGGGAACGGAACTTGGAGTGCCCGAACGAGGAGCTTCAAGTACGACTCGCTTTCTCGCCTGCTGCAAACCCAAAATCCTGAGACCGGAACGATTTGCTATGGGCAGTGGAGCGCCGGTGGCGTTGGCTCAGGGAATTGCCAGAACGGTTACGATGCCAACGGTTCGTCCTAAGGACTGGGCTTCTCAGAACTATTTTTTGTCTGCTGGCCCTCGGCATCCTGCCGGACGAGCGTCAATATCTGACCCGCCACTTCATTAGAGATCCGTATTGTCCCTTCGACACTCGGATGTACATCGCCTTCGCAGAATTCGCGGATTGGACGAAACTCAAGCTGATTATCCGTTAGCCCGGCTGTGACCTGGCTATACAGCGCGTCACTGGGATCGCAGTCGGCTGACGGAGTAACGTCGATGAGCACCTTCGTGCCTCCGACTGCGTATCGATTGCGAAAATTTCCAACGCCTACCTGGCTTTCTTCGTGAGAAAATCCCGGAGTCTCCAATACGCGACCGCATTTGGTCTGGGGCGGATACGGATACAACCATAAACCTGCATCTGCGTCCCGTCGCTTCCGTTCGTCAACCTTCCAGTGTTCGGCATTCGTGCCCGATAACTCCCAGGCAGCCTCTTTGTCCAGTTGCTGACCTACATATTCGATAAACCAAATAAGCCACTGGGGCCTTTGCAATAGACCCTTCCAGAGCCAACTACCTTGATCGTAGTTTAAGGCGAACGCGATTCCTTCAGGAGAGAACGTCGTCAGTGGGGTTATATCCGGATTGAACCCTGTAGCAGACATCATAGTGACCAGATATTTCGGTCTGACATTATGGGCAAGATAGTAATCGAGAGGAAACTCGCTGCCGACTCCGGTATGCACGTAGATCGGTTCGGACAAATTGCACGTCTTCAACCCCGTTTTCGCCTGAATGATAGCTGGGTCAAGTCCCGTCAATGCGGATGAATCGCCATAAAGCACGACGTCGCAATTCATTCCAGTTGCGCGAATACTATAGCCGGCCTCGCGACTTTTCGGATAAGCATTGTGCAAAAGGAACCATTGAGTTCCTCCAAGCCAAAAGAGGAAGACAAGACTGCTGATCTGCACTGCGGCAAAGAGAGCCCCATACCAAAGCGCTTTGCGCCGGTTTGGCTTTGGGGTTGATTCGGCGAGTTGCATATCGGGCGGGATCAGCGATGTGTCCGGCATGGCATCTCCTTAATCGTAGGCATCAGTCCCAATTTCACTATCAGAATTGGAAGTAGAGGAAGGTTGATGTTGAGCTTGAGTAAATCATGCTTAAGAAAAACGCTGTGCTGGTTGCCATCCACCAGGAAATGGTCGGACTCCAGCGGATATTAGGCAAGACACTCCAGTTCGGCAGGTCGTCCCGGCGGGCTTCGCCGAGAATTTCCTGAGTATTCGGCATGGCCCACACAATGACGAATGACGCCAGGAGAAGCAAGCTCTTATCGAGCGACCACATTGACCCAAGACCGTGGCGTCCGATCATGCCCGCCAGTACGGTCAGTACCCCATGAAGCGACTCTGCACGAAAGAAAACCTCCGCGACGAGAACGGAAAGATAGGTAATTCCAATGTTGACCGGGGTGATGAATGGCTTCTGCAGTCGACTATCGTGAGGCACGAAGATGCGCCACACATGATTGATGACAAGAAATATTCCGTGGAGCAGTCCGAAGATCAGAAACTGGATGCCGGCACCGTGCCAGATTCCCACCAAAAACATCGTGCTTACGGTTGGAAGCGCAACCATCTGGATGAAGCCGCTCGGAGTAGCAAGTGCTTTCTTGGAAACTTTCTTGCCGCTGTCGAGACGCCTCCTGCTCACACTCATCTGAATCGGACCATAAACATAATCGAAGATGTAACGAGTCAGAGTCATGTGCCAGCGTTGCCAGAAATCGATAATGCTGGAGGCTTTGTATGGAGAATTGAAGTTGAGCGGAAAACGAATGGAAAACATGCGCGCCAAACCAACAGCCATATCCGAATAGCCTGAGAAGTCGAAATAAAGCTGCATGGAGTAGGTCAACACGCCCAACCAGGTCTGAAGAGCCCCGACGTCGTGCGGATGCGCGAACAAGATATCTGCCGTTGGAGCAATCCGGTCGGCGATCATTACCTTCTTGAACAATCCCATTGTGAACCAGGTCAGGCCTAAGGCGAGATCATCCGCAACAAGTTTGTACCGTCTCTCCTCGCGGAACTGAGGCATCATCTCCTTGTGATGGATAATCGGGCCGGCGATCAAGTGTGGGAAGAAGGTGACGAACAACGAGTAGCTGAGCAGGTCCTCAGGCGCAGCCGTTCCCTGTTTGAGGTCGATAAGGTAAGCGATCTGGGTGAAAGTAAAAAACGATATCCCCAGGGGCAGAATGACCGAACCCCAGTTATGGTGCGAAAGACCGATACCCGTGAAAAAATGCAACAAAGGAAAGAGATACTTGAAGTAGGCGAGTGCGGCCAGATTGGCCAAAATGCCAAAGAAGAGGTACGCAGTTTGTTGGCGTTCCTTGCCGACGCTCCGCGTGATGAGCAGCGATACGAGGAAATTGAAGAGGATTGATCCGACGAGGAACAAGAGATAAAGGACGTTCCATTCGCCGTAAAAGATCAACGACATTAACACCAGGAACCCAATCGCACTTCGTCGGCCGAACCGGCCGAGAAGTTGGAATCCCAGCAGACTAAGCGGCAGAAAAATCAGGTAGAAAATGGGATTGCTAAAAGTCATTGATTCCGGGATGCTCCGGCGGTAGGTGTATGGATGAGTATACCGAACGATATCCGCCAGGCTGCGTGGAATCAAATTAAAGCCTGTAAAATGACCTTATTAGCGCGCTATGAACCTTGATACCTACTCCGTCGACGACCTTTTCAGAAAGCGCAAGAGCCTGCGCCGCGAACTGTCTGCAGCAGAAAATCTGCAGCCCATTCGAATTGCGGTCCTCGGGGGATCGACCACGAATGAAGTTGTCGATCTTTTAGAAATCTTTCTTCTGGAATCAGGTTTCCAGCCAACGTTTCATCAATCGGAATATGGCAGGTTCTACGAAGACGCAGTGTTGGAACCAGGCGACCTCGTGGCTTTCAAGCCCGACGTGGTTTACGTCCACACGTCCTGCCTCAACGTCCAGTCGTGGCCTTCAGTCAATTGTTCCGAGGCTGACTTCCAGGGGTACGTGGACGCAGAAACCGGTCGTTTCAGGCAGATATGGCAGTCCCTGAAGGACAACGTTTCCGCGCAGATCATTCAGAACAATTTTGAGTTGCCTCCGCATTCGTTCCTGGGAAATCTTGACGCAGTATCCAGCGGTGGCATGTCTCGATTCTCTGCTGCCCTGAATGCAGAATTCGCCCGGTCGGCGGTGGACGATCCGCGTCTGCTGCTCCAGGATGTTCATAGCTTGTCAGCGAGAATCGGGCTGGATAACTGGTTTGATTGGGACAGGTATTTCAGCTACAAGATACTCACCACGACGGATGCCAACGTTGCGATGGCAAGGTCGCTCGCGTCTATCATGCGGGCAATCTACGGCAAGAGCCGCAAGGTTCTCGTGCTCGACCTGGATAACACCCTGTGGGGTGGCGTCATCGGAGATGACGGGGTCGACAAGATCCAGATAGGCCGCGAGACGCCGGTCGCGGAGGCCTATACCGCATTTCAGGAATATTGTTTGTCGCTCCAGCGTCGCGGAGTGCTGCTCGCCGTTTGCTCAAAGAACGATGAAGAGATTGCAAAGCAGGGCTTCGCGCATCCTGATTCAGTGTTGAAACTCGAACACTTCTCCTCGTTCAAGGCCAATTGGGAACCCAAGCACGAAAATGTCCTGGCCATTGCCAAAGAACTGAACCTTGGCGTAGACAGTTTTGTTTTTGTCGACGACAATCCCGCCGAACGGGCCATCGTTTCCGCGCAGATACATGGCATAGCCGTCCCCGACATCGGGAAGGATGTCTCCGACTACGCAGCACGCATTGATGCGGGAAGATATTTCGAGCCTGTTTCCATGTCGCAGGAGGATCTGTCACGAGCGGAGCTCTACCAAACCAACGCCGAGCGGGCAACGATGGCGGGTCAATTTGCCGACTACGGCGAATATCTCGATTCGCTGACGATGACCGCGGAGATTGAAAGGTTCAGGCCTCTTTACCTGGAACGCATCGCCCAACTGACGAATAAGACCAACCAGTTCAACCTGACGACGAGACGGTATACGCTGGCGGAGATGGAAGCCATCCTGCGCGATGAACATTACATCGGCCTGTACGGAAAGTTGAGCGACCGCTTCGGAGACAATGGCCTGATCACAATCGTGCTGGGCAGACGCGAGCAGGAGGTCCTGCATCTCGACCTCTGGCTGATGAGTTGCCGCGTGCTTAAACGCGATATGGAATTGGCGATGCTGGATGAGTTGGTCCGCGAAGCCAGGTCAGCAGGCGTGCAAACGATACAAGGCTATTTCCTGCCCACCAAGAAAAACGGCATGGTCGCGGAACACTATGAGAAACTCGGTTTTGAATCGGTTTCTGTCGATGCCGACAGCCGAGCTTCCGTCTGGAAACTCGACGTGCACTCTTACACATCAAAGAACCGACACATCAAGATTCTGGAGCCTGTTCATGGATAGCATCATCGAAGAATTGCAACCAATCTTCCGCGACATTCTCGACCAACCTGACCTCGTCCTGACGCGGGAGTCAAATGCCAATAACGTCGAAGACTGGGATTCGCTGGCGCACATCAATCTTGTGACATCCATCGAAAAGCACTACAAGATAAAGTTTGCTTTGGGTGAGTTGCAGGAGTTGAAGGATGTGGGCGACATGGCGGACCTGATCAGGGTAAAGCTAGCAGCGAAATGAATGAATACAGGTGGAGTGACTTATCGATTGGCCTGAAGCATACGTTCGACGCGGCGTTTACGCCGGAAGACGCACGGGTCTTCGCTTCCTTGTCGGGCGATATCAATCCGCTTCATGTCGACGAAGCGTATGCGACGGCGGCAGGTTTTCCAGATTCCGTCCTGTTCGGAATGTTGACATCCTCGCTCTATTCGAGACTGGTAGGCGTCTATCTGCCGGGGAAGTTCGCTCTGTTGCAAGGAATCGACATCGACTTCAGCTCGCCCTGCCATGCTGGCGAGAAGCTTCATGTGGCCGGAGAGGTCGTCTACTTGAACGAGGCATATCAGCGTTTCGAGATCAAGGCATCGATCCGCAAAGATGACCGTAAACTGGTCTCAAAAGCGACCATACGGGTAGGTTTCCATGGACAATGATCTGATCTTGATTACCGGCGCTTCGTCCGATATCGGCATCGCTTTCATCCGAAGCCTTTTCGGCGGCCCGAACGCAGGGTCAACTGTTGTCCTGGCTCATTCCTTTAGCGGCGGCGGCCGCATCGCTGAACTGCAAGCCGAATTTGGCCCCGAGCGGCTCATCTCGCTCATGGCCGATCTTTCCGATCCAGCCGCGGTATCGAACCTCGCCGATCAGGTCCTGGCCCATGGCACGCCGTCGGCTTTTCTACATTTGCCGGCATTGCGTCTAGTCACAGAGCGGTTCACGAAATTCGACTGGGAGCGATTCCAGACCGATCTGGCCGTGCAGGTGCAATCGGCGGTGATTTTGCTGAAGCGGATGCTTCCGAAAATGGCAAAGCTTCCGCGAGCCAGGGTGATTTTTATGCTGTCGAGTGCTGTTCACGGAGTCGCGCCGAAATACATGTCGATGTATACGACGGTCAAATATGCGCAGCTTGGCCTGATGCGTTCTTTGGCGGCCGATTATGCGTCCACCCCCGTGCGAATCAACTCCATCTCCCCAAGCATGGTGGATACGCAGTTCCTCAAAGACATTGCAGAACTTGCGGTGCAGATGAGCGCATCGGCCAACCCGCTGGGCAGAAATGCGGTTCCCGCGGACCTGGTTGGCGCTTTGGAACTCTTGCTGTCTCCGGCCTCGGATTACATCCACGGAATCGACATTCCGATTGCCGCAGGCACAGTCATCTAGCCCTTTCAGGGCCAACCCTCAAGCAACAACGATGGGGGAGCAACAAGGATGCGGCGGAAGACCGCATGGAACCTGCGCAGTCCCACAAAGGGTCTGATAGATCCTTATCTGAACTCGGTTGTTGAAAGGAATGGTAGGCACGTCCGGATTCGAACCGGAGACCTCTACCGTGTCAAGGTAGCGCTCTAACCAACTGAGCTACGCGCCTGTACTGCGTCTATTTAGCTTACCGCAAGCGCCACCTGCCTGCAATTCGCCACAGCTTAACTCGCCGTCACGGCAGGTCCAGGCGGGGTCTGGATTCGCCGCAGCACGATCCACGCGTACTCCGCGGCTGATAGCGGCGCCAGCACCGCGATCGTCCACAGCAGCAGCGCTTTCAGATCGTTCAAGCCCGCTCGTGGGATCACCTGGC
>Ga0302304_10001631_pt1 | contig 11649 bp, 10 predicted proteins | sample III_Palsa_E2_2_FD_198769 | JGI IMG/M metagenome (GOLD analysis project Ga0302304, IMG submission 198769) | Peat permafrost microbial communities from Stordalen Mire near Abisko, Sweden - III_Palsa_E2_2 | ecosystem: Environmental > Terrestrial > Soil > Palsa > Peat permafrost | place: Sweden...
TCGCACATCGGCGGTGTCACCGTCGCTGACGGTCGGTTGGGCGGGCAGCAACGCTAGCGCCATCACAGCGCCTGCGGCGGCGATGCCCGCGGCGACGTAGTTGGCCGCGTGGAAGCCCTGGAAGAAGGCCGAGTTAGCGGCGTTGTGGATGGCTGAGGCGAGCAGCGGATGGCCGGCGTGGGTCAGCTTGCCTGCGACTGTGAGCGCGGCACCGACGGATGCGTGCGCGGTCCGCACGGCACTGGCAGGCAACCCCCCGGGGAGCGCGCCAGCGAGCCGGCTGGCGTACAGCGACGCGTACACGCTGCCGATCACGGCGACGCCGAGGGTGCCGCCCAAAAGGCGCGTGGCGTCGTTGACCGCCGACCCGACGCCGGCCTTCGCTTTCGGGACGACGCCTATGATCGCCTCGGTCGCGGGCGCGCTGGTGAGGCCCATCCCTGTCCCGAGCACGATCATCTGGGCGGCGATCGTCCCGTAGCCGGTCGTGACTGATGAAGTCGAAACCCATAGGTAGAACGCGGCCATCGAGAACAGCCCGGAGGTAACGATCAACTTCGTACCGAACCGGACGGCCAGCTTGGTGCCGAGGATCGAAGAGATCGCGACGAATGAGGCGACTGGCAGCAGGCGCACGCCGGTCGACAGCGGGCCGTAGCCCCTGAGGAACTGGAACATCTGGGTGGCCAGGAAGATGAAGCCGGACAGAGCGAAGAACGAGATTGCGACGGAGGCGCTCGCGGCGGTGAACCGCGGGTTGCGGAACAGGCTCACGTCGAGCATCGGCTGCTCGGTGCGACGCTCCCAGGCCACGAACGCCGCCGCCAGCACTGCGGTCAGCGCGAAGCTGCCGAGCGACCGGGCGCTACCCCAACCGTGGTTCGGGGCCTCGATGATCGTGTAGACGAGCAGCCCGATTGTCGCGGTTGACAGCGCGAATCCTGCGCGGTCGGTCCGGGCCGCTCGCGGGTCGCGCGAGGTCGGGACGTAGCGGCCGGCCAGGACACCGGCGGCGGCGGCGATCGGCACCATCGCGAAGAAGATGCTGCGCCAGTCGGAGAGCTCGAGCAGCCAGCCGCCGACGATCGGCCCGAGCGCGATCGCAACGCCCGTGATCGCGCCCCACAAGCCGATCGCCCGGGCGCGCTCGCCCCGCTCGGTGAACACGTTGGTGATCAGCGACAGCGTCGAGGGGAACACCATCGCGGCACCGACGCCCATCACGGAGCGCGTCACGATCAGCGCGCCGGCACTGTCCATCAGCCCGCCGGCCAGGCTCGCGAGACCGAAGACCGTGAGGCCGGCGAGCAGCATCCCCTTGCGCCCGAACCGGTCAGAGAGGCTGCCCGCGGCCAGCACCGAGCCGGCGAACAGCAAGTTGAAAGCGTCGACGACCCACTGCAGCTGCGAGTTCGACGCGTGCAGCTCGCGCACGAGCGACGGCAACGCGATGTTGACGATCGTCGTGTCGAGATTGATGACAAACGCCGCCAGCAGCAGCGAGATCAGGATCAGCGGCTTTCGTTTCATGACTCCTCCTCAGGAGCGGGTTAATTGGACGGACGTCACGGCAGCCCACCTTCAGCGCACAACATGTCGGGCGAACTGCTCGACGAGTCAGCGCTGACGCGCGTCCCCGGCTGCACATCGAGCTGCCGCGCGTACGCACGCAACAAATCCGCTACGTCCCCGGTCAGATGGAAAGGATCGGCGACGAGCGAGCCATCGTTCAGCGACAAGGCCGCGCGAAGCTCACGGCCGACCTCAGCGACTACCACGGGCTGTGGTGGAGGCTTGGAGCTATCGAGCGCCGCGAGGCGGGCAAGCGGACCGTGATCCTCGCCTGAGTAGCGCCGGAGGGTCACCGCCTGTGCGGGGGTAGCCAGCTCGCTCGACAGACCGGAGCGCGGATGACCCCGCGTCCTCGCGGACCGCCGCGGCTTCGTGGCTCGTCGGGCGTCCGCGGCCCTTCGCGCGACCGCAGCGTCTCGGTAGAGATCGTCTGTGCGAGCCCGGGCGAGCAGCATCTGTAGATACGGATGACTCATGAGCCGAGGATCGGACCACGCGGGGTGAGCTGTCTTCACCCCGATCTGACTCACCCCGGGTGAGCCGCTTCTCGCGCTGAGTTCAGAGCAGGCCGAGTTCGCGCCCGCGCGCGACCGCTTCGCGTCTGCCGGTCGCGCCGAGCTTGCGGTAGAGGTTCTTGCTGTGCGTCTTGACGGTGTTGCGCGAGACGCCGAGCTCATGGCCGATTTCCCGCGTCGAGAGACCCGTTGGCAGGAGGCTGAGGACCGCGGCCTCGCGGGCGGTCAGCTCCTCGACGATGACCAGGCGCGAGCCCTGTGGCTGGGAGACGAGCCGAAGGCTGCGCTCGGCCTTGTCGAGCAGGCGGGGCACGAGGGTCCCGGGGTCGGGAGCGTGGGCGCTCTGCTCTCGCGCCTCTCGCACCAGCTCAATCGCGCTGCGGCGCTCGCCGCGCTCGCGGCGCGCCTCGGCGACGGTGATGAGCACGTATGCCAACGCGAGCGCCCCACCCCCGCGTCGCGCGAGGATGACCGCCCGCGTGAGCTCTGCCTCTGCCTCGCTCGTCTTCCGCTGCTTGCTCAGCAGCCTCCCCTTTGCCAGGTGCGCGAGTGACCCCATCCAGTACTCCTCGAGCTCCGACTCAGCGATCAGGTCGAACGCCGTCTTGACGTCGACGTCGCATGTCTGCCAATCGTTGTGGTCAGCGGCGATCAGCGCCAGGTGTCCGTACGCAACCACGGCAGTGACCGGATCGCGCTCGCGGCCAAGCTCCCCGGCCCGAGTGAGGAAATCGACGGCCGCGACGTCGTCGCCTAGCCACCGGGCGGTCGCTCCGAGCAGGCTTCCAGCAAGCGCGTGGTCGCGCGAGCTGCCGTCGAGCGGCATGAGCTGTTGCGCTAACTCTCTGCTGAGGCGCACGTCGCCGAGCAACTGCCAGGCGGCGGCCCGCCGCACCGTCGCCCGCGACGCGAACGTCGGGTCCCGATCGAGCCTGTGGTTCGGAGCCTGTTCGGCGCGATCCAGCCACGGAAGGATCTCATCCTGGCGACCGAGCGCCAATGCCACGCCAGCCCTGCCAACGCACAAGCGAGCGTCCGCGACGACGTATTCGGCCGGAAGCGCGTCGAACCATTCAGCGACCGTGAGCGCCCGCCCGACGCCTCGCTCGCCGGTCGCGAACGCCGCCCCGTGCGCTGCGATCAAATCGGCAGCCTGGTCGAGGTCCCCGGCTGCGACCATGTGGGGGACGGCTTCGGAGATCATGCCGGCATCCGCGAGCCACCGACCAGCACGGCGGCGAAGCTCAACGGACGATCCGGGCTCCCTCCGCTCGAGCTCGTGGCGGAGCAATTCGGCGAATAGATGGTGGTAGCGATACCACTCGCCCCGCGGGTCGAGCGGGATCAGGAAGTAATTTGAGCGCTCGACTCGGTCAAGCATCTCCCGCGCGCCGCCGGTGCCGGTGACCGAGTCACAGAGCGGTGCGCAGAATCGCTCGAGCACGCTGGTGCGCAGGAGAAACCTCAACACCACATCCGGTTGCTGGTCGAGCACCTCCCCGGCCAGGTAGTCCACGATCCGGCGATCGCCTCCCGAGAATCCGGCGATCAACTCATCCACATCGCGACGGTCGCGCAGCGACAGCGCCGCCAGATACAGCCCCGCGGCCCAGCCCTCGGTCCGCTGATGAACGCGGCTCACTGTCTCGACCGCCAGACCGAGCCGGTGAACTTCGTTCAGCAGGTACGCCGCCTCGGGCTCGGAGAAGCCCAGCTGCTCGGGATCGATCTCGCTGAGATATCCACGCGCGCGCAACCTCGCGAGCGGCAGCGGCGGCTCGGATCGCGAGGCGATCACAAAGCGATGATTGCCCGGCACGTGCTCCAAAAGGAACCCCATGCCCGCATGGATCGCCTCGTGCTGGATCACGTGGTAGTCATCGAGCAGAAGCACCGTCTCGCTGGGCGTCTCGAGAAGCTCGTTGATCAAGGCCGGGACAGCCTCGTCCATCAGGTCGACACCCGGAGCCCGCAGCAACGACAGCGGCCCCTCGCCAAACTCGGGAAGCACCGAACGCACCGCCGCGATCACGTAGCTCCAGAACCTGATGGGCTCGTTGTCACCCTCGTCCAACGAAAGCCACGCCACCTTGCGGTCGCTCAGGGCCGCCAAGCGCCACTGCGCCATCAGCAGCGACTTGCCGCTGCCAGCCGGACCTCGGATCACCGTCAGCGGTCGCACAAGACCAGCCCCCAACGCCTGAACTAGCCCATCCCGCGGAACAAGCTCGCGAGGCAAAGGAGGCTCAAGCTTCGTCCCCAGAAGCAGGAGCCTGGATTCCCCGATCGCGGAGGTCACAACCGAATTATCGGGTCGGGACGTCTCTGCGTTATCCAGCCCGCCTGATCGCGCTCGCCTGAGCGAAGTCTGCGACCAAATCAGCGAGCTGGTCGCATCGATCGACCATTCAGAACCCGAAACGGCAGAGCGTCGTTGATCCGCTCCAGGACTCCCACGGTCCGACCCGGCCGCCGGGTCGGGAGGGCTCGCGAACCGAGAGCCGTTGGTACGCCATCGGTCCGTGGGCGGTGCAGCGGCCCTTGTGGTAGGCGTGAAGTTGGATCGTCACGAGCTCGCTGTAGTAGCCGCCCGTCGGTTTGAAGATCGCGTTCAACCCATGGCCGCTGGCCGTACGCCCGCCCCAGCTGCTCCAGTGAATGTGGGTGACAAGACCGCTGGGATCGCCACCGTTGAAGATCTCTGACGGGTGCTGATTACCCCAGCCGACACCGATAGAGCCCGCGTACACGGTCGAGCCGAGAACCACCTCGCTCGAGCCAGAGGCCAGGGCGCTGCCGACCACCACTGTGAGCAATGCTGCCGCCAGCGCGGTCGACATCGGGAACCGCTTCAAACTGTGTCTGGCCATCGCTCGTGCAACAGGCGCGATCCCACGGCACAACCGTACTCTCAACTGGGCTGGGCCGACCGCATCTCGTGGGTTATCTGGCCGCCGGTGGTCGGGTCGGGAAAGGTCGGGAACCCAGGGGTGCGTATGCAGCGAGCGAAGGAGATCCCCTCCGCGACGCGGGTGCGCGTCTGCTGGGCCGTGGTCTGCGGCGCCAGGCCGCTGACGGGCATCAGGTGCTCGCAATCGTTCGAAGCCGTGACGAGCTGGGGGCTGCCGATCGGGATCTCGTCCTTCGGGATCCCTTCGCTGCTGGTGGGGTCTGGGAAGTTCGGCACCCCGTGGGAGCGCATGCAGTGGGAGTAGGCAACCAGTCCGTTCTGCGGCGTCGTGGCGGCAGCGGTGGAGGAGCCACCGCCGCAGCCGGCGGTGAGCAACGATGCGGCGGCAACCGCGACAACGGTTGTGGGGATGAGTGTCCGGGAACGCATGAAGGCTGGGTTCCTTTCAATCGAGAGCGGCGAGAGCCACGCTGAGTCCGAGGAAGAACGGCTGAGAGCGTGCGCCACGGCGGGTCACAGCCCAGTTACCGTGTTATCTCGCTGTAACCCGCCCCACGGCATCGTCAGTGCCGTGAAGCTCAGCCGAACGCCTGACCAGCCCATCTTGCGAGCACTCTTTCCCCGCCCTACGCTCCGCTGGCGGCTGACGCTGCTCTACAGCGTCCTGTTTCTGATCTGCGGCGCGGCGCTGCTCGCGATCACGTACGAGTTCTTCATCAAATTCGCGTTCTCTTACCCGCCGAAGGCAGGCGGGCCCGGCGGGAGTCCGGCGAATTCGAGCCTCGCGGCGCTGGACGTAGCGCTCAGCAGGGTACGCGCCGCGTACCTGCACCGCCTCTGGTCGGGTCGGGGATCGCCCTCGGGATCATGGCGCTCGTGTCAGGCGTGCCTGGGTGGGTAGTGGCCGGGGGCGTGCTGGCGCCGTTGCGGACGATCACCGCGACCGCCGAGCGGATCTCGGATACGAATCTGCACGAGCGCCTCGCGCTGTCCGGCCCGCGGGATGAGCTGCGCCTCCTTGCCGACACGATCGACCGACTGCTGGCACGGTTGGAGGCCGCCTTTGACGCGCAACAACGTTTCGTTGCGAACGCCTCCCATGAGCTGCGCACTCCCTTGGCGATGATGCGCACTACCCTCGACTTCGCGATCGCCAAGCCCGGAGGCGTACTGCCCAGGCCCGTGAGCTGGACGCCGAGCTGCGGGTGGACCTCGACCACGCCGACGAGTTGCTGGAGAGCTTCCTCACCCTGGCCCGCGCCCAAGACGGCCAACTCGGCGACAAAGACCGAGTCGCGCTCGAGCCGCTCATCACCTCTGCGTTCACCGATCGCGCCGACCAGATCGTCGGCAAGCGGCTCACCATCGAGACGCATCTAGGCGCTCTCGAGGTCATCGGCAGCCCCACGCTGCTCCGCCGGATGCTCGAGAACGTGATCGAGAACGCCGTGCGCCACAACCAGCCCGGCGGCACGGTCGAGATCGCGATCTCAGCACTCGACGGACGACAGGCGCGAGTAGTCATCGACAGCAGCGGACCAGTGCTCGACCAGGATTCGGTCGCGCAGCTCGCCCAACCGTTCAAACGGCTCAGCCGGGACCGGACGGGTCACAAGACGGGCACGGACTCGGGCTCTCGATCGTCGCTGCGATCGCCGCCGCACACGACGGCCAGCTCGATCTCCACGCCCGCGCCGAAGGCGGGGTGCGTGTGCAGATCACGCTTCCAGCCGTCGCCATCCCGGAGCTCGCGGAGGCCACAGGATGAGGGTTCTAGCCTAGTCGTCGAGGACATCCCCCGCCACGCCAACCGGATCGCCGAAGGACTCCGCGACCAGGGGATCGCCGTCGACGTCGCCTACGACGGCCACGAAGCGATCGCCAAGGTCAACCTCAACCCGTACGACGTCGTGCTTCTCGACCGCGACCTCCCCGGCATCCACGGCGACATGCTCTGCCAGATCATCACTCGCAGCGAAGATCCCCCGATGGTCCTGATGCTCACGGCCGCTGGCGCCCCCGCCGACCGCGTCAAAGGGCTGGCGCTCGGCGCCGACGACTACCTGCCCAAGCCCTTTCACTTCCCCGAGCTCGTGCTGCGCGTCCACGCGCTCGCCCGCCGCAAACCGGCGGCCGGCCCTCCCACCCTTCAAGCGGGCGGAATCGAGCTCGACCCACGCACCGGGACCGTCACCCGCGACGGACGGACGATCGAGCTCTCCAGGAAAGAGCGTGCCGTGCTCCAAGCCCTTCTCAAAGCCAGCCCAGGTGCGCTCAGTACCGAGCGACTCCTCGAGCAGGCCTGGGACGAGAACGCTGACCCGTTCACCAACGTCGTCAAGGTCACCATCGCCCGACTCAGAGGCAAGCTCGGTCAGCCCGGCATCATCCACACCACCTCCGGAGTCGGCTATCGGATCACCGAAGCGCCCTAACCGGCCAGCCGGGGTCAACTTCAACCGTCGGCCTCGCGGTCAAGGCCGGGTTCGTCACTGCTGACGGGCCCACCATCAGGCTGAAGCGCCTGCATAGGTAAGGCAAGGCAGACCAGCGCTCCGCCGAGGTGACGGCGTGCCTACGGCACGTGTGCGACCCGGTTGCGCATCGCGCCCTCGTCTTCGTGCGCCGCCAGGAAGATCTCGAGCGTGCTCACCCAAAGCGGGATGCCGGCTCTCGAGTCGGGCGAACCCTGTTCTTGTGTATCCGGTCTGCGAGACGCGCGGCCGTCCGGCAATGGCGCCGGGCCGCGCCTCACTGGTGGCGGGCGTGTGGCCTACCGCTCAGCGGCGCCGGAGCCACTCGGCGAGCAGCGGGTCGACGAGCGCGCCGCCGCGCGGCGCGCGTACGAGATGCCCTTGGTTGGTGAGCCGGTCGGCGGCGTCGTTGAGGGTACTACGCGCGAGCTGGTGCTCTGCGGCGAGCGCCTCATTGCTCGGTGCGATCCCGTCTGCGACGGCACCGAGGACGACGCGCTCGGTGCGCGGGAGCTGTTGCCAGAGCGCCTGGTGGGTAGGAGCGGTCCGCTTTAGCGCTGCGTCGACCACCTCGCCGGCCGCTCGCGCGTCCCCGGCCGCGCCGTCAGCGAGCCGGTCGGCCAGCAGGTAGGCGAAGAGCATCGTCCGCTGCGGGTGCCCGCCGGCGAACGCGACGAGCTCGGCGAGTGCCTCGCCCGGGTCAAGGCTCTCGGCGCGGAAGCGCGCTTCGAGCTCCTCGAGTGCGTCGGCGAGCGGCAGCGGGTCGAGCGCGATCGGGTCGGCCTGGGCGAAGAACGGCCGCTCGCGGGTCTCGAACAGCTCGCGCATCAGCGACGGCTCAGATCCGGCGTAGACGTAGGCGGCGGCGTCGCCGTGATACTGGATCTTTGAGCGCAGCAGCCCGTCGAGGTCCTGGCGGGCGACGAGCAGGTCCTGGAACTCGTCGAACACCACGAGCGTCGGCGTCGCGTCCTCTCGCCACAGCGTCAACGGCAGGTCGAGCATCCGGTGCAGCACCGTCTCGGCCGCCGCGCCGTCGGGCGACTGCGGCCGGGGTGCGAGCGTGAGCCCGGGCCCGGACGACGAGAGCGAGACCCCGAGCCGGGCGAGCAGCCCCTGCAGGTGCGAACGCACCCAGGAGACATCGAGGCCCCCGTAGCCGGCCGCCAGCCGGCGGGCGGCGTCGGTGAGGTCGGTGACACGCGAGAAGTCGACATGCGCGGTTCGCCACCCAGTGCGCCGCAGAACGCTCTCGTGGGCGAGCAGGACGCTCGTCTTGCCGTAGCGGCGGGGTGCGACCATCCGCACGTTCACCCGATCCGCGGCCCGGCGGGCGAGCAGCTCGAGCTCCCGATCGCGGTCGATCAGCAACGAGGGCGGTACCGGCCCCTCGAACGGGAACGGCGTTCCCTGCCTCGCGTGTCCGGCATCTCCGGTCATTGTTATAGTGTCATCACGGTCAAGATTGTAGTGCCAAACAATTCAGAAGGCCGAGAAGCGCGCGGGCCGTGCCTCGGTGGGAAGGTCCCTGATGACTACTGCTTCGAGGCGGCCGACCGCATTGGTGAGGAGGTCAGATTCTCCGAGTCTTCTCCCAGGGAACACGGGCAGCGCGGCGGACAGTTTGTTGGAGGTGTCGATGTTGACCGCGGTCGTGCCGGCCGTCGTCATGCGGCGGCGTTTCCGAGGTCGTCGGAGCGGCCGGCTTCCAAGCGCGACCACTGGGAGGTGGGACGTCCGTTTGTACGGTACGGATGCTCACCGGTGCCCTTCCCCCACCTCTGCGGCCAGCCGGGGGGCGAGTCCTCCCATGTCTCTTGGCGTCCGTACACGGTGAGGTCCATGAGCGCGTAGCTGTAGTCCATTGTCTCTACGCCGCGGATGGTGGTCCAGTAGGTCTCGAACACCCGGTCGCCCTGGCGCAGATAGCTGACCAGGTGCATCCTCCCGATCCGGCGGCCGCTCAGCAGCGTATCGAGCGAGTTCTGGGGTGAGTACCAGGGGATCTCCCAACCCATGAAGTCTCGGTAGCGCAGGCTCTCGTCGTACGGTCCCTGGCAGAGGGTGGCGTAGGTGACGTCGCGCGAGTGCAGGTGGGAGAGCTCGCGGACCTGCGTCGTGTAGAACGTGCAACCCTCGCACTGCTCGGCCGCGGGTCGCCCGGCGTGCCACATGAAGTAGTAGGCGATCAGTTGTCGACGCCCCTCGAATACGTCCAACAGCGTGACCGGACCGTGCGGACCGATCAGCGGGAGCGTCGAGTCCACCTCGACCATCGGCAGGCGGCGGCGTGCCGCGGCGATTGCGTCACCTTCGTGGGTGTGCGCCTTCTCCCGGACTCGCAGGGCGTCGAGCTCGGCTTGAAATGTCGCCCGGTCGACCAGGGCAGGGGCCGCCGTTGCGCCGGTGACGTCAGCTCCAGCCGTGCTGAGGTTCTTCGGCTTGTTGTTCATGGCTACCTCGATTCGCGTCTTGTCGTTGGCTAACGGCTTGTGTACGTCAGTTGCCCGACCGGCAGCCGGGACGACCTCGCGCCCGGCCGGTGATCATTGGCCCGCGGGTACGGCGTTCAGCGCGTCCTGCGACTCTCTGATGAGTGGCGGGCAGTCTTGCTCACGGTCTCGTTGACCCAGCGCTCGAACGCGATTCTGAAGACCGCGACAGCGCGTCCACGCCGGCGCGCCACCCACAGGCAAGGATCGCCGCCGGCACAGCAGGACGCGACCCTCAACGGACGACTGCCCTTCTCCTCGCCTGCGAACATCACCTACGGCACGGCTTTGTCCGCAACGACCTGTCGAGCAGCGCCAGCGCCGGGCCGTAGAGTGCGTCCCGTAGCTGGCTCGGGCGTTGCCTTTCGCCCTCGGAGCGAGGGCGGGAAGGCTTCGAGAACCTGATCGCGAAGCTGCAGCTGGTCTTCAACCGGGAGCGCCGGGTGCCCGAAGACGCGCTGATTCAGTTCGCCGGGTCGACGAGTTCCACGGCGCCCATGCGCGAGCGCGAGGTTGTCAAAGATGAGCAGTTCGCCGGGACGTAGGCAGACCTCGATCTGAACGGAGTCCAGATGCAGGTCCCGGTGCGCGAAGAATTCGGCCTCCGCGGCAAGGCTCGTGAATTCGGTACCGCAGAGGAACTCTGGGTGTGTCTTCACGCTCGGCAGAACGGGGGGCTCTCCGAGCGCAGCCTCGATGATCCGCGCGAAGCTGCCCTCAACGTAGCCGGCCGAATTGTCCCAGGCGCCGTGGCTGCACCCGTAGCTGGCGAACCGGCGAAGCAGCTCGTCGCGGTCCGCCCATCTGCGGCGAGCCACGAGCGCACGGATCGGTACGAGGCGCGTGACCGCGTCGCTCGGCGCAGTGTCGGCCGTGGCGTAGAGGGCGGTGAACCGCGCCACCTCGGCCGGCACCACGGGGACCAGCGGTAGACCGAAGTCGAGATGCAGGGTCTGAAACTCGCGGCTCGGGGGCCCATTCAGGGGCGGGATCACGAAGTCGCCGATGACCGCAAGCCTGGGCCCGACGCTGGCCTGCTCGAGGACCGCCCGCGCCGCGTTCCAAGCATCCTCGCGGGCGAAGAACGGACCACGCATTCGGACGAAGCCGACGTTGCGCAGCGGATCCTCCATCAAGCTCACAATACGTCACGACTCGAGGCAGGAGGCGACATTCCTGATTCTCACGGCGCCGGCGTCCGGCAGTCCGGCGCAGTGGCACGCCGGGGTGCATGCCCATATCCTGCCTGTCGAGGTCGGCGCGCCGATCGTCGCGGTTCTTGGGGCTGGCGCGGGCGAACGGCCGCGGGTCGGCCACAGCGATGGCCAACCGCTCGGGGTGGTGACGTAACCGTCGGCGCTGATGCTGGACCGCGTGCGAATCTCCACTGGGGTCCCTTCGCTCTTGAGCGTGCCTTCACGCAGCCGTCTACCGAAAGGGCATGGTTCGGCGAGAACGGAACATAGACACGATCACACTCAGTGAACAGCGTGCGGACCCGATCCGTAGGGACGTTCCAACGCGTCAAACCACCACAAGCCGGATACGGCGCCAGCAGATGTTGAGGGCGCGAGCAGCAGCCGGAGTCCGGGCCGCCAGGCTTCCGGCTCGCCCGGCTCGTCGCAGACCATGATTCACTGGCCACACCGTCCTCGAGCATCTGGAGCGCCCGACCCCGACGAGGA
>Ga0302304_10001632_pt1 | contig 11649 bp, 9 predicted proteins | sample III_Palsa_E2_2_FD_198769 | JGI IMG/M metagenome (GOLD analysis project Ga0302304, IMG submission 198769) | Peat permafrost microbial communities from Stordalen Mire near Abisko, Sweden - III_Palsa_E2_2 | ecosystem: Environmental > Terrestrial > Soil > Palsa > Peat permafrost | place: Sweden...
CTGTACAGACCGGCTTGCCCGCATTACTTTTACTGTGGATGAAACGAATGTCCACATTTGGATGCCTGATCAGCAGCCGGATCATTTCCCCGCCGGTATAACCGGCGCCTCCGATAATGCCTGCCCTTATTTGCCTCATAATTCTATTCTGTCGTTTTTCGTCGAAGGCTGACTACAAAGCAAAAACACTACATCTTCCTCCGACTCGTTTTTAATTTGATGCCGCAAACCGGGCGGGATCTCAAAACCGTGCTGCGCCAACACCTCAACACGCCCGTCAGCTGTGTAAAAAACAGCCACCCCTTCCAGAATAAAAAAGAACTGCCGCGCCCTTTCATGATAATGCTCCTGCTCGGCCGTATGCGCCGGCATCCTTTCCATTTTCACCGAAAGATCAGCCGCGTCCACCAGGTTCCAACCATCACAGTGATCCCCCCACAAATAGTGGTGCAATGGATTTTCCCTGGATACTATAGCGTTCATTCGGCTGTATCGTTGATCTTGTGATAAATGCTGGACTGATTGCCGAAGATCTTCGCAAATCCCTTAACGTCGTCGCCGCTCCAGCCCTTGTTCATCTCGCCATAGCTGCCGAATTTACTGCTCATCAGATCGTGCGCGCTTTCGATGCCGGTGATAGTATACCGGTAGGGTTGAAGGGTGACGAAAACTTTGCCGGTGACCGTAGCCTGCGTGTCTTCCAGGAATTTTTCGATGTTGCGCATCGTGGGGTCCAGCATCTGCCCTTCATGCAGCCAGTTGCCATACCAACTGCTCAGCTGGTCCTTCCAGTATAATTGCCATTTGGTCAGCGTATGCTTTTCCAGCAGGTGATGGGCTTTGATAATGATGATAGGGGCCGCGGCTTCGAAACCGACCCTGCCTTTGATACCGATAATGGTGTCACCCACATGGATGTCCCTGCCTACGCCGTAGGGCTGGGCAATAGCCTGCAGATGTTGTATCGCGGCTACAGGGCTGCCGAATTTTTGTCCGTCGATAGCCCGCAACTCTCCTTTTTCGAATTCCAGCTCGAGATGACGTACTCCTGTCTCGGTGACAGCCGTTGGCCAAGCGTCTTCCGGCAGGTATTCCTTCGAAGTCAGCGTTTCCTTGCCGCCGACAGAAGTGCCCCAAAGACCCTTGTTGATGCTGTACTTAGCTTTTGCCGGGTTGATTTCCACGCCGTTCTCCTTCAGGAAGGCAAGCTCTTCCTCGCGGCTGAGCCGCAGGTCGCGGATCGGAGTGATGATCTCCACACCGGGCAGCATGCTCTGGAAAACCATGTCGAACCGTACCTGGTCATTACCGGCGCCCGTGCTGCCATGCGCTACGGCGGTGGCGCCAATCTTTTTGACATGCTGGGCAACGGCAATCGCCTGCACCATCCTTTCTGCGCTCACACTCAGGGGATAGGTGGCATTTTTCAGCACGTTACCGAATATGAGATATTTGATACAGTTATCGTAATAATCCTTGGTGACATCCACGCATTCGAAGGAGGCAACCCCAAGGCTTTTTGCCCGGGCAGCGATCTGTTCGATCTCTTCGGGGCTGAACCCGCCGGTATTGACGGTGAGGGCATGGATCTCGAAACCCCTCACTTTTTGGAGATAAACGGCACAATAAGTAGTATCCAATCCGCCGCTATAGGCTAAGACGACTTTATTGCTCATGACTATTTAATGAATTTTAGAAATGAAAGAAAGTATGAAAGAGAGATCTGGACCTTCCACCCCCATGGCTGCTATTGCCGCCGTTACGCCCGCCCCCGTTGCCATGATCATCATCATGGTGCCTGAGGAAAGGGGCGAGAAGTTTCCACTGCTTGATCTGCATAAATCGTTCGTATAGCTTGGAATGCTTCTTAAAATCCTGGGTAGTCTCTTCCGGCTCGTAGTGGTCCTTGGGATCATACAGCATGGCCGTACACATACAGTTCTTCCGCTCCTTGCTCACAAGGATCTCGTAATTGACGCAGCTTTTGCAGCCCGCCCAGAAGGCATCGTCCTGGGTCAGCTCGGAATAAGTGACCGGTTCATAGCCCAGTTCGGAATTGATCTTCATAACGGCGAGCCCGGTGGTCAGCCCGAAGATCTTAGCCTCCGGGTAGGTAGCCCGGCTAAGTTCGAAGATCTTCTTCTTGATCATCTTCGCCAGCCCGCTTTTCCGGAAGGCTGGAGATACGATCAGCCCCGAATTGGCTACATAGTCCCCATGACTCCAGGTCTCGATATAGCAAAACCCTGCCCAGACACCGTCGTCGGTAAAGGCGATCACGGCTTTGCCTTCGCGCATTTTCTGTTGAAGGTAGTCCGGGCTTCTTTTGGCGATGCCCGTACCCCTGGCTTTGGCGGAAGATTCCATTTCGTCACAGATGATCCGGGCGAAATCCTGGTGAGTGGCGTCGGCAATAATTATCTTAAACTGTTGATTTTCCATGATTCAAATATGCTCTTAATGATAAATGCACCACCATTGCTGCAATTGCTGAGCCAATGGCCGGACAGGGAATCCCGGCATACTGCTGATAAGGCTGAAAACACGGGAACGCTATAGTGGGGAAGTATCAACGTCGTACCCAAAAGGGAATGGGACGAACGGAAAAAACTGTGCACAACGGCGCAGCAAAAAACCCACGCTTATTGAAGGCGTGCAATATCACAAGGTAGCGTGATATGGGTGAGTTTTTTTTCATTTCAAAGTTGATGAAATTGTTTCAAATATTTTACCACGCAAAGAAACACAATTTTCTGGATCTGAGGGGATTAAAATGTGAATTTTACGCAAATTTTACCCTTCGCGTTAAGAATTCCCTAAATGCCTGTATCACAAGCAGCAAGGATCGGGTTGCCAGTATCTTAAACCGTAAAGCCAATAAACTCTGTTATGCCAGCTAACTACCTGAAAATTACTGCGCGCCGGCTGCTCCGGCAAAAAGCCTTTTCCCTGATCAATATTTTCGGCCTGGCCACCGGTCTCGCCGCCTGTCTGCTGATCTATCTATACGTTTATAGCGAGCTGACCTACGACGCTTACAATCCAAACGCCCCCCGGATCGTCCGGGTAACCAGCGTGTTGCACACAACGGAGTCTGACCTCGCCATAGCCGCTTGTCAGCAACCGCTGGCGGCAGCCCTTCAGAGCGATTTTCCGGAGATTGAAGCCACAGCCCGTATACTGGACAGTATGGTGACCATTCGGCAAGGCAGCGAGGTTTTTAGGGCGGATAACTTCTGTTACTCGGAACAGTCCGTGTTTTCCCTTTTCGCCTTTCACTTCCTGGAAGGAACAGCCAGTGGAGCGTTGACGAACCCTCAATCCATCGTCCTCACCCGCAGCATGGAAAAAAAATACTTCGGCCGCCAGCCGGCGCTCGGCCAGACGATGATCTGCAACGGCGAGACCTATCGAGTGACGGCCGTCGTGGCCGACCGGCCAAACAACTCCGACATGACTATCAATGCTTTGCTTTATAAAGATTTTAATAACACCCACTGGGTGCTCGACGATTTCGACACCTATACCTTCGCGCTCTTCCGTCAACAACCCGACCTGCGCCGATTCAATCGCGAACTCTCCCGCATGGACAAATATACCATACCGGTAATTCATTGGGAAGGCCAGGCCGGCTGGACCCTGCGTTATTCAGCCGAACTGCTCACCGATGTCCATTTCAGTGAGGGCAAGGTGGTCGACACGACCAAGGGCGACCGCCGGTTCAACAAAATATTTTCCGCACTCGCCGTCTTCATCCTCATCATCGCTTTATTGAACTATATCAACCTCTCCACAGCCCGGGCGGCAGACCGCATGAAAGAAGTAGGCGTCCGCAAGGTCATCGGCGCCCGTCCCGGACAACTCATCCGCCAATTCCTCACCGAGTCCTCGGTGCTCGTGGCCATAGCCTGGATCACCGCCATCGGCCTGGTGGCTGTGGGTATCCCCCTCTTTAACCGGATCCTCGATACCAAGCTGACATTCAGCGGCTCGGGCGTCGTCCTTTTTCCCATTCTGCTCTTTCCCGTCACCGTGCTGCTGGCCGGTGCTTATCCTGCCTTTGTGCTTTCCCGGTTCAAACCGGTATCCGTGCTCAAATCATCGGGCGCTATCTACTCCGGCGGGGCCATTCTCCGCAAGGTCTTTACCGTCGTACAATTCGTTATTGCACTGGCCATGCTCGCCGGCGTCGTCGTCTTCCACGAGCAGATGTATTTTGTAGTGCACAATGACGCCGGCATCGACCGCAGCGGCATCCTCGAAGCCCAAATACCCGCCGATTCCACCAGCCAGACAAAGGTTTCAGCCCTTTATCAAGCCGTGCTCCAGTTGCCCGGCGTCAGGGGCGCCTCCCTGGGCAGCGGCCTGCCTTCCGAAGGGGTAGGAATGACCAATGCCTCCGTGTCGTCCGATGGAAAGAAAAAAGAGCTGTTTTGCAGCTATTTTCTGATAGACCCTCAATTTCTGCCGCTGGTCCATATTCGGCTGTCCGCCGGCCGCAATGTATCGGACAGCTTTGCTACCGACCGCAACAAGGCCTTCATCGTCAATGAAGCTTTTGTAAAGACCGCCGGTTGGAGCTCGCCTATCGGTCAATCCATAAACGCCAGCGGCTTTGATGGGAAAGTGATCGGCGTCGTGAAGAACTTTTTCTATAAGTCCATGCATAACCTCATCGAGCCGATGGTCATGCTCTATCCCGATCGCCCTCCCATGGCTATTTTGGTGAAAACAGCTCCTTCGGAGCTTTCACGGTTAAAACAAGTGTGGCGCCAGTTTTACCCGTCCCAGCCTTTTCATTATATTTTTATGGATGAAGACTTCAACGAACAGTATGACAAAGACCGGGCGACTATGTTGCTCTTCAATACCTTTACGGCGCTGGCCATCATCATCTCCTGTCTCGGTCTGTATGGGCTGGTGTCACTGCTCACGCTCCGGCGCGCAAAAGAGATTGCCGTCCGTAAAGTACTGGGAGCTTCGATCCAGGATTTGCTGTTGCTGCTTTCCGCCGGTCAGCTGCAACTCGTCGGTGTGGCCGCACTCATCGCGCTGCCGCTGGCTGCCCTTGGAGCGCACCGCTGGCTCGATACTTATGCCTATCATATCACTCCGGGCCCCTGGATGTTCGTTTTGCCTTTGCTGGCGTTGCTGCTGCTGACCCTGACCGTCACCGGCTACCGGATTGTACGCGCCGCGCTGGCAAACCCGGCAAAGAGCCTGAGATCGGAGTAGCCGCGAACCATCGCGGCCGCAGTCTCAATTCTGATGAGGTAGCGAAAAAGAAAAAGTCGTGCCGCTGCCCGGCTCGCTCGTAAACAGCAGCGAACCACCATTTTTCTGAATGAGATCCTGGCAGATCAGCAACCCGAGCCCGGACCCTACTTCCTTATTGGTGCCAAGTGAAGTATAATAGCTTTCGCCGAACAGAAGTTCCTGCTTATTAACAGGGATACCTATCCCATTATCAACTACCATCACTTTTACATAGGGACCTGTCACATCGCTTTTCACCCTGACGACCCCGCCCGATCCCGTAAACTTGATAGCATTCATGATCAAATTTCTCAGTACGATTTTTATCGAACCTTCGTCCGCATAGGCAGAACACCCCACCGGCACTTCGTTGATCAGCCGGATATTCTTGGCGTCCGCCATTCTTTCCAAGAACCTGATCGTTTGGTCTGTAAGCCGGTTAAGGGATATTTCGTTCGCAACGAGCGCCGATTCACGGATCTGACTTCTTGCCCAGGCCAGCAAATTGTCCAGCAAATCGCTGGTTTGCTCCATATTCGCCAGTAAATCGGGTAAATGTTCGTTGAATTCATCAACAGTCATGGAAGCTTCGCTGATTTCGCGCAGCAGCAGGATCATGCTGCCGATAGGCGCTCTTAAGTCATGGGAGATAACGGAAAAAACTTTGTCTTTGACGGCATTCAGTTTCTTCAGTTCCTCCTTTTTCTGCCGGATCGATTTTTCAAACTTCCATACAGCGTATTTACTGAAATACAAGGCCAGGAAAACGAACACCAGTCCGAAACTATAATCGATGATCTCCAATATTCCGTCAGGCCTGTATAAGTGGCCGGACGAGAAGGATCGCAGCGAAAAGTGAACAGCGATGATACACGACGTTACCCAACAAAACGCCAATATCATGTGCCATAGGTAATGAAGGAAAAAGAAGACAAAGAAAAGATAGAGAAAAAGATAGATTTCCAGTTCCCTGTCCCCGGTCAGCCAGGCCATCACTACCAGCGAAGGCGGAAAGCAAAGAAAGGAAATAACGATAGATGTCCGGAAGAATTGCAGGAACATGCAAATGAGCATTGATCCACAGATCAATAGGGGCAGCGCATTGACGAACAATACAAATCCCGGATAATGGTTAGGTGAACCGAACGAAAGATAGGCAAGCCTTAAGAGGGCAATCAGCATCCCTGCAAGATTGCAACTGTTGAAAACTTTGGTTTGGCGACGATCGTAGGCAGTTAACTGCTCCGTAATCCCGGCATTCAATAACCGTGTAAACAGGTTCATATTTTGTTGAAGGATCAGTAGTTTGCTCTCAAGAACGCTAAGTGACCGGCACGGAATGCACGGCATCGGCCATCTCCTTGATCAGGGAAGCATCCTTTTCGATAGCATTGCCGACGACGATGACGTTGGCCCCGGCTTTACAGTTGAGATAGGCTTTTTCAGGATCGCGGATGCCGCCACCCACCACCAGCGGAATATCGATATGACTGGCCACACAGGCTATCATTTCTTCCCGGATAGGATGCCTGGCCCCGCTGCCTGCATCCATATAGATCAGTTTCATCCCCAGCATCTCCCCCGCCATAGCCGTACACAGCGCAATCTCATTCTTGTCGGCCGGAATAGGGGTCGCATTACTGATATAAGAGACTGTCGTGGGTGCCCCTCCATCGATGACCATATAGCCGGTCGAAATGATTTCCAGCCCGCTTTTTCTGACGGCAGGCGCCGAAATGACATGCTGACCGATAAGCAGTTCCGGATTGCGGCCGGAGATCAGGGAAAGATAAAGAAGACCGTCGGCATACCGGGAGACCTGTGATGGCGTGCCGGGAAAAAGAATGACCGGAATGCTGCAATTCCGCCGGATATGTTGTACCACCTCATCCAGATGATTCGAAATAACAAGGCTACCCCCGACAAGTAAATAATCTACCCTTGCCCCAACGGCGAGGGCGGTCAGCTCATCGAGCTTTGACGCATTCACATTGTCCGGATCTATCAGTACGGCGAAAGACCGCTGACCCTTATTTTTCTTCGCCAACAAGGATTCGTAAATAACTTTCTTCATTCGCTATTGCCTTGGGTAGTAATGCAAAAATGCGAAAAGTTTTCGGCTTTAAGGGGGTTAATTCTGCGAAATAACGGGATCGTGACCATTAGCAGACACGGGCATACGTAATATCCCTGTTATATTTACGAAAATAACACATATCTTGGATTAACACACGTATAGTACCCAATAAATGCCACAACTCAGCATATCAAATAACGAACAACAACAACAATTCCAGGTAAAAATCGATGGTGAATTAGCATGGTTGGAGTATCGGCTGCATGATGGCCGGATTGTACTGATGCATACCGAAGTGCCTGCTATACTCGGCGGCCGGGGCATCGGGACCGCGCTGGTAGAATTTGCATTTAAATATGCCCGGGCCCACCATCTGCCGGTAAAAGTCTACTGTCCCTTCGTAGCCGCTTATGTCCGGCGTCACCCCGAACAGCAGGATATCGTGGTACAGTCTGATTAACAAGGAAATATGGGTCTTTTAAAGCCGCGCCGAATGTGAATAAAAAAATAGCCGAACTTTGTGTTGCATTCCGGAAGCCGCGGCCCCATTTGAACTTCCGAAATATGAACATCTGTTTTGCACATGTGTTAATATTTAGGGCAAGGAAATATCAAAATCAAAAAATACTTTCGTTAACCCCGACCCGCCGCAAAAACTATTCAAAAAAATTCTCAATAAAAGTTACTGACTTATGCCAACGAGAAAGCAATCTGTGAAGGGCTTGCAATTTACCCGCCGCTTCACTAAGGAAGACACCGCCGTATTCGATCAATTCGCCTATGATCATCGTACTTCCGTTATCCGTAACCCCAGTGGAGAAGTGGTGTTCGAAATGACCAATGTAGAGGTCCCCGCCGGATGGAGTCAGATTGCAACCGACATTCTTGCCCAGAAATATTTCCGTAAGGCAGGCGTTCCTCAGCCGGATGGCTCCCTGGGACGCGAGACCTCCGTCAAACAGGTCGCACACCGCATGGCTAACTGCTGGCGGGTGTGGGGCGAACGTTACGGCTATTTTGCTTCTGAAAAAGATGCACAGGTTTTTTACGAAGAACTCGTCTATAGTATCCTCGACCAGGCCTGTGTGCCCAACTCTCCGCAATGGTTCAACACGGGCCTGCATGAAAGCTATGGGATCACGGGCAAGCCCCAGGGACATTATTTCGTGGACCCAGTCGATGGACAGCTCAAGGTGAGCACCTCCGCTTACGAACGACCACAGCCTCATGCCTGCTTCATCCTCAGCGTAAAAGACGACCTAGTCAACGACGGTGGTATCATGGACCTGTGGGTACGCGAAGCCCGTATCTTCAAATACGGTTCCGGGGTAGGCACAAACTTCTCGCATATCCGCGGTGAAGGAGAAAAGCTCAGCGGCGGAGGTACTTCCAGTGGCCTGATGAGCTTTCTCAAAATAGGAGACCGCGCTGCCGGCGCCATTAAATCCGGTGGTACGACCCGCAGGGCCGCCAAAATGGTTTGCCTGGACCTCGATCACCCGGAGGTCATGAATTTCATCAACTGGAAAGTCGAGGAAGAGAAAAAAGTGGGCGCGCTCATCGCAGCCGGTTACGCCAGCGACTATGAAGGCGAAGCCTACAGGACAGTATCGGGACAAAACTCCAATAACTCCATCCGCATCCCCAACGAATTCTTCCACCGTCTGGAGAAAGACGAAGACTGGGAGCTGACAGCCCGCAGCGACGGCCGGGTCATGAAACGTATCCCTGCCCGTGAGGTGTGGAACCAGATTTCCTACGCTGCCTGGCGTTGCGCCGATCCCGGTACCCAATACGATACGACCATCAATGAATGGCATACCTGCCCCGCCGGCGGCCGCATCCGGGCGTCTAATCCATGCAGTGAATACATGTTCCTCGACAACACCGCCTGCAACCTGGCCTCTTTCAACCTGCGCCGCTTCTATAACGAACAGACCAACACCTTCGATGTAGAAGGGTTCGAATATTGCACCCGGCTTTGGACGACCGTACTGGAAGTCTCCGTGACGATGGCCCAATTCCCCTCAAAAGAAGTAGCTCAGCTGTCATACGACTATCGTACACTGGGCCTCGGCTATGCCAACCTCGGCTCCATGCTCATGATCATGGGTATACCCTATGACAGCGAAGAGGCCCGCGGCATCGCTGGCACTATCACCGCCATCATGACGGGCGTCGCCTACCGCACCTCGGCAGAAATGGCCGGCGTACTGGGCGCCTTCCCCCGCTACGAAGACAACAAAGCGAGTATGCTGCGGGTCATGCGCAACCATCGTCTGGCCGCCTACGATGCCGATGAATATGAGGGACTGGAGATCAAACCCCAGGGGCTGAAGGCAGAATATTGCCCCGATTACCTGCTGACGGCCGCTACCAGGGCTTGGGACGAAGCCGTTCAGTTAGGCGAAAAATATGGCTATCGTAACGCTCAGGCCACCGTCCTCGCGCCTACGGGCACCATCGGCCTGGTCATGGATTGTGATACCACCGGCGTCGAGCCTGATTTCGCGCTGGTCAAATTCAAAAAGCTTTCCGGCGGTGGTTATTTCAAGATCATTAACCAATCCGTGCCCACCGCGCTGAAACACCTGAACTATACTGACCGGCAGATCGATACCATCATCAAATATGCTGTAGGGTCCGCCACCTTCGCCGGGGCACCTGCTATCAACCACCAGTCACTCAGCGAAAAAGGATTTATCGCCGAAGAGATCAAAAAGTTGGATGCTGCCGTCGGCTCGGCTTTCGAGATCGGCTTTGTATTCAACGTCTACACCCTCGGGGAAGAATGCCTGCAACGCCTGGGTTTCAAACCCGCACAGTACTACAATTTCGAATGGAGCCTACTGGAAGCCCTCGGCTTCTCCGACCAGGAGATCGAAGCCGCTAACAATTACGTCTGCGGAACGATGACCGTCGAAGGCGCTCCTTTCCTGAAAGAAGAGCACCTCGCTGTATTCGACTGCGCCAACAAATGCGGAAAGAAAGGTCAGCGTTATATCCACGCCCACGGCCATATCCGCATGATGGCGGCTACCCAGCCTTTCCTCAGCGGCGCTATTTCCAAAACGATCAATCTCCCCCACGAGGCTACCGTCGAAGAAATTGCCGATGCTTATATCCTCAGCTGGCAGCTGGCATTGAAGGCCTGCGCACTCTATCGCGACGGGTCCAAATTATCACAGCCGCTCAGTACCAAGTCCGATAAAAAGAAAAAAGAGACCGAAAGCGAAAAAGAAGCAGCAGCCCTCGAAACTGCCGCCCCCCCGCCAATGCCCGTCGCCGAATCCAATATCGTCGACCTTGGTAAACTGACGGTGCAGGAACTGCTGGAAGAAGTGCAGAAAAGAGTACAGGCCTCTCCTGATACCAAGCTGAAAAGGGCCCTGGCTACTATTGTGGAACGTCGGACCCTTCCCGCCAAACGCCGCGGTTTTACGCAAAAAGCGAAGATCAACGGTCAGGCCATATTCCTGCGTACAGGCGAATACGCCGATGGCACTGTAGGAGAGATCTTCATCGATATGGCCAAGGAAGGGGCTACGATGCGGAGTATGTCGAATTGCTTCGCTATTGCGATATCGATAGGGCTGCAATACGGCGTCCCCCTGGAGGAATTTGTCGAAAAATTCGTCTTTACCCGCTTTGAGCCTTCCGGAATGGTAGACCACCCGAACATCAAGAGTACTACCTCGATCGTCGACTTTATCTTCCGTTCACTCGCCTACGAATATCTCGGGCGGACCGATCTCGTGCACGTACTCGATAGGCCGGAAATAGCCAATACAGGGGAAAATGACTGGGATAACCATGGCTCCCAACCCTACGATAAGACGACGCCCGAACTGAGCGACGTGCGCATCGTGGCAAAAGCCGGTAGCGGCCCCCATGGCGCCCCGGGCAATAGCTCCCATGGCTCTCCCGCCGGCAACCCGGTCAATGGTGCCGCTAAATCCGCCAAAACAGCGGCTGTCTCCGCCACCCGCGCCGAAAATGGCCTGGATGCCATAAACGCGGCTGCCCGTAGTATGCAGAGCGACGCCCCGGCATGCAATACCTGCGGCCATATCACGATCCGCAGCGGCACCTGCTACAAATGCCTGAACTGCGGCAATAGCATGGGCTGCAGTTAAACAATTCGCGGTCTGCCGGGCCCACCACTGATGGCCCGGCACTTTCTGCCCATTTCGGGACGGTTCTCTCCCCCTATGGGAAGGCTGCAAAAACGAATTGTCTCCTTTTCAGCACGGCTCACAGAAAACGATTATTTTCTTTACAATTATCCTCTTACCTTGTCGTTCTATTAGTCCACA
>Ga0302304_10001636_pt1 | contig 11636 bp, 12 predicted proteins | sample III_Palsa_E2_2_FD_198769 | JGI IMG/M metagenome (GOLD analysis project Ga0302304, IMG submission 198769) | Peat permafrost microbial communities from Stordalen Mire near Abisko, Sweden - III_Palsa_E2_2 | ecosystem: Environmental > Terrestrial > Soil > Palsa > Peat permafrost | place: Sweden...
TGTTTATATATTTCTGGGCGTCGTTTACAAAAACTAATATAAATTTTTGACGATAGACTTGTTTAATGTCCAGATGCGTAATATCTCCCCATGGTATAAACCCAACTGAAACACCGCTGGAGTTGTCGGTAATCCCATCTTTATCAATTATTAATCCGGATTTATTATCAAATATCTTATATGCAGCAAAAATAGCACATGCCCCAAAAAAAATAATACTTGCATAACCTGCTGCAAGTATTTCAAATGCAGGCCTGTTTACGTAACCTGAATTTTGAAACATTGCCGGATTTATGATAAACCAAATACCTAAGGCAACAAAACCTGATGCCCCTAATAGTATCAACCCTATTTTAAATTTGCTTAATGGTATTTCGATACGTTCAGCATCGGTATTAAAATCAACATTCATTGGTATAATTTAGATGTAATAAAAATACGATAAAAAATTCTTCTTCAAACCCTTTGCCCTTTTCATTGGTTATACCTATCTGTAAACACTTTAGTTATGAGATCTATCTGGAAAGGCTCCATTGGTTTTGGGTTGGTGAGCATCCCTATTAAATTGTATTCCGCAGTGCAAACCAGTTCGCTTGATTTTGATATGCTGGATAGCCGCGACCACTCGCGCATCCGTTACCAGCGGGTTAACGAGCATACGCACAAAGAGGTTCCGTTTGAAAAAATAGTGAAAGGCTACAAACTGAACGATAATTATGTAATAATGGATGAGCACGATTTTGAAAATGCCGCCCCTGAAAAAAGCAAGGTTATTGAGATTGAAAGCTTTGTGGATATTGCCGATGTAAACCCCATGTACTACGAAACATCGTACTACGTGGAGCCGGATACCAAAAATAACAAAGCCTACGCGCTATTGATAAAGGCGCTGCAAAAATCAAAAAAAGCGGGGCTGGCACGTTTTATACTGCGCAGCACCGAGAGCCTGTGCATTGTACACCCGGTTGAAAACGTACTGGTGCTAACCCGCATACGTTTTGCGCAGGAGATACGTGGTACCGAAGACCTGAAAGTTGACGATGGTATTGACGTGAGCAAAAAGGAACTGGATATGGGCATGGCGCTCATAAACCAATACGCCGAACATTTTGATGTATCGAAATTCAAGGATGAGTATAATGATGAACTGCTGAAGATCATCAAAGATAAAGCAAAGGGCAAGCAGGCTACCGTTAAAAAGCTTAAACCACACAAAACAGGCGAGGATGATCTGTACGATCAGTTAATGCAAAGTTTGAGCACGAAAAAGGGGGCGTAATCCATTGTCATCGTGAGCGATAGCGAAAGATCTATCCGCGGGCTCAACAAGCGAAATGCAGATTGGCTGCTCGTATAATAGATGCTTCCTTCGTCAAGCATGACAAAGCGGGTTTTTTCATTAACTCCCTATCAACTCCGGCGAGAAGATGAGCTTAAAGGTACTGCCTTTATCTTTTTCGGATGCTACCTCTATTTTGATGTGATGGAAATCGGCGATGGATTTTACTATGGGCAGGCCCAGGCCAAAGCTTTCCTGCTGTAAGGATTGCCTTAGTTTTTTAAACCTGTTAAAAATAAACGGCAGGTCGGCGGCGCTGATGCCCAGGCCGGTATCGATAATTTTTACCACGTAGGCATTGCCTTCTTTCAAGGCCTCCACCTTTATATCGCCGCCTTCTTTATTGTATTTAATGGCATTGTTCACCAGGTTAAAGAACAAGTTGAATAGCAAAAATTTGTTCACATTAACCAGGTTCCAATCGTTGTTTATGTTTACCTGGTAGTTGATGTTCTTATCCTGCAAACGGATGGAAATTTCATCATACACCTGCTGCAATAAGGCGCTCACGGATATTTTGTCTTCCTTTAAAAACTGCTCGTTCTCAATTTGCGATATGAGCAGCAGCGTTTTGGTGATGCTTTTTAAGCGGTTCAATATCTTTTGCATTTCGAGCAGCCGCACCTTCAATTCATCGGCAACGTCCTCCTCCTCGAACATATTTTCAATTTTTGATTGAAGGATGGATATGGGCGTCATCAGTTCATGCGAGGCATTGGATATAAACTCGCGTTCCTTTTGAAAAGTGCTCTCAATGGTCTGGATCATCTGGTGAATGCTGATATCGAGGTGATGAAAATCATAGGTACTGGTTTTCACCTCCTTATAGGAGCCAAAATTCGGGAACTTATTGCCGATGAGCTTGGTTTTTATAATCAGGCTCAGCGGCCGCAATATATAATCAGAATACACCTGGTCGGCAATAATGGTTAGTATAACCATGCTTACCAGTATCACAAAGGCTATGCTTTGCAGCGGGCCGGTGCGTTCATTAACCGAATCCTGGCTTATGCCTATCTCCAGCAGGTAGTTCCTTTTTTCGATATGAAAATTATGGCTCAATATCCGGTATTCGATGGTATCGGCCTCTACTTTGCGCACCTCGTTCTTAATATTATCCAGGTTCTCATTAAGCGTATCTTCTTCCAGGCTCACGTACACATCCTTTATGGGCGTGTAAGCGGCATAACTTTCACCATTTTGAATATAGTATTTAATACCGAGCTCCTTTACTGTTTTCAGCACCTTATCCTTTTGTTTCCGCAGGCGGCTATCGGTATAATTCTGGTTGATGTTTTTGATGAGCACCGGCAACAGCGCTACAAACAGGATCACGATAACCAGTTTGGATATGGTGTTAAACAGCGTAAGTTTTGTGCGGAGTTTCAAATACTTAAGTGTTGATCTTGATTTTATACCCTAAGCCGCGCACGGTTTCCAGCCAGTCGGGCGGCGAAAAGGCATTTAATTTTTTACGAATATTTTTGATATGCGCGTCGATGTAATTGGAGTCGTAATCATCATTGATGATGCTTCCCCAAATATGCTCGCTTAGCTGGTTGCGGGTTACCGTACGGTTTTTATGCAGTATTAAATAAGCCACCAGGTCAAATTCCTTTTTGGTTATGGCGCTTATTTCGGCACCGCCGTGGGTTATTATCCTATCGGTAAGGTTAACTAAAAAATCGCCCAGTTCCACCACATTATTTTTAAGACCGAATTTGCGGCGGGTAATGGCCTGCATACGGCTTTGCAGCTCAAGCAACGAAAAAGGCTTGGCCAGGTAATCATCGGCGCCCATATCCAGCCCTTTTATACGGTCGTAAATTTCGGCGCGGGCGGTTAAAATAATGTAGGCGGCATCGGGGTTGTTCTTTTTGGCTTCTTTCAACAGGTCGAGCCCCTCATAATCAGGCAAACCCAGGTCGATCAAAATGAAATCATATAAATTAACCGCTACTTTTTCCGACGCGGACACGCCATCAAAACAAACCTCGCAGATGTAGTTATAGTTGGTCAGAAATATTTCCAACTCACGGGCAAGGGCTTTTTCGTCTTCAATAATTAAAACATTCATGGTGCCTAATAAAAAACATAATAAAATGTTAAATTATAAAATCCTTCATGCCGGTTCATCAGTTCGCCTTCCACATTAACGGGTATGGAATATTTATACGAAAACTCAAAGGTATAATGCGGGCGGTTATAATCTAAAGGTATTTTAAAGCTGTAATTAAGCGCGTTGAACATACTGTTATCACGGGCCATGCGCGGGGTATTGGGGTTATTATAAAATATATCGTTAATATCCATCAGGTAAGCATGATCCATAGAATAGCGCTGAACAAAATTTTGCGTGCCCAGTATGGCGCTTACTGTAGGCTCTATAGAAAGGAAATCCTTGTCATCAAAAATGCTGAATTTGCTTTCAAAGTATTTGGAAGTATTTATGGTTACAAAAATATCATCCTCATCGCCAAATAAGTAATCAACCACCACGCTCGATTTGGCAATTTTCCAGTCGTAGGTGTTTTTAAAATTGATATCGTTTGATGATGCCGATTTGATAACCTGCGCGGCATCCTTATTAAATAAAAAGCGGGTATAGCTTATGGAGCCGGTTAATTTTTTTGAAATATTATAAAGGTAGCCGCCGCCCAGGTCTATCTCATCAAAAAAGGGATCGTAACCTAATACCTTTAAGCTGGACCCATATATAAAAAAGCCGTTTTTAGTATTATAAATAGCATCCGACGAGGCAAAAGGGTAGGTTATGGGCCCGGTACGGCCAAAAAACTGAACATCGCTGCCATAGGAAACCCCTACCGATAAGGATTGCTTGCGGATAACGGTATCAGAATCAGAAAAAGCACGGGTTAGGGCCACGGTAGTAAGGCGTAACTTTGCCGTGGCGGCATTTAAATTAGTACAGGCTATTAAAAAAAGTAGTACGCAAAAATATTTCATCAATCGGTAAATTGTCTGTTAAATTTGTTAATTGCCATTTCTTCTGGGTATTTCTGGTGGACGTTCCAAACCTTCGGGCCTGCGTTGCCTTTTAGGTTTTACTTTGGGAGCAGCGGGCGCATCTGTTATTTTCTCCGGCTTTGGCTGCCTCCTTGCTTTTGCAATTTCCTTAATTTTTTTCTTATCATCCGCATCCGGATGTTTGGCATTTTTAGATGTAGTTGTATCTGCTGATGTATTATCAGTTACCGGCAGCCGTAAATAGTTATGATAAAAAAGAATATGGTGTACATCCTTTTTTTTAGCTAATGATAAACAGGGTGCCAATATCAATAAAAGGACAATATACGCAAACCACTTTATCATTTAACAGGAGAAAAACTTAAAAATTTTATTCAGTGCTAATTAAACTATCACCAGGCAGGGGGCGGGGCTTCGTTTTTAACATTATTTACGGCTATAGCACTAAAAATGAACGGCAGGCATACAATGAATTTATGCAGAGAATATAAGGGCATGTGATGGTGCATGTTCATGAACAGCGCTTTGGGCCAATGCAGTTTATATCGCTAAATTTAAATTAATTTATTTATATGATATTACATTATAGCAAAATAATGCTAATCGGCCATGTTAATGCTCCTTGAGGTATAAATGCGATCGTGATCGTCAATAATTATACAGGCTATTTGATTTAACTGGTTTATTAAATAAAGCCCGGCGTTAACCCCTATGGTTAGTATAGGGGCCGAGAACGCGTCGGATAGTTCGGCAGTGGGGCTAATAATGCTCACGCTTACAATTTCGCTAACGGGGAAACCTTTTTTGGCGCTCACATTAGCCATTTGTTTTTTATTAACAGGGGCAAATTTATCAATGTTTACAGCTGTAGCAACACACATATTGCTGATATTTAACCTTGCAAAAGGGTGTGAATGCTGATCGGCATCGGCTGTGGCGATGGTCCAGGGCTCATCATTAGGCTGTGTGCCCCAGGTAAGCAGGTCGCCGCCGGCGTTAATAACGCCGCTGCTTACACCCTGCATTTGTAAAATATATTTGGCCCTATCGGCGGCGTAACCCTTGCTGTTGGCAGCAAAACTTATGCGCATGCCCTTGTTTTTCAGAAAAACGGTTTGGGCGGCCTGATCGAGGATTACATTCTGGTAATTACTGTAACTGGTTGAAACCGGCGCGGTTTTCCCTTCGGCACTTTGTGTATCGGGAGAAAAATAGGTGATATCAAAAGCGCCGTAAGTAAGCTGCGATATGCTTAGCGAACGATCTATCAGCCTGAATATTTCGCCATCAACCTTTACCGGTTTTATGCCCGCGTTGCGGTTAATCTCGTTTACTTTACTATCGTCGCCAAAGGTGCTTAGCAGCTTTTCAACGCGGTTTATTTCGCTTATGGCGCCCGCAATGCGTTCTTCGGCCCACATAGAGTCGTTGGCTACTATGCTGATCTCAAATTGATTCCCCATCAGCCATATAGCACGCCTGAAAATGGTTAAATTACTTCTTAAAGTTTTTACAGCCAGCATAGTAAATAAATTTAATATTCTTCAATAATTTCAGCACCTGTATCAGCCTTAAAATTCATTTTGCTTTATCATTTATGAACAGCAAGATGTGTACTACGGCTAATATTATACCCTAAAGTAGCCCGGCTTTATGAAATTGAGATGAAAACGGATTTAATTTGAAGATTTGAGGATGTGCTGATTTGAAAATGCCTGAATTATGGCAGTTTGATGATTATTTGATTTGAAGGTGTGTTGATTTGAAGATGTGATGATTTGAAGATGTGATGATTTGAAGATGTGCCGATTTGAAGATGCGCCGATTTGAAGATGTGCTGATTTGAAGATTTGATGATGTGCCGATTTGAAGATGTGCCGATTTGAAGATTTGATGATGTGCCGATTTGAAGGTATCAAATAAACCACATCATCAAATCTTCAAATTCTCAAATTATCAAATCAGTCTCATCTTCAAATTAAGCTACGGTACCTTCTTTAAGCTTTTCGGCGTTTTCGGCAAATTGCAGGGCTTCCATTATTTCGAGGATATCGCCGTTCATTACGCCGGGCAGGTTATATATGGTTAGGCCGATGCGGTGCTCGGTTAAGCGGCCCTGCGGGTAGTTGTAAGTACGCACTTTGGCCGACCGGTCGCCAGTGGAAACCATGGTCTTGCGTTTTTTGGAGGTTTCTTCCAGGTGCTTTTGCAGCTCCATTTCATACACCCTTGAACGTAGTACCTGTAAGGCTTTATCGTAATTTTTTAGCTGCGATTTCTGATCCTGGCACTGGGCCACAATGCCGGTTGGCAAGTGGGTTAGCCTTACGGCCGAGTAAGTGGTATTTACCGATTGCCCGCCCGGACCGGAAGCGCAAAACAAATCCTTGCGGATATCGCTTACCTGCAGGTCTATGTCGAACTCATCTACTTCGGGCAATACTACCACGGTAGCGGCCGATGTGTGTACACGGCCCTGGGTTTCGGTATCGGGTACCCGCTGTACGCGATGCACGCCCGATTCATATTTAAGGGTGCCATAAGCATCCTCGGCGTTTACGTTAAATACAATTTCTTTATAACCGCCCGATGTACCTTCGGTATAATCAACCAGTTCGGTGCGCCAGCCGCGTTTTTCGCAAAAACGCATGTACATGCGGTAAAGGTCGCCGGCAAAAAGCGCGGCCTCATCGCCACCGGTACCACCACGAATTTCGACCAGGGCATTCTTAGTATCTTCAGGGTCTTTCGGTATCAGCATCAGGCGGATCTGTTCTTCTTTTTCATCGCGCAGCACCAGCAGCTCATCCAGTTCGCCTTTAGCCATTTCGCGGAACTCTTCGTCCTTTTCGGTGGCTAAAATCTCCTTGTTGCTGTCAATATTGCTCATAATGTTGCGGTAGATGTTATACTCGTCAACAATTTTGGCCAGGTCCTTATATTCCTTATTCAATTGGGCAAAGCGCTTCATATCAGCCATTACATCGGGGCTGCTTAATTCTGTTTCAACGTTTTTCCAGCGTTGAAATATCGCTTCTAATTTCTCTAACATATTATTTTGAAAAATAAATGAAGGCCCGCGCAGCAATTGCAATACTTCCTGTTAAGGCCTGTGCTTATTTAAAAAGCGCACAAAAATACGATTTTTCGGGCACATTTTTTTTCATGAGAGTGTAAATAGATGTGGCGATTGGGCGATTTGGTGATTTGGTGATTTGGTGATTTGATGATTGCCTGGGGGTTTTTTTCAAATCGTCACATTTTCAAATCATCAAATTTTCACCTCTTCAAATCAAAATATTTCAACATCATTTCCTTACCATCAAATTCGGCGTAGGAGAAGTAATTTACCCATTCGCCCAGGTTAATGTAGCGGCTTTTTTCGTTCAGCTGAATATCCAGCGGTAAATGGCGGTGGCCGAATACCATGAAATCATAATAAGTGGTTTTAAGCACTTCGCGGCAATAGGTAACCAGCCATTCCTGTTCGCCCGGTTTAGGCTCTTCTTTTTTCTCGTTGGCTATGCGGCTATTGCGCGACCAGTAATTGGCTATGCCGATGCCCAGGTTCGGGTGGATACGCGCGAAGAGCCACTGGCAAAATTTGCTGCGGAATATCTTTTTTAAAACCTTATATAAATTATCGCCCGGGCCGAGGCCGTCGCCGTGATGCAGGAAGAATTTTTTACCGCCCCGCTCAATAATTAGTTCGTTGGTGATGATGGTGGCGCCTAATTCCTGCTCAAAATAATCGAACATCCACATATCATGGTTACCTTTAAAAAAGTAGAGTTTAATGCCGGCATCGCTTAGTTCCGCCAGTTTGCCCAACAGGCGGATATAGCCCCTGGGCACCACCGTTTTATACTCGAACCAAAAATCAAATACATCGCCCATTAAAAAAACTTCGGTGGCATCGGTTTTGATGGCATCGAGCCAGCGCACCAACCTGTATTCACGCTCCCGCGAAGCGGCATAACCGCCTGCACCTAAGTGAATATCGGAAGCAAAGTAAAGTTTATCGGGTTTGGGCATTGGTTATTAATTTATATTCCAAAACCAATAATACGCAAAATCAGTACAGCCAACACAGTAACTATTACCGGGGTAACAATACTTTTGGGGTAATAATCATTATCCGGAAAATATTTCTTAAAAAAATAGAACGCTAAAATAAGGCCGCCCGCAGTGTTAAAAGCGACAGATATAGAATAAAAAACAAACAAATTGCTACTAGGCACCGTGAGGCTAAATTTATGCGTAAGCATAAACTCATTCAACGAAATATCTGCCGCGATAGTGATTAAAATCATAAAGCCCAGCACAATATAAAATGCCTGTTTAAAACCGGCAGCCTTTAAATTGAGCAGCAGCAAAACGCCGCCAAACAAAGGCGAAGCCAATATAGAGAACCATAAAACGGCCCGTTTTGAATATATATCTATATAATTATCTTCCGGTTCGGAAGCAGCGTTATTCTCATCAAATTCCATGGCTCAAATATAATATTAAGTTGGCAGTTTGCGGTTGGCAGTTTACAGTTCATCGGCTGTGACGTACACCTTTGCATTTCGCAAACTGCAAACTGCCTACTGCAAGCTGCGAACTGACTGCAAACTTTCTGCACAGAGAATCACTAAATTTTAAGATATTGCGTGTGTTATAAACAAAAATGAAAGTTACAGGGTTTACATTTATACGCAACGCCGTTAAAAACGATTACCAGGTGGTGGAAGCCATTACTTCTATTTTGCCTTTGTGCGATGAATTTATTGTAGCGGTGGGTAATTCGGAGGATGGTACGCGGGAGCTGGTTACGGGCATCGGATCGGCTAAAATAAAAATTATCGATACCGTTTGGGACGATACTTTAAAAGAGGGCGGCAAGGTATTCGGCCTGGAAACCAATAAGGCGCTGGATGCTGTAATGGCCGATACCGACTGGGCCTTTTACATACAGGGCGACGAGGTGATACATGAAAAATACCTGCCCCTGCTAAAAAAGGAAATGGAGGATAACCTTAACGACCCTGAAATTGAGGGTTTGTTATTGAAATACATTCACTTTTATGGCTCGTATGATTATTATGGCGATACCCGGCGCTGGTACCGGCGCGAGATACGTGTGATAAAAAATATAAAGGGCATGCGATCATACAAAGACGCGCAGGGCTTCCGTTTAAATGATGAGAAAATTAAGGTAAAACTGGTTGATGCTTATGTGTACCATTATGGCTGGGCAAGGCCGCCGGAGGGCCTGACCAACAAAGGCAGAAACTATAATAAGTATTACCACGACGACGACTGGAATAAAAAATACATGACCGAAACCTATGAGTTTGATTATGGCAATGCCGATAGGATAAAACAATTTAAAGGAACGCACCCGGCCGTAATGCTTAACCGGATTGAGAAAACCAACTGGAAGCTGGATTTCAGCAATAAGCCGCTTAACAGGAATTACACATTGCGGAGGCGCTTTTTGCAGGCTATATTGGATTTAACCGGCTGGAGCATAGGCGAATACCAGAACTATAAAATTGTTAAACGTTATAAAAAAGCCTAAACTGATATTCCATGTACATCAGGTTTCTTTTCATTATTAGTTTGCTATTGTTTGTATTTAGTACGGTACATGCGCAGGATACCTGGGAACTAAGAAGAAATGAGCAAGGTATCACCATTTACTCGCGCCGCCTGGGCAAATTGGTGGAGCTTAGGCTGCTTTGCGAGTTTGATGCCAGCCCCGAGCAGCTAACCAACCAGCTTTTAAACATACCCAACTACACCAACTGGGTTTACGGCAATAGGCGTTCGGACATTATAAAAAGGATAAACGACCATGATATTATCTATTTTACCGAATCGCACCTGCCCTGGCCCATACAGGACCGCGACCTGGTAATAGAGCTGAATATTATGCCCGCCACCCAAAGCTCTCCATTAATTATACAAGCCAAAAGCATCGAGGGTATTTTACCGCCAAAGCCGCATTTCATCAGGGTGCCATACTCACTGGCCACCTGGCGCATAAGCCCGCTGCCGGGTAACAAAACCAAACTCGATTATACTTTTAGCCTCGACCCCGGCGGCAGCATCCCCGCTTGGATAGTGAACTGGACCATTGCCACCGGCCCCTACCGGTCGTTTCTAAAACTACAGGATATTATGAAGGCGGAAAATAAAAAGTAAACCCGGAACTGCTGTTATCCAATATAGGGATGGGTTTGAAACCCATCCCTATGATAAAAGCTATTTCCAGGGTCGGATAAAAGCACATTTCAGTTTTCATCCCCAAAAAACTATCTTTAGCTCCCGCTAATTAACCCGATATGAGAAAAACTGCCTGCTTATTTGCATCCGCTTTTTTTATTTTGCTTCACTCCTACGCGCAACAAATGACCATAAAAACACTCCCCTACCCGCAAACAAAAAAAGTTGATACTGTTGATACTTATTTCGGAACCCAGGTGCCTGACCCGTACCGCTGGCTGGAAGATGACCGTGCCGATGATACCAAAGCCTGGGTAACAGCCGAAAATAAAGTAACACAAAATTATATTTCACAAATACCCTATCGCGATGCCATCCGCCAACTACTGGAAACCTTGTGGAACTATGAAAAATACAGCGCGCCCTTTAAAGAAGGCAAATACACCTATTTTTATAAGAACGACGGCCTGCAAAGTCAGTCGGTTTTATACAGGCAAACGGGCGATGGCGCGCCGGAAGTTTTTTTAGACCCAAATAAGTTTTCGACTGATGGCACCACCTCATTACAGGGCATCGACTTTACCAAAGATGGCAGCATGGCGGCCTATCAGCTATCAGAGGGTGGCTCGGACTGGCGCAAGGTGATCGTAATAAAAACGGATGATAAAAGCATTATTGGCGATACGCTTACCGATATAAAATTCAGCGGCATAGCCTGGAAGGGTAACGATGGCTTTTATTACAGCAGTTACGATAAGCCAAAGGCCGGCAGCCAGCTTTCGGGGATGACGGATCAGCATAAACTGTTCTATCATAAATTAGGCACGCCACAGCATACCGACCGTTTGATATTTGGCGGAGCCACAACACCGCGCCGTTACATAGGCGCTTATTTAACCGAGGATGAACGCTTTTTGGTAATAAGCGCCGCCAATACCACCACCGGCAACGAGCTTTATCTGCAGGACCTAAGCAAGCCCGATAGCCCGATAGTAAACGTGGTTGATAACTTTGATAACCAGCATGCCGTGCTGGATAATGAAGGCAGCAAGCTGTATATTATCACCAACCTGTATTCGCCCAACTTTAAAATTGT
>Ga0302304_10001655_pt1 | contig 11599 bp, 10 predicted proteins | sample III_Palsa_E2_2_FD_198769 | JGI IMG/M metagenome (GOLD analysis project Ga0302304, IMG submission 198769) | Peat permafrost microbial communities from Stordalen Mire near Abisko, Sweden - III_Palsa_E2_2 | ecosystem: Environmental > Terrestrial > Soil > Palsa > Peat permafrost | place: Sweden...
CAACATAGGCCGCATTTTCTATGGTATAGCTATAGCCGCAATCGGCCTGCAGTCAATTTATTACCATGACTTTCCTTATATACTATCGCTGCCGGATCATTTCTGGCTTACCGGCCACATAATACTCGCTTATATATGGGGCATCATGTTTGTTTTGGCCGGAGTATCTATGCTTTTCAAAATCAGAACCAGGCAAATTTCGCTGCTGTTTGGCAGCGTGCTGCTATTAATATTCTTTTTTTATTATATCCCCTACGAAATATTAACCAACCCGAATTACCTGCACCTGGAGGAATGGGAAAACGCGGAAAAAGAACTGGCATTCGCCGGCGGTGCCCTGGTTATTGCCGCTTGCTTTGCAGGTAAAAATGAAAATCGCCTCAGCCGGTTCCTGGAAAAACTGATACCCTTAGGAGCCATTTTTTTCGCCATAACCCTCATCAGTTTCGGTATTCTTCATTTTCTGGAGGCAAAAGACGCGTCGACCCTGGTACCATCATGGATACCCGGCCACTTATTCTGGATCTATTTTGCAGGCGTAGCCTTAATTGGTTCAGGCATTGCCATTATTTTGAAGATCAAGGTCGGGTTAATCGCCGCTCTTTTGGGCTTAATGATCTTTCTCTGGTTTGTTTTGCTCCATATCCCCAGGGTGATCGCCGCGCCGCCTGATTATATATCTTCTGAAGTTACCAGCGCGTTTTTAGCTTTGGCGTACAGCGGGATTGGTTTTGTAATTGGGGGAGAGGGAAGGAAAAAAGCCTCAAATCATTCAACCTGAGGCTTTTCACTTATCTCATATCTATGTCGTTTATGATTTTATCATTTAAAAACCACACTTCCTTTTTCCGCTAAAGTTGCAAGCTTTTCTTCCTTGCCTAAAATTGCTTTAATGGTTTTATAAACTTTTTTACCACGATAAGCTCCGCTTACCTTCCATGTTAATGTTTTAGTTCCGTTGTTCCAATAATAGCTTGTTGTTCTGGTATTGCCTTTGGTGTAATTGTAGGATGTTCCGTCATCCTCAACCATTTTAAAGCTGCCGTTTTTTCCGGGATAGATATGGATCTCAAGCGGAGTAGCGGACGCTTGTTCCGAATATTGAATAACAGGGCCAACCGGGAGTATGGTACCCGCGCGTACATATACCGGTATCTCGTCAAGTGCCTTATCAACCGCGATAGTTTTAGGGCCGATGATCACATCGCCGGTATAATAGTTGTACCAGGTACCGGCAGGGAAATAGATGTTTCGCTTACCGCCCGCGTTCAATACCGGGGCAGCTAATAGCCCTTTGCCTATCAGCCATTCATCCGTCATGTTGGCAACTGTAGTATCTGCCGGAAACTCCATCACCAGCGGCCGCATAATAGGAGCGCCGGTAGTATAAGCTTCGTGCCCCAAACTGTAAATATAGGGCAGTAACTGGTATCTTAGGTTAAGCGCCTTGCGCATGGCAGCTTCGCCGTCGTCGCCCCAAAGAAAAGGGAAACGCGCGGTAGTGCCAATGTTGGAGTGAGAGCGCATGATCGGGAAAAACACGCCTGCCTGGAACCAGCGGACCAACATTTCCTTAGTTGGCGTACCCTGGAAACCACCTATATCGCAAGCGCCGTAATACATTCCTGCCAGGCTGAAATTAAGCAGATCCTTAGGTACATCAGCCAACGATGGCCAGGTTGAGGGGATGTCGCCGCTCCAGGTGCAATAGCCAAAACGCTGGTTACCCGGGCTAAAGGCCCTGTTCAGGGTAAAGTGGCGATAGTTTGGCCGTGCGCTCGCCAGCAGATCGTACTGAGCGGTATTCCACCAGTAATAACAGGTGTAATAGGATTCGCCTTCGTCGTCCCACCAGGCATCAACACCCGCTTTTAGCAGCGGCCTGGTTTTTTCTTCAAACCATTTTCGCAAGGCGGCATTGCTGAAGTTCAGATCGCGGCTATCGGTTTTCGGGCTGCTCAGCCAGCCATTTTTTCTCATTGTATCCAGCGCGGCGGCGTTGCCCAGCCTCGGCTTACGGATACCGATAAATTTAAGCCCCTGGCTTTTCATTTCTGCTATCTGTTCGGCCGGGTGAGGGAATAGTTTAGGGTTGAACGAAAAATCGGAATAGCCCACCTTGCCTTCCTTGTGTACGGAATAATCGGGTGTAACGGTGTACCATTCGAAGTCGAAAATAAAGGCATCTACCGGCAATTTATGCGTGCGGAATTTGGTTAAAACATTGGCTATATAAGCGCTGTCTTGCCAGCCCCATTGGCTTTGCAGGTAACCAAATGCCCACCTTGGCGGCAGTTTCGGCCTGCCGGTAAGCTTCACATATCCCCTTGCCCCATCATACATGGTTTTAGCAGGCCACAGGTATAAATTTGCGGCTTTCCCAATAAATTTCCAGGTTAAGGCCGCTTTATCTTTGGCCCGGTTCCAGGTTGCCGGCTTATCGTCATTTACCGAAACGGCAAACGCGCTGTAACCCGCGCTATTCCAAAAATAGGGAATGCCGGCAACGCCATTAAAGACACCAGAACTCGACTCATTTTTTTCGAGCTCTTTCGACGACTTATTTCCGGAGCCATACAGCAGCCCTGCAGCGGTGTAGTTAATTTGTATAGATGACTCTTTGGAAGAATCCGTCCCATCCGTGATCAGTGGCCGCCCAGCCGCGTTGTATAATAACCATGTGTTGGTTTCAGTATTGATCATCAATTTTCCATACGATGTTTTAATCCCATACAAATGAGGCGCAGAGATCACCGTATAAGGCGTGATAGCCTCATTACTCTCGTCAATAAAAACGCTTTTAATAACGGATGGGGCTATGGAATCATTTAGGCTTAGGCAAAATGCTCCACCTTTAACGGCCAATAGCCCTATTTGCCGGCCCCCGGCTTTAACCACGATCCCATGTGGGATTTTAGTGATCTGAGCATTAACGGTAAAAATCGCGGCCGACTGCAATGCAACAGTCAGTAATAAAATCAGTTGTCCTTTTTTAATCTTCATTTTTTTTGAAAAATTGCGTTGCTGCTTGTTAGGCCGCTCAAATTTGGCACAAGTTATAAACAATTTGCTAAATCGGTTTTATTAAAATTGAGTTTTTTAATGATTTCATATTTGACAAAATGTGTGCTTGTTATGAAAGCGCAATGAGCAATAGCAAAGCAATTATACCTGCTATGAAGGTATGATTACAATTAAATTATTTATTAAACTCCTTTTAATTGTTCGCCTTCTTATTTTTTTGCGCGTTACCGGAATTGGCCTTAGCGTCAAGGACTTTTTTCAGCCGGATAAATACTCCGTTTTCATAGTCGATCTTCATTTCAAAAGTAGCGGTTGGCGCACCGAATAGTACAAGTCCGGTGTACGGGCCCATAATGTCTGCCATGAGTTCGTCGCCGGGTAGAAGCGAAAGTCTTGCCTTACCGGTGAAAAAGAAATCATTATTAACCTTCTTCAAAGGATAATAAAAACCTTCCGATACAACGTAAGGATGCCCTTGATAGACTATCGCATACACGTTAGCGGCTTTCACTTTTGATGTTATACCACCACCCTCAATCGTTCTTATGTCGCCTGAATTTAAATCAGCGCTATCTACGGTGATTTGCCTGTCAGGCATTTGATTCTTAAACGAATGGTAAGTCAAATATAATCCATCCGTATATTCATCCCTATTATATAAGGCCAGCTCATATTTTTCCATATCGTCTATATTCAATATATCCTTACCTGAAAAAATAGAAATTAATGGTTTTACCTTAAGATTTTTTATTAAAAAATCAGCCATAACTTCGTCCCCTGATTTTAGTATTGCATTTGTAGGATCCAATGATGTTTTAGAGACCAGGGTATCTATAGTACTGACTAATTGATAGTGCCTTCCAATTTTTGCATAAAGGTTTGCCCTCATGTTAAAATAGCCATTACCAGTGAACGAATTCTCCCGTTCAGCAAAAATCAATCTCCTGATTTGTAACAGTAATTCGCCATGTGCTGCCGTGGTATCTATAACAGAATTAAACAAGTATTTAAACTGGCTCGATACCGGTATATCAGGCACTACCTTGGTATACCGGGCCATTATTCCTGCAAGTATAAAACCCATTGAGGTGGTATCGCCGCGGTAATCAAGCACAACAAGCGAGTTATAAAGGCTATTAGATACTTTGGTTTGTACAGGGGAAAGTTTAAATCGATAAACTTTTTGAGCATTAAGGTTTAAATAACTCAGTACAATAAATAAGGTGCAAAGAAAAATTTTATTCATAAATATAGCTTAGGTAGCCGGAGGTTAAATTAAAGAATTAAATTTAAACCCAATAGCTTACTTTTTACTTTTACACTGGTCGAAGTTTAGCATAGCATAACTTCCACTTCCAATCCGGCAAGCACCCTGCTTGCGTCCCAAAAGCAAAAGCCTCAAATCTTTCTAAAAAGGATTGAAATACTGCGGTGATAACACCAACCGCAGGCTGAAAAATTAAATTAATATGGCTTCACAATTAAATGATACTTCATCAATAATTCCCGCCTTTAATTTAAACCCATTACTCCCTAACCACCTTTTTCATCAGGAAACGTTTTTTGAGCCATTCACGAAGGGGCTCATCGTAAAATCTCAGGCTCACCCATGCTATGGCTATAGCAATAATTATCAATCCAAAGCCCCCCAAAAGGCCCTGGGCCATTGGTACTTTATTATTGTTTACCCATGCAATATGCAAATACATCAGCGGATAATGGGTGATATAAAGCGGGTACGATATGGCCCCGAGAAACTTGCAAACCTTGATGGAACTTTTGCTTGTTAAGCTCCCTCCCGCGCCAATAGATACAATAAGCGGGAAAATAACGATGATAACAAATGATTCATATATACCGTTCATCCACAAATGTGTGGGCCCCCCAATCCTGGGGACGGATAAAAGAACAATAATAAGTAAACTGCAAACCGCAAACGCTCCTTTAATGTGTATCAGTTTGCCCATACGCATCAACAATACTCCGGCGAAAAATGGATAAAGCAAACGCGTAAAACCAATATTAACCTGCGTTTTATCAATAGACCAGCCGCCAATAACGTCGCCTTGTGGCCCCCATACTAAAAAATTAACGAGCAAACAGGCCGATAATATGACAAATATGGTAAGTATCGTTTTAGAGAAACGGCGAATCAACACCGCGTAAAGAATATTGGCAATATATTCGTACAAAAGCGACCACGCGGCACCGTTCAAGGGGTGCGTTTCCTGCCATCCGCGGATATCCATTGAGGGAAGCAGCGGGATCATGGTAAAGCCAAGCACCATCACCAGCAGCAGCTTCCAAACAGGCGTTGCAGCAACCAGCGGGAACGCTGCCCCGGCCTGGAAGTAAAAAAGCAATGCGCCAATTAGGGTACCTACAATTACCATAGGCTGCAAACGGATAAGGCGGCGTTTATAAAAATCCCACTGCGTCATTTTGTCCCAGCGGTCATCATAAGCGTAAGCTACCACAAAGCCCGACAATAAGAAAAAGAAATCGACCGCCAAATAGCCGTGATTAATTATCTGGTGAAAACGATCGGGGGAGTAAGTTTCAAATACATGAAATATAACCACCAGGATAGAGGCTACGCCACGTAATCCGTCGAGGATTTCATAATGGCTTTTTGATTTGAGATAAACCGGGGATTGGGTCATTGGTCGGGTAAAATAAGTAAAAATTGAATAAGTTGTATTTTGTGTGATTAATTTTTGTTTGATGGGGGCCGACGGTAACTGTAATGATGGACTTGATTACCCATTACGTTCCTGTTTTTTTAAAAACTATCCTCCTGAATATAAAGCAGAAACCTCAACGAGGCTTTCGCAACTATATTGGGTGATTCAGCTTATGGCCGGTATTATCAGCGCACCAGCAATACCGAAAATCACCCCAAAAGCCCTCAAATCTTTCAATCCTATTTATTTATTTATGTAAAAGGGATTGAAATGCTGCGGCAATAACTCAGCCATTGGATAAAATATTAAAAAAAATTTGCGCAACCAAACAATTGCATATATATTTGCAATCAATCAATTGCGCATTAATATGAGACGAGATATTTACCAGGCCATAGCCGACCCAACCCGCAGGGCGATCCTGACTTTACTTACCGTAGGTGCCCTAACACCCAATGCCATTGCCCTGCATTTTGGCAGCAGCAGGCAGGCCGTGTCAAAACATATACAGATACTGGCCGAATGTGGCGCCGTTGACCAAACACACAGCGGCCGCGAAATATACTACCAGCTTAATGTAGAGAAAATGAAAGAGATAGACCATTGGATGGAAGCCTTCCGCAAATTATGGGAGACTCGTTTTGACCAGTTAGACAACCTTTTAGGTAACATTTAAAAACATTTACAACCATGATCAGCTTTAGCAAAGACTTCGCGAACAAAACAATGCACATTGTACGCGAATTTAAGGCCCCACATGAAAAAGTGTGGAGCGCCTGGACCGAAAGTAGTTTATTGGACCAATGGTGGGGCCCCAAACCATGGCACGCAGAAACTAAAACAATGGATTTTAAAAATGGCGGCCATTGGCTATACGCCATGTTAAGCCCCGAAGGCCAAGCTCATTGGAGTATATGCACCTACCAGGCTATTGACCCGCCGAACAGTTTTAAGCATACCTGCGTATTCAGTGATGAGAATGGCAAACCCCTGGCCAATTTCGCCGCCATGCATTGGCTGGTGGAAATGAGCGGAAACAAGGGCGTTACCACCGTAAACATTACCATCACCTTTGATGATATCACCGGGCTGGAACAAATTGTAAAAATGGGCTTCGAGAAGGGCTTTACCATGGGCCTAAACCAGTTGGATGAGTTGCTGGGATAGTTACCCGCTGCCTATTTCAGCTAGTGGTGTTAACACCCCACCATAGGCTGAAAGAAGCCGCTAATAGATTTAAATCGGCCAATAAGGGGTTCTAAAAGCTCCCCTGCGGGCTTGTTAAGGAAAAGTTCATCAATGAATTTTTCCTTTTTTTATTTTCATACTACGCTCTTTTATAATTTATTACATTCCGTTTTGGATAGCACAAATTTTGAAAAATCGACTTACCTATTAATTCGGTTAAGGCATGCGAATGATACTTAATGCCGAATTTGCACGTTATCCATAACTGGATAGCATTAATGAACAAGTATAAGTCAAATATTCTTTTTAATAATTTGGTAATGGTTTTTTTAATCATCTACCTTTTTTATGCACTTACAAGCTTGTTCGTAATGCCTCGTTATACTCCCCTAACCGCTAAGGCTGCTATATTTTCAGGAACCGGGCTAAGGAGGCAATCAGCCCAATCTAATGGTAGCAGTTTTAATTTCATTGCGATGACGGACAGATCCGTAGTTGACAATGATAAGATGAATTCCATTAAGTCTGTCGCTGCTATTTTTCTGATCATTTTCACTGTATTGGGCTTGTTCAGGGTTAAAATAATTTCGGCAGTGCCGCATCCGGCTAATGCCTGTAATCTCCGGTTTTGCTACCTCTCTTACTGCACCCTTAAAATTTGATGCGAATTTCATAAAGAGGTTTTCCGTTCTGGCTGGCGCTAAGAACCATCACTTTAATCAATTCTACACTGTTTTTTTTCACGTTAATCACCTGTTAAAATTAATAATCATGTTCAAACATCTGCGCAAAATTATCGCATCAAAAGTTTCAATAAACCTGCGCGGCGGTACCAATCATATCCGCTTGGCTATGCTGGTTATAATATGCCTGTTCATTCCAATGCTATCATTTGCCCACGGTTTTAAATTTAAGATAAAAAACACCTCACAAAGCGATGTTGCCGTATTCTATAAGATCAGCAAGAAATCGGGGGACATTAAATTAAAGGCGCTTTTGAAACTAAAACCCGGCGAAGAGAAAATAAAGGAAATAGCGTTAAGTAAAGGTGACACCATCGCGTTTTATGGCCAGGATGCTGAAGATCAAACCTCGGTAACTATTAAAAGAGATTATGCAACGCTTGAACAGGATCCGGATAAAATAGTAGCTATACCTATTATCATACCATTAAAACAAAGCTCCAATTTTGAATCCCTGGAAGGCTTAAACGTTAAACTGGAACATAATAAAGTGCTTAATTTTTTATTAAAAATGGATTCTTCTTCTATGAGCAGCCTTTCCATGCTGGAAAAGAATTTTCAAAACGTATATCCTCTGGGCACCTTTATTTTTGTAGATATAAAGACCAACCGCCTGCTGCTTCCCCCATTAGAACCTTCGTTCTGGAACAACAGCGAAAATTATCTTACCATTCAGGATAGCTTGTACGCTATGGTAGATAAAGACCGAAGCGGCATGGCAAATGCGCAGGTGGCTTATTTTGTGGCTAAAATGTTTGATTCTTTAAGGGTCGACAATTCTGCCGAACTGGAATTTAAAGCAAAACTGTCGCTTATCCGATGGAAGCCCACTGCTACCGCTAATATTTACCAGGTATTTAATGATAAAGCTGTAGAGGATTTTATACAGAACTGTTATGCGCAGATAGATGACCCCGATAAGGAATATCAGCGGTATAGGCTTTATTTTCTATCATCGTATGAACGGATCGACGACCTGGAAGTTTATGGCAAGCAATATTACAATTTCGGAAACCAAACAGATATTTCATTAAGTACCCCGGCCCAGGTATTTAGTACCAATCTTGGGGTAATGTATACTAAAAACAAAACCTTGAGCAATTATTATTCGGTGCAGGGCGCTGTGTTACGAACCAAAGCCTATGATTTTACGGCTTTGCTGTTTAACAGTTTTAAAAACAATATAAAGAACAAGATCATAGCTGATACTTATGCTGATCAGCATACCATTATCAACAATATTTTTGATGAATATAAAAGTTTGGTGGCATACAACCCCGACCCGGTTAGGCTAATGTTGCAGGCGCTTGATCCGAAGGACCCAAATCCATCCACATTACCAATTCAGACTACGGTAAGCAATTTATCGCCTTACACCTATGAGGCAACAGATACGTCCAAACAGGTTTCAGCAGTTGCCGAAAATTATAAAATAGATACGTATAATAACAAAGTGAAACTTTTTAACTCACATTTAAAGCAAATTACCAGCCTCTTGAAGGAATTGGATCAAACCAATTCGGAACTGGCTAAAATATCGCAGGTTAATCCCGATAAAAGTTTTAGCAGTTCGGTAAATTCCGCCGGTCTTTTACAGGAAATAGAGGTAAACAGTCAGCTTGTACATAAGGAGTGACACAAATTAAGTTTTTTGGACGGATACATTTAGCTTGCAGTGGGGTGTTTTACCGCATAACTAATCCCTCAAGCGCAAAAGCCTACAAACCTTCGACTTTTAACTTTCTATTTTTAAAAAATATTTTGTTAAGGCCCAGGCAAAATCGCACACCTGTTGTAACGTTTCCGAACGGTATTCCCCATAAAATACATGTAAAACATTAATTATGAGCCATTTAAATAAATGGCACGGATTTTAAACTGTAGGATAGGATTCAGTTAGTAGTTTTAAGGTCAATCCATTCATTCAAAAAGCATAACGATGTTCAAAACGTATTTTAAACTTGCCTACAGAAATATAACTAAGGACAAAGCCTATTCTATTATCAATATATCAGGTTTAGCTATTGGATTGGCATCAAGCATCCTGATTTTGCTTTGGGTACAAAATGAATTAAGTTATGACAAGTTCCATAAAAATGCCGGCCAGATCTATCGTATAGCCAGCGATTTTGGTGATTCAAAAAGCGCGGCCAACTCGGCAGGCCTGCCAGCCGGCTTGCAGGCACAAATGCCGCTTATTAAAAACACGGTGCGTGTAGTGGAAAGCAATAGTACACTGCTGGAAACAGGCAGTAAAAAGTTTGATGAAAAACGCGTACTTTATGCCGATCCGAGTTTTATGGATATATTTTCCTATCCCTTGCTTAAAGGCGAACGTACCACAGCCCTAAAACAAACCGACGCCATTTTAATAACACAGCAAATGGCCACAAAATACTTTGGAAATGAAGATCCTGTTGGAAAGGTGATCCGAAAAGATAACGGGAAAAATGTGGTTGTGACCGGTGTTTTAGCAAACATCCCCGCTAATTCAGACCTGCAGTTTGATTTTGTTTTACCGATGGCATCCCTGAACGATGTATTCAGCGATTTGAAAACCAATACCTGGGATAACTTCAACCTGCTGGATTATATTCAACTGGATAACAGTTTTGATCCTTCGGCTGCCAATTTATTAGTGCTTGAAAAACAAATCGACCAGATTTTTCATAAACACAGCCCTGAAACCAAGGCCCTGTTTCACTTGCAGCCCTTAACCAAGATCCATTTGGCACCCGAAAGACTGGGTGATATGCCGGGGCACGGAAATGCGCAATACGTCAGCATCTTTTTTATCGTCGCTATTTTGATTCTTGTAGTAGCCTGTATCAATTTCATGAATTTGGCTACCGCGCGTTCGGCCCGCAGGGCAAAAGAAATTGGCTTACGCAAAGTGGCTGGCGCTGTACGCGGGCAGTTGATCATCCAGTTTTTAAGCGAGTCTGTATTTATTTCTTTCCTGTCTTTAGCGCTGGCGCTGGGCATCGTCATCTTATTTCTGCCGGTATTTAATCAACTGGCGAGCAGAAAGCTCACTATCGACGTGATGGATGTAAAGCTTTGGTTAAGCCTGTTTAGCATTGCCATGTTAACCGGGCTCATATCCGGAAGCTATCCGGCTTTATTTCTATCGGGCTTTAACCCGGTTAAAGTGCTCAAGGGAAATGTAAAATCAATGGGCGGTAACTTGTTATTTCGCAATACGCTGGTTGTTATTCAATTTATGGTTTCTATTGTATTAAGGTAGGTCAACAGCGGTAATCAGTTCACCCTTTTGCAAGGTATTATCCAGTTCGGGATGATCGCCGGGCAAACGATGGAAATCAGCTATTGGAACTGTTCGGCCGCCTTTCGGGCCTCTGATATGCACTACAGCATCAAGCACCCGCATGGCCACATTCATATCGCTGGGGTTTACCGCAATACACTGCTCACTTGCGCCAAATATGGCGTGCATACGGTTAATGCCTTCCAGCGCGCCGCAGCCGCTACCTGGGCTGCGTTTATTACAAGGCATTGTCGTGTCAAAAAAATAAGGGCACCTCGTGCGCTGCATCAGGTTGCCGCCAACGGTAGCCATATTCCGTAACTGGGGCGATGCGCCGGCATTGATGGCTAAGGAAAGCAATGGGAAGTAAGATTTAACCAGGTCGTTTTCAGCCACATCGCTATTGGTTACCAATGCGCCGATGCGTAGCGCATGGGGTAATTTTTCGATTTTTGAAAAAGGTAAGTGATTAATGTCTACCAGCTTTGATGGCGTAACCACGCCCATTTTCATCAGGTCAATCAGATTGGTGCCGCCCGCTAGGAAATGTGCATTCGGATCTTTGGCTGCTAACTTCACGGCGCTTAGCGGTTCGTTTACTTTATTATACTGGAACTGGTTCATGCGTTTCCTCCTCCCTTGGCAACATCCTGTATCGCGTTTACAATATTGGGATAAGCCCCGCAGCGGCA
>Ga0302304_10001666_pt1 | contig 11569 bp, 10 predicted proteins | sample III_Palsa_E2_2_FD_198769 | JGI IMG/M metagenome (GOLD analysis project Ga0302304, IMG submission 198769) | Peat permafrost microbial communities from Stordalen Mire near Abisko, Sweden - III_Palsa_E2_2 | ecosystem: Environmental > Terrestrial > Soil > Palsa > Peat permafrost | place: Sweden...
TTGGGACGAAGGACAGGCGCTGATCCTGGTTCGAAATGCGCATTATTTTGAACGGGATGCGACCGGCCGGACACTTCCTTACCTGGATGCGGTAAAGATCTCTTTCCTTGACAGCAAGGCGACGGAATTCCTTGAATTCATGCAGGGAGGGCTGGATATGATCAACGATATCGATCCTTCTTATAAAGACGAGGTATTGACAAAACAGGGCACCCTGCGAAAAGAATGGAAAGGCAAGGTGGTGCTTTCCAAACGTCCACAGCTCGATATAGAATACCTGGGCATTCTCATGGATTCTGCAAGCCCCCTGGTTCAGCATTCTCCCCTACGGTTCCGGAAAGTCCGCCAGGCCATCAACATGGCCTTTGACCGGAGGAAGATGCTCCTGTACCTTCGCAATTCCATTGGCGTTCCCGCGGAAAGCGGGTTTATACCCGCGGGTCTGCCCGTATTCGATACCACGGCCGTGAAAGGGTACCGGTATGACTTGGACAGTGCCCGGAAATTGCTGGCGGAGGCGGGCTTCCCGGGTGGGGCTCACCTTCCCGTTATCCGGCTGCTTACCCTGCCCGCCTACGCGGATCTTGCTTCATTTGTGGCAAAGGAAGTACAGGAAACAGGGATCAATATCCAGGTGGAATTGGTACAGAAAAGCCTTCTGATGGATGAAACGGCTAAATCCCAGGTGCTCTTTTTTCGTGGCAACTGGATCGCCGATTATCCCGATGCGGAAAATTTTCTGGGCGTCTTCTACGGGAGGAACCCGGCGCCTCCTAATTATACGCGGTTCAATAATGCCGTGTTTAATGCGTTATATGAAAAGTCATTGGAGGAGAACAACGATTCCCTGCGCAAGGAGGAGGACAATGAAATGGATAGGATGATCGTAGCGGAAGCCCCGATTGTTCCTCTATGGTATGACGAAGCACTCAGGCTGGTCAGCCCAGGGGTTCAGGGGCTTATCCCTAATGGGCTGAATCTGCTGGAGTTACGATATGTTAAGAAGATATAAATGAATAATTAATGTTTAGATTTAACACCTTAATCCATTTTCCGGCGCTAACTTTGCCGGCGTTATTGAAACTGAAAAAATGATACCGATTCTTATATTTTTTGTGGCGCACTGGTTTGTTTCGTTGTTTTTCCACACTTTTTTCCTGCACCGTTATGCTTCTCATCAGATGTACACGACAGGCGGCAAGCGCGAAAGGATGTTCTACTTCATGACATGGTTTGCACAAGGGTCATCCTACCTGGTACCGAGGGCCTACGCGGTCATGCACCGGATGCACCATTCCTACAGTGATACCGAGCAGGATCCCCATAGCCCGCACTTCTTCAAAGACGTATGGCAGATGATGTGGCATACGCGCTCCATGTATAACGATTACCTGACGGGAAAAGCGGCCCCTGATCCTCAGTTTACCAAAGAATATATCCCTGTTTGGGAAAAGATGGACCGTTTCGGGGACAATATGTTCGTGCGCATTTCTTTCATGCTCGGGTACGTCGCCTTCTATTGGTATTTTGCACCTAACTACTGGTGGTTCCTTTTGTTGCCGATCCACTTCCTCATGGGACCCGTACAAGGGGCCATTGTGAACTGGTGCGGGCACAAATACGGATATAAGAATTTTAACAACGGAGACCAATCGAGGAATACCAGTCCCTGGGGCATTATCCTGATGGGGGAATTATTTCAGAATAATCACCACAAGTACGGTACCAGCCCCAATTTTGCCAAAAAGTGGTTTGAATTTGATCCCACTTTTGCGGTGATGCGGGTGATGCATTGGACGAGGATCATCCGGTTAAAACCGGTGCTCAGGCCTGTATAACCGGACTCATCCATCCACGTTGTGTTATTCTCCGTCTGCATTAATTTTTCCCCATCGAACTAAACATTCCGTTTATTTTTGGGTCTAATTAAGCAAAATAATAACCCAAAAAATCCACTTATGCGGAAATTCATCATGGGACTGATCGTGATTGCCGGGGCCACTTCCTGTACCCATACCAATAACACCCAAAGTACCGGCGTCCCCTCACAGATTTTAATCCCCTTAACAGCCGGGAATTCCTGGATTTATCTTGATTCCAATTTTGCAGTGGGTACCGGAACCTATGTGAATAGTGTGTCGGATTCGGTGTATGTGACTTCCCAGTCATTGGAAGTAGGGTCCCAAAATGGAAATATAACGTTCAACGGGATCTATGATTCAACCGGATTTCTGGGCACTACCAGTTACCTGGGAATAGATCCTTCCAATACGGCCGTTTACCAATATGTGCCTACTGATACGGCCGGTGGAGCAACCCCTTCCCCTGATGTGATCTTTGAAACATCCACGTCGGATAATGTCCTCCTGGGGCAAGGGAACGGTCCGGATCCTTCCGACCCCAGTTGCGAACTGTTATACACGTTATATGGCTACGCCAGCACGACAGTGATCAATGGGCATACCTGTTTGAAAAATATCCAGTACACGACGAATTGCAGCAATATCGTGATCGAAACAGATGTTACTTATATCGCACCGGGTGTAGGAATAGTGAGGTTTGAAGACTATCAGACGGACAGCACGGGGGCGAATATGAAACTGGATTATTCGCAAACACTCCAGACCTATCATTTGCAATAAATACCAAGTCTTTATATTGATAAAAAAAGGCCCCGTCATGTGACGGAGCCTTTTTTTTATTAGGCGAATGCCCAGTCCATTTTGTCGTTCCACTGGGTCAGGCTTTGATTCAGTTTCTCCTTTCGTTCCTGTAGCTTTTCTTTGGCTTTTTCCCCACCCGCCTTGATCCTTTGGTCCAGCGCGTTTATCTTGGTCTGCAGGTGATTTTTTCTTTCAGCGGCCACTATTTTCATTTTGGCCAATTTCTCATTCTGTTCCGCTTTTAACTTGTCTATCTTCACTTTTATAGAAGCCTTGTCTTTATCCAAGGCATTTTTCCATTCTTTCTCTTCGTCATCGATCTCTTTATCCAATTCATCCCATTGCTCTTCGTCGTATTCATCATATAGGCCCGCGATGTCCGTATGTGTTGTCTTTCCCTGAAAGGGCTCCATATAACTGTTAACGATGAATTCACCGTCTTCCTCCACATCCAGCACGATGGCGTAAGTCCCCGGGGTTAATTGTTTACTTACCCGGTCCAAAAATTCGCTGGCCCTGTCCTCAGATCCATGTTCATCAAGCGATCCTACCATCACTCCCGTCAACATGCCTATGGCCATGCCCAGCGGCCCGGCGATAGCCCCGATCAAAGAACCCGTAATGGCTCCGGTAGCGGGCATTGCTTCCGTGTCCGGGCCTTCATGGTGTAAGAGCTCAAATTGTTTTTCATCGGTTTTGCGGATCATGGCCATATTGTAAATGGAGATGTCGCCCAATTGATCCAGCTCTTTTAACCTGTTCAGCCCATCGCCGGCAGCTTGAGCATTTTGAAAAGTGGTAACCACTAAATTTTCCATGGTGAATTATTTTATGAGGTGTATTAAACGAAATAGGTTGCTATGCGGTGATCAGGCATGATGGAGCTTTTGAGCGACTTCTTTGAATGCGCCTTTGACGCTTTTCAACTTTATGGCCAGGTATATATAAGCGATGCCTGCCACAATAAAGGCAGCACCGGAAACGACAATGATGCTGATCGTCCCCGCGGCCGGGTAGTAAAGTATAAGAAATGAAAAGACCAATCCTGCAATACCCGCGAACAGGATCCAGCCCCAGTCAGGAATGCCCATATTCTTAAGATCAAAGGAGATCCCCATCAGATAAAAGGCCCTGAACATCAGCCAGAAACCAAGGATAAATGGAAGGGTGACCATGGTAACCGCCGGATAGGCCAGCAAATAGATCCCAACGATGACGTCCAGGATCCCGGATGCCATTGTCCAGCCCCATCCTTTCAGGACGTTGCTGTTGGCCGAGGAAAAAAAGATCTGGGTAAATCCCGAACCGAGAATGACCACACTGAATAAAATGCTTAGGCCCAGATATCCTTCGAGCGGCTTGCAGAAGATGGCAACACCGGCGGCGATTAATAATAGGCCTTTGATGATGAACCACCACCAGTTCTTTACACCGGTGCTAACAGAATCCAAAATAGTACTCATAAATTTCGTTTAAAAAGTAAGGGAATGATGACGGTTTAAAAGTATCGTTCTCTTTGGCCGGGGGGTTACCTATTTCTTCTGATTGGTTACCTATTTCTCAGCTTCTGGTTTGGCGGGCGTAATCCACCGGTGACATGCCGGTCAGGTTTTTGAAAAAGCGGGTAAAATGGGATTTTTCTTTAAACCGCAGATGAAATCCAATTTCCGAAACGGTTAGTTTCGAATGGGTCAGGAGGGACTGGGCTTCTGAAAGGATGCGCTGGTTGATTATTTCAGAAGGACTCTGTCCGGTCAATTTTTTCACCACTGACCAAAGACGGGCAGGGGTCACATATAAAATACCTGCCGCTGTTTCTACTGATCTTATAAGAGGATTGGAGTGATTGACCAATGTGTAGAATTGTCTAAGCAGATGATTGTCAACGGAGTAGTCGTCGATGATATTCCCGGAAGTAATAATCCTTTTAGATTCCAGCAAAAAGATATGCACATAGTCTATTATAAGCTGCGCTGAAAGCGGGCTTTTATTTTCGTACTCTTCAAGGATTTTTTGTCCCAGGTGAAGGAGCACTTTTGCGTTTTCCTCATTTATAAAATAGAAATTCTCATTGTTCCAAAAGAAGGGGAAATCCCGGTTAAATGGCCCGCTTTGATAAGCCTGATGAATAAAGGATTCCGTAAAACAAATGCATAGACCTTTAGGTGGGCGCCTCTTTTGGAAACCGAATAGATGAAAAGGGGAAAAAAAACCGAGTGTATAGGCCCTGGTGGTTGTGGCCGGGGAGTTATTGACGAAAAAGTCAAATGAATCATTGGCAATCAATGCGATCATGTAAAACAGCACACGGACGTTATCTGTGGGACCATCATCTTTGTAGTCCGCACAGTCTTCCAGACGATATCCGACAAAGTCCTTCTTTGGGCTAAATAGCGGAGACTCACCAAGGGAGAATAAGGGACTGATTTCATGGATGATGCGCATACCCGCAAACCTCCTCCTTATCCCCACCCTTTTCCTTCGATAAACAGGCTGTCTTCTTCGAAAATCAAAGAATGGCTTTCTTGTATTGCATCGGCGACATGTGCGCCCGGGTCCTGAAGAATGTGCAGAAATAATTGGGATCTTCAAACCCCAATTGATGGGCAATCTCCTTTATGCTTAACGCAGATGAGGCTATCAGGTATTTTGCTTCCATGGTGATCCGGTTGTCAATGGCCCTTTTTGCGGTCAGGCCGGTATGCGTTTTAACCATATGGTTCAAATGGTTGGGATGCATGTGTAATTGAGCTGCGTAAAAACTGACGGAACGCTGGTTGCCAATATGTTTATCCATGAGGGTATCGAACTTTTCGATACCTGGGTTGTAACCGCTTTCTTTGCCCGATTCCTGCGCATTCGTAAAGAAGCGGTCACTTAGAATGAGCAACTCCAGGATCTTAACGGCAATCATTTCATTTTTCTCAGATGGATGAGCCTTTCGTTCTGAAAGGACGTTTTCAAAGATCACCTCCATTTGTTTGACCTGTCCGGCCGAAAGGTGTAAAAAGGGCTTGATAGAGGCCTTGAGTACATTTTTATTAGCGATCAGGTGCTTGGGGAAGGCATTATTCAGGAAGAAGTCGATATTAAAACTCAGGATATACCCCGAACAGTTTAATGACCAGTATTGACTTGCCTGCATGACCCTTTTGGGGACCAGCAATAATGTCTTGTTTACAATGGGGAACTTAAACAGTCCGATGGACTTTTGGCCGGTCCCCTTTTTTATGACGGTGATATAATAGGTCGATTGACGGAAAGGAGGCACAATGCCATTTAACTCTTTAACGACTTCTTCCAGCCGCTGAATAGTAAAGGAGAATTTGTGTTTCAGGCGCTGGTCCAGGTCGATAATGCCGTCTTTGGAATAATGACTGAATACTTCTTTATATTTCTGGAGGATAAGCGCGTCAGTCATTGTGCAGGGTTTTTACCGGCTCAATATAAAAAAAAGCCCCGACGATCAGGGCTAATACTTTAGTTTATCATTGGCTAGTACCTACATGTCTTTTTTCAGCTTATCCTTGAACACCTTTTCGAACTTCTCCAACTTGGGCCGGATCACGAAATAGCAATAAGGTTGGTTAGGATTGTCGGTATAATAATTTTGATGGGAATCTCCCGCGGAATAGAAATTCTTATAAGGTTCGATGGCTGTCACAATAGGATGTTGAAAAGCACCGCTTTTATTCAATTCATTTTTGTAGTATTCGGCCTTCTCTTTTTGTATTTCGTCGTGGTAGAAAATGACGCTACGGTATTGAGGGCCTTCGTCATTACCCTGGCGGTTCAGGGTGGTGGGATCGTGGGTTTGCCAAAAAACCTTCAGCAGGTCATCAAAACCGATCTTTGAGGGATCATAGATGATCTGGCAGCTTTCAGCATGTCCGGTAGTACCGGTAGTCACCTGCTCGTAGGTAGGATTGACAATATGACCTCCACTATACCCTGAAGTCACTTTGAGGACCCCGTCCAGTTGCTGGAAGATGGCTTCCGTGCACCAGAAACAACCGGTGCCGAAGGTGGCCGTGTCCGTTCTGATGGTAGTACTGGACATGTTCAGGTCGCTTATTGCTCTATTTGGATTTTCCTTTTGCGCACAAGACAATAAGGTCAGTATGTTCGCTACCCACACCACCACCGTGTACTTCATAGCTGTACCTTTGTGAAAATTGTTTTGTTCTCCCATTACACTTACCTAATGATTAAGTTATTACCGAAAGTTACGGGTAATTCAGGGTTAGGGTCATTTCATGGATGAAGGATAATGGAATTTAGGAGAGCATTAACGTATGTTAAACCCCATTTGGGATGTATGACGTATCCGGGAGGACAATATTAGTGTTTTTTATTATTAAATGAAAATCCGGAATTAAAAGCTGTTTATAGTATATTTTTTATTATTTGCTTAAATTATGATGCAGTTATTTCCTGAATCGGCGCTCGTGCAACTGGAGTTTGATAAGGTTAAGGCGCTATTGGTTGAATATTGTAAGTCTGAATTTGCCCGCCACAAGGCGGATAAGCTGCGCGTGCATACCCGCCTTGACTATATTGAATTGGAGTTAAAACAAAGCCATGAATACAGGCTGGTCCAGCAAAATGCCCTGTATTTTCCCAATGACCATGTACTCAACCTATCAAAAGAGCTGCGTTTGCTGGGCATTCCCGGAGGTTTTTTGGGCGGAGACCAGTGGCTGCTCGTGAGAAGATTGGCGGATAGTCTGCAAGGCATCTTCCGCTGGTTTGATTCCGAGCGCAGGATAGCCTTTCCCGCGTTGGCCACGGTGATCAAGGATACCTATTATGAAAAAGCCATTATAGGCCTTATAGACGAAGTGCTGGATGAAACGGGGAACGTAAAAGATAGCGCTTCGGAAGAGTTATCCCGCATCCGTATGGGTCTTTACCGCAAGCGGGGAGAACTGAGCCGGATGTTTGAACGCATTCTGCGGAAAATGAAAAAGGATGGGTATGCGGCGGATTTTGAGGAGTCTTTTATGAATGGACGCCGGGTGATCGCTGTGTTTGCCGAACATAAGAGGCAGGTCAAAGGAATTTTGCATGGGGAAAGTGATACGCGTAAAACAGCCTTTATCGAGCCGGAAGAAACTTCAGAGTTGAATAATGACATTTTCTCCCTGGAAAATGAAGAGAGAAAAGAAGTCTATCGTATTCTCAGGGAACTGACAGCCCGCTTGTCGGTATATGCGCCCCTGTTGAAGATATACCATGAAATCGTGGGAGAGTATGATTTCATACGGGCGAAAGCCAAGTTGGCTATAGATATGGGAGGGAATTATCCGAACGTTGTCGATAGGGCCCACGTGGATTTGATACAGGCTTACCATCCCTTGTTGTACCTGTATAACCGGAAATCCGGAAAGAAGACTATCCCCGTTTCAGTTACCCTGAATGAACAGCAACATATCCTCGTGATTTCCGGGCCGAACGCCGGAGGGAAAACCGTGACGTTAAAGACCGTGGGCCTCCTGCAGCTCATGCTGCAGAGCGGCCTGCTGGTGCCCGTACAGCCGACCTCCACTTTTGGCATCTTTAAGAAAATAATGATCCATATAGGGGATACGCAGAGCCTGGAATTTGAGCTGAGTACGTATAGCGCCCATTTACAACACATGAAGTATTTCATGGAAACAGCCAATGGACGCACCCTGTTTTTCATTGACGAGTTGGGCAGCGGTAGTGATCCCAACCTCGGGGGAGCTTTTGCTGAAGTCATCATGGAGGAACTGGCCCGCAAGCATGCTTTTGGTATTGTCACCACCCATTACTTAAACCTGAAGGTCATGGCAGGTAAAGTGCGGGGCATCCTCAACGGGGCGATGGCCTTCGATGAACAGAACCTGTTGCCGCTTTATCAACTGGCTATCGGCAAGCCGGGTAGTTCCTACACCTTTGCGATTGCTGAAAGGATAGGCCTGGACAAACGGCTCATTCAAAGGGCCAGGCAACTCGTGGACGAAGACCATTTTAACCTGGATAAGCTCCTGAACCGTACGGAACAGGACCTGAGGGTGGTGGAAAAAAAAGAAAAAGACCTGCAGCAATTGCTTAAAGAGAATGCCCGCCTCAAAAAGGAAATGGAAGAAGTGCTGGATAAAGAACGTCACCGCCAGCAATTGGAACTGCTGAAGGAACAGAACAGGATTTCCGAAACAAGGATGACGGAAGTAAAGGACATGGAGCGCAGGCTAAAGTCGCTGGTGGCGGAATGGAAGAGGTCGGAGGATAAGGACCAGGTAGTGAAGATGATCAACGCCATCCTTTTCCAACAAAAAGAGAAACAGGTGTCCGAAAAGCAACAAAAGCGGTTTGACGAGAAATATGTAGAGATTGGAGGGACCATTAAGGTAGGGGACAGGGTCAGAATGAAGCAAAATCGGCAGATAGGAACCGTGAAGGAGATCCGCGGTAAAAAGGTGATCGTCCAACTGGGATTGATCCCCCTGACCGTAGAGTTAGGTGACCTCACCGTGGTAAAAGAAAAAGAGCAGACGGCGGAGGAAACTGCCCAGGGGCAGCGGTAAAATGGACTGCTGCGGCTGATGGTCTCCGGGAGCGTCAGTAAAGCAGCCCAAAAAGCCAGAGAGGGACTTTATTATACGCCCCTATTTCAATATCATCAGCGGCTATCCATGCGTCTTTGATTTGGAGGATTTGTTCTGATGACTTTGCTTTCCCACCAATTTCAAAGGTAAATTTTTCGTCTATCAGGAAATCTCCCTGGGCGGGTAATGCCGCAAAATGCCCGGCGTTATTCAATTGGTTAAGAAAGAAAGATTCCCGTAATGCTCCCTTATCGACTTTGCCGGGAGCAAGGGTGTAATGGAGATTGGTATTTTCTAAAAATATTTTGTCAGGCTTTTGCAGGGTACTGATGCTTTTGCCTGCAGCGCTTAGTGAATTAATTAACCTGGCTTTTTCCAGGTAGTGCAGATATTCCACAATTGTATTTCTGTGTATCCCCGTTTTCTCGCTTAGCTTGGTAATATTAGGTTTGAAGGGTACATTGGTGGCAAGAATATACAAAAGCTGGAAAATTTTCCGCGTCTTCTGCGGATCAAGCCCTTCTATAAATTGCAAATCGCTTTCAATGATTAATCGTACAACCTGCTCCAGGCGAATACCATATGTACGTTGGTCCTCAAGGAAAAAAGGATAATAGCCGTAAGAGAGATAGTTGCCGAAGTGTTGAAGAGGCTTTATTTTTGAGCTTATATCCGCTGCTATCCGGACATGATTTGCCAGAAGGTCATTGAATGGGATAGGGGATAAAGAGATAATTCCTGACAGTTGCAGAAATTCCCTATAAGACAATCCAGGCAGATCGTATTGGACTGCTCTTCGGCTAAGATCGGTATTTTGCCTGATCATATCCATAATGGAGGAACCGGTAAACACAATCCGTAAATCCTTATAAAAATCATAGATGTTTTTGATTTCTCTAGCCCAATCAGGATAGCGGTGTACCTCATCCAAAAATAAAGTTTTACCTCCCTGGCTACGAAAGGTTTCAGCAAAGTCAGTTAGCCGGTTTTGTGTAAAGTAGATGTCATCCATGGATAAATAGATGGCTTCTGTTCCCACGCCGTACTGTTGTTTTAGATGTTGGAGTAGCAAAGTTGTTTTCCCCGTTCCCCTTGCACCAAGGATCCCAATTAAGCGATTGTTCCAATCTATTTTATGGGAAAGTGACCGGATGAATTCAAGCCCTTGGTCTTGAATAAGAATGTTTGACTTAGAGGCTAATTTATCCATTTTGCTAAAGATGAATAGCAAAAATACAAAAAACTGCAATTATTTTAGTGCATAATACTTAAAAAATGCATCATATTGTTTGCATTTTTATGATAAAATGCTTTCTACGATTGCAAAAGCGCATTTATTTTCATAAACCCCTGAACAACAGCGCCGACAAAGCTGCCCCGATCAGGGGACCTAATACCGGTACGTAGGCATATCCCCAGTCACTGGACCCCTTCCCTTTGATAGGTAACAGCGCATGTAGGATCCGGGGCGGGAGGTCCCGGGCAGGATTGATGGCATAACCGGTAGTGCCGCCTAATGAAAGGCCAATTCCCCAGACAATCAGCGCTACGGGCAACGCGCCTATGGAACCAAGCCCGATATGTACGGTCTTTTGAGGGAGGATCTGTGCATCTGTGATGAAGAATACGGCAGTGATCAGCACAAAGGTGGCAGCGATCTCATTGAGCAAATTAAGAAGCGGATTCCGGATGGCAGGGCTGGTGCAAAAGACGGCCAACTGCAGGTGTGGGTCCGGCGTCCGGTCAAAGTGGTCCTTGTGTGTGATCCAGACCATGAATGCGCCTGTCATGGCCCCCAGGCATTGGGCGGCGACATAAGGAAGTACCAGGTTCCAGGAAAATTTGCCAGCAATGGCGAGCGCCAGCGTCACAGCCGGATTCAGGTGGGCCCCGCTGTAAGGCGCCGCTACGACGACACCCGCATAGACGGCCAGGCCCCAGGCGGTGGTAATGACGATCCATCCGCTGTTATTCCCTTTGGTATCCTTGAGGAGGACGTTGGCTACGACCCCATCACCCAGGAAGATCAGTACGGCGGTGCCCAATAGTTCTGCAATAAATGGGGTCATATGGCAATCGTTATAAGTAAAAGTAACAACCTCTCAACATCCGCGCCCACCAAAGGTGGGTGCGGAACCGGGCCTACAACCGCGTCCAGGCCAGTATGGTCCGCACGGCCTTTTGCCAGCCGAGGAATCCTGCGGTGACCTGGTCTGCGGGAATTCCGGGGGTGAATATTTTCTCGGCTTTCCAGAACTGTTCAATTTCTGCGGTATCCTTCCAATAGCCTACCGCGAGTCCCGCCAGGTAGGCGGCGCCCAGGGCGGTGGATTC
>Ga0302304_10001677_pt1 | contig 11550 bp, 6 predicted proteins | sample III_Palsa_E2_2_FD_198769 | JGI IMG/M metagenome (GOLD analysis project Ga0302304, IMG submission 198769) | Peat permafrost microbial communities from Stordalen Mire near Abisko, Sweden - III_Palsa_E2_2 | ecosystem: Environmental > Terrestrial > Soil > Palsa > Peat permafrost | place: Sweden...
GAACGTTTTACAGGCATCGGGCAATACAGCCGATTTTTTTGTTGTACATAATTATTATACGCCTTACGAACAAAACTCAACACCTGCTGTCATTTTGGGCACACCGGCACCGGGTACTTCTGGTATGATGAGCTGGATAAAATCATCGGCGCAAGCGGCCGGGGTTACGCAAAAACCGGTAGCGATGGATGAGTGGAACATTTTCGCCACCGGATCGAACCAAATGGTATCCAACGTTGCGGGCTTACACGCGGTTATGGTTTTGGGCGAGGCATTAAAAGATCAGATCAGTATGGCCAGCCGCTGGGACCTGGCCAACTCCTGGGATGGCGGCGACGATCAGGGCTTGTTTAACAACTCATCGCCCGCGGGTGGCGCCGAGCCTAACGCGCCGGCCTGGAACGCGCGCCCGGCCTTTTACTATATGTATTATTTCCAAAATTTTATTGGCGATCATTTGGTAAGCAGCAGCAGCAACAGCGGCGATATTGTGAGCTACGGCTCATCCTACACATCGGGGCAGGCGGGCGTTATTTTAGTAAACCAGGGCACCGGCGATCATGTGGTAAATATTAACTTTAAAAACTTCGCGGCAGGCAGTAATTACTACTACTACACGCTCAAAGGCGGAACGGATAACAGCCCGTTCTCTCATAAAGTATACGTAAATGGTGTTGGCCCGGCAGGTGATTCGGGCGGCCCCTTAAATTTCCTCACCATCCCTGCAAGTTCTTCGGGCATAACCGGCGGTATATCGGTTACCGTTCCGGCATTGGGAGCAGTATATTTGGTAGCCGATAAAAAATAAACAACATGAAAAAAAACTTAGCTCAGATACTTGTAATCGCGCTGTGCTGCCTGGGCAGCACCCATTTATTCGCCCAAAAATTTGAAGAACTGGGCCAAACGCCGCCTATGGGCTGGAACAGCTGGAACACGTTTCAAACCAATATAAACGAGCAAATGCTGAAGGATATGGTGGATGCCTATGTATCATCGGGCATGCGCGATGCAGGTTACACCTATTTTGTACTGGACGATGGCTGGATGTCGATGGATAGGGACAGTAACGGCAACCTGGTGGCCGATCCTAAAAAATTCCCTGACGGCATGAAGGCATTTGCCGATTATGTACACTCCAAAGGCCTTAAATTTGGCATATACAATTGCGCCGGCACAAAAACCTGCGCGGGTTATCCCGGTACACATGGTTATGAGTACCAGGATGCACGTTTATATGCATCGTGGGGGGTGGATTATTTAAAATTCGACTGGTGCAATACCGATAGCATAAACGCCCGCGACGCTTACACTACCATGAGCAGGGCCATACGCGCCGCAGGCAGGCCCATGATCTTCAGCCTGTGCGAGTGGGGCAATCACCAGCCCTGGCTATGGGCAAAAAACGTGGGGCAGCTGTGGCGAACCACCAGCGATATACATGCCGGGTTTGATAAGGACCTGAGCTATGGTTCGTGGACATCGTACAGTGTGATGCACATTCTCGATCTGCAAGTGCCTATCAGGCAATACGCCGGGCCGGGCCACTGGAACGACCCCGATATGCTGGAAGTAGGCAACGGCATGAGCTATGCTGAAGACAAGGCGCATTTTTCGCTGTGGTGCATGCTGGCCGCGCCGCTTATTGCCGGTAACGACCTGCGCAAAATGTCGGATCAAACCAAATCGATACTAACTAATAAAGAAGTTATAGCCGTTGACCAGGATTCCTTAGGCGTTGAGGGTTTTAGATATTATTCGTTCGACGGGCTGGAGATATGGGTAAAACCCCTAAAAAACAATGCCATAGCGGTATGCTTTCTGAACCGCTCATCGCGCCAGCAAAATATTTACTACAACTGGAAAGATCATGATATTACCGATAGTGTATCAAATATGCATATCGATTTTAACCGGGGCAGTTATTCGCTCCGCGACCTGTGGTCGCAAAAAAACATGGGCACCACCGATAAAACCTTTAAGCAAAGCATTGGTTCCCATGAAGTAATTATGCTGAAACTGAGCAAGATCAATTAAATGAAAAAATACCTGTCCGCAGCCTTAATAACGATGTGCAGCGCGCCATTGTTCGCGCAGCAAATATATCCGCCCAGTGATAAATTGGCCACCAGCGAAACGGTATGGCTGTACAGCAGTATGCAGCGTTTAGTAGGCGCGGGCGCACTTTTTGGCCACCATGATGATACCGCTTATGGTGTTGGCTGGAAGTATGACGATAACCGCTCGGACGTAAAAAGCGTTACTGGCAGCTACCCGGCCATATACGAGTGGGATTTTGCGCAAATGGAGCATAAGCGCGACAGCGATATTAACGGCATGCCTTTTAAATTGCAGCGCAAACTGGTTCGGCAAGCTTATGACCGGGGCGGCATAAACGAGTTTTGCTGGCACATGGATAACCCATCGGACGGGAAACGTGCCTGGGACACTTCACAAAATACGGTAAAGGATATTATCCCCGGCGGATCGCATCACGCTACCTACGTTCAATACCTTGATAACATTGCCGAATACGCGCATACCTTAAAAGGGCCGGATGGCGAAGCTATCCCGCTGCTTTTCAGGCCATTTCATGAGCTTACGGGCAACTGGTTCTGGTGGTGCAAAAATACCTGTACCCCCGAAGAATTTAAAACCCTGTGGCGCTTTACTATTGATTATTTGCGCAATACCAAGCAACTGCATAACCTCATTATTGTATATTCGGTAGCTGATTTTAACAGCAAAGCCGATTTTTTGGAGCGTTACCCCGGCGATGATTATGTGGATATTATCGGTTTTGATAATTATTGCTTTAAAAGCGTGGCCAATTACCAAAAAAACCTGGATATGCGTATGGGCCTGCAACTGGAAATAGCCAAGGAACACCATAAACTGGCCTCGCTGGCCGAAACCGGTTACCAGGGCATACCCATGGCCGATTGGTGGACGAAAATACTGCTTACCGAGATAAAAAAATACAGCAATACCTCGTTTGTGCTGGTTTGGCGCAATGCAGGTATGGAGCAATATTTTGCCCCCTATCCCGGGCAGCTGAGCGCTGATGATTTTAAACATTTTTCGGAGGATGAGCATACCCTATTTCAAAACCGGCTTACCCCTTTAGCCGTATACGGAAAATATATACCGCCTAACGTGCAATAAATAATGAAGTATATTTCCGGCATTATGATCGCGGCTTTTTGTGTTTCGGCAGCTTTTGCAAAGCCCGTAAAACCTGCCGGACTGAATTTTTATAAGGCAAACGACAGCCATATTAAATATATAGGCCGGGTTGATTTTAAAAACCGGTACAAACCCAAATTTTGGTCGCCGGGCGTGTATGTGCAAGCTAAATTTAAGGGCCGGTACCTGAAAATATATTTGAAAGATGAAGAACTATACGGTAACAACCACAATTACCTGGAGATAGCGGTTGACTATAACAAACCTTACCGGATTAAGCTGAGCGGCAAGCTCAATAAAATTATAGTCGCGGGGAATTTATCGAACGGGGTGCATACGGTAACAATTTGCAAGGACACGGAATCGGGCATTGGTTATATCCAGTTCCTGGGGCTGAAATGCGCTGAATTACTGCCGGTACATGAACCCAAACGAAAAATTGAATTTATAGGTGATTCCATTACGGCGGGAACAGGCAGCGACCAATCGTTAATTAAATGCGACCAGGGCCAATGGTACGATCAGCATAACGCCTACATGAGCTACGGCCCCACTACTGCGAGATTGCTGAACGCGCAATGGTACCTAACGGCGGTAGCGGGCATTGGGATGATACATAGCTGCTGCAATATGAACATTACCATGCCGCAGGTATTTGACAAGGTAAACCTGCGAAACGATACCCTGAACTGGAACTTTAAAAAGTATACGCCCGATGTACTTACCATTTGCCTTGGGCAGAACGATGGCAAAGCAGATTCAGCGGCATTTTGCAGCGCGTACGTGGCTTTTATTGGTCGGCTTAGGACGCATTACCCCGAAGCGGATATCGTGTGCCTGAACAGCCCTATGGCCAATGCTGAACTAACGGCAGAACTCAAGAGATACATTTTGGGCATTGAAAGATATATGCGCGATAGCGGCGATAAGAAAATATCACATTACTTTTTTAGCCGGAGCTATAACGATGGCTGCGGCGGGCATCCGAGCGTGGAACAGCATCAATTGATTGCGGCACAACTGGCGGGGTATATTAAGGGTTTGAAGGGGTGGTGATAGTTATCACTCATTAAAATTAAACAAAAAAGGCTTTAGCCCGGATCGGGTTAAAGCCTTTTTGTTTACATAATACGCGATCATTTTGCGGCCAGAACCGGCAACTCCTGCTTCTCTACATTCCATCCTTCAACCAAAACTGTTGGTGTTTGGCCGCCTAATTTGGCTGTGGGGGCAGTCGCAGTTAAGGTAATGCTTTCGCCGGGTGCCAATGTAAAATAGTTGGCCGACCAGTACGTGGGCATCACTTCTTCGCCAGCCAGCATTAGCTGCGGGTGGATGAAGAATGCGAGTTGCTTGCTGCTATTGCTGATCTGCAGGGTGTAGGTGTTTTCCTTATAGCCCTTTTCAGTTTTTATGATGCGGGAATTCAGCGTAGTTTGCGGCATGGTGTTAAGCGGGGTGTAATCGTTGCCGGGAGCCATCCAGTAGGCATTGCGTGATATGGTTTTGCCGGAGGCGTTTTGCAGGCTGAGCACTACAAAGCACATTTGTTTCACATCGGCAAGAGCCGCTTTTAAAGGCATAGCAGGTGCTGTGCCGGTGCTGCTTAAACTAACTGCCGCTGTATGATGATACAGAAGTTTACCATCTACCGAATATACATCGGCACGGGCGGTGAGGTTACCGGTGCCGTTAAAGGTACGGTTGATGACCGCCGCAGTGGAATCATCCTGATTAAACTGTATGTGGATGGGTTCGCAGGCGTTTTGCATGGCGTAGTAGCCCGCGTTGGGCTCCAGGTACCAATCGTATATTTGCCATATTACGCTGGGCAGGGCGGCGTTAAGCTTCCAGAGCATTACACCGCCGGTTTGGTTCAGTTTATGGCCGTCGGCTTCAAAAATGCCCTGATAGCCGGTGGCGTTCATGAGCTGCATTTTGTCGGAAAAATTAACCATGCTGGTTGGCGCGCCATAGCGGCTCACCATATCCTTATAATATTCGTCGTATTTACCGGCGCCGGTGCAGGCATCGTGGTATCCCCAGCTATTGTTGAGCGGGAAGGGCAGTTTAGGATCCCAAACCAGGTCGGTAATTATTTTGGGCAGGGTGCTGTATGGTGGCTGCGAGGGCAGGCCGGTTTCATCTTTAAAAACCCAATCCTTACCAGCATCGGCCAGTTTATAGTATTCTTTGGCATCTTTCCAGGCATAAGGGCCGCCGCTGTACACGCCGGATGATTTATCATCCGGATAAGAACCCTTCCACCCTGTAGGCAGCTTGGCAAAGCCGGATGAGCAGGGAATGAACGGCCGCGTGCCATCCATATTGATCACGTTGTTGCGCATGGCATCGTATAGCTCCTTGCGGGCATGGCCCTCGTTGCCGCCAGTCCACACCAACAGGCTGGGGTGATTACGTACCCGGTATATGGTGCTGACCACATTTTTGATGAACACATTGGTTTCCAGCGGCCAGTTGGGCGATCCCTTGAATTCGCCCTGGGTATCGCCGGTAATCCAAAAATCCGACCATACCATCAGCCCGTACCTGTCGGCAGCGTTCCAGAAAGCATCCGGCGGGGTAACACCCCCACCCCATATCCGCACCAGGTTCACGTTGGCATTGCGGCACAGGTGCATTTCATAATCATAGCGGGCCGAATCGCGGTTCACCATCATATCGGGTACCCAGGCACCGCCAACCAAATGCACACGTTTGCCGTTCACATAAAAATCGCGGCGCAAAAAGCCGTTCACATCGGTTGAGGTAGAGCCTACCGTGCGTATGCCAAATACAAAGCTGGTGTCATCGGCTATGCCGGCGGCATCGGTATATTGCAGGCGAATGCGGTATAAATTTGCCCTGCCATAACCGTTTGGCCACCATAAATGCGGATGGTTCACGGTGATCTGGCCGGCACTGCCGCCCGCTACATCAACTATTTTCGAGGTGTTTGAGCTTACGGTAACGCTTTGGGTAAACTGCATAGCCGCACCCATAAAGTTTTCGGGTTTAATGGAAACGCTAAGCGTTCCTTTTTTGGCGAAGGCGGTATGATTGCTCAGCGTTAAGTTGAGTGATAATTTGGCGATGCCGGTATCGGGCAAATTGGGCAGATCAGTTTTTAACTGCGGGTGGCCGATGGTTACCGCGCCGGTGGTACGCAGGTAAACGGGCTGCCATATTCCCATGTTACGGTCGCGCACGGGTGGCATCCAGTCCCAGCCTACGGAACACAGCATGGTAACGTTCTTACCAATATCGCCGGTGGGGCCGCCATTCTCATAAAAAGGGCCCATCGCTTCCAGTTGTTCTTTGGCGGGATAGCCCGGTTCATCCAGCGGGAATATTTTTACAGCCAGGGCATTGTCGCCACCGGCATTAATTTGTTTGCTCACATCAAGGCTGTACTCGGCAAACATGCCTGCCATCTGGGTGGAATCGGTTATCTGGGTGCCGTTAACCCATACCTCGGCGCGGTAATTTATCCCTTTAAATATCAACTGAAAAACCCGGCCCCTATCGCTTGCCGGCACTTTGAATGTGCTGCGGTACCAGTAAGGTTTTTTCCAGGGGTTGGGCTGATTAGGGATAAAGCTATATTGCTCCAGGTTGTATTCCTTATTAAATTTGTCCGACGCATCGGGTATCAGCATATTATTTAAACCGAGATAGGGCGATGGATAAACCTTATTGGCCACCAAGCCGGTTAATACTGTTGAGGGCACTTTAACCGGGAACCAGTAAACACTTGAGTTGTATTTTATGGACGACAGGACATCGCCTTTATCGCTCACCAGGTAGCTTGACTGGAGTTGAAAATCCGTTAGCTTAACCTGCTTAATATTACCCTGTTGTGCGTACAGGCTTGTCGCGGCCAGGGCGCTGCAAAAGAATATCAATATAAATTTAACATGTTTTTTTATCATGGTATGGTGGTATTTTTGTGATTTAAGCGGTGCCGGTAGTTATTACCGTTTAATGGCGTTGCTTAACAGTGATGAAATATAGAATTTATACCTTTTTAATCAGTTATATTTTTATCGCAATTGTTGACACTATTTTACCATTAAGCTGATAAATTTTCTACTTGCTGATATATTAGCGGATAGCTTTAGCGAAGCTTTACGATAAACCCGATTATAAACCTGTGTTGTTTTATGAAAAAAGTAATATTTATTGCCGCTATTTTATTTACCGCAATTTATACAAAAGCGCAGCATATTAATGCCGCCAGTGCCATAGATAAAAAAGTTGATGCCCTGCTGGCCAAAATGACCCTTGAAGAAAAAGTAGGACAAATGACGCAGGTAACGCTGGATGTGATATTGAAAACCGGCCCTGATAAAAAAGCCATACAACCGCTGCAAATTGATACCGATAAACTGAAAGAGGCCATTTTGGTACACCATGTAAGCTCGATACTGAATGTAAGCGGCGGTGCGGCTACACGCGAGGTTTGGTACCAGTTGATCAGCACTATTGAGCAATTTGCCGCGCGCGACCGTTTAAAGATACCCGTTATATATGGCATTGATGCCATGCACGGCATGAACTATACCGTTGGCGCTACGCTTTTTCCGCAGGAGATTGGCATGGCGGCAACCTTTAACCCGGAACTTGCTGAACGCGAAGGCGAAATTACCGCCTATGAAACCCGTGCCAGCTATATCCCCTGGAATTTTTCGCCGGTGCTTGACCTGGGGCGGAATGCCTTGTGGCCCCGCATTTATGAAACCTTTGGCGAAGATCCGTTTTTGGCTAAAACCATGGGCGCGGCGGTTATTAAGGGCTACCAGGGTAATGATATTGGCAACAAATACAAAGTGGCATCGTGCATGAAACATTACCTGGGCTATAGCTTCCCGCTGGATGGCAAGGACCGTACCCCGGCCTGGATACCCGACCGCTACATGCGCGAATACTTTTTACCATCGTTTGCGGCGGCGGTAAAAGCTGGGGCAAAATCGGTAATGATCAATTCGTCTGAAATTAACGGCATACCGGTACATGCCAGCCATTATTTACTCACCGACGTGCTGCGCGGCGAGCTGAAATTTGACGGCATAGCCGTTAGCGACTGGCAGGACATTATTTATTTGCACGACAGGCACCACGTTGCCGCCACCCAAAAAGATGCCGTGATGATAGCCATAAACGCCGGTATCGACATGAGCATGGTGCCCTACAACTATACCTTTTGCGATTATTTGCTGCAACTGGTTAAAGAAGGCAAGGTGCCAATGAGCCGCATTAACGAATCTGTTAAACGGATATTAAAAGTAAAGTATGAACTGGGCCTGTTTGAGCACCCGGTGGGCAACCCCGGCGATTACCCTAAGTTTGGTTCGGCGGAGTTTGAGCAGGCGAGTTTAAAGTCGGCTACCGAATCCATCACCCTGCTAAAAAATAACAACAACCTGCTTCCGCTAAAAAAGGATATGAAAGTGCTGGTTACCGGCCCATCTGCAAATACCATGCAAGCGTTGGATGGTGGCTGGAGCTATACCTGGCAGGGCAATTTCAGCGATAAATTCGCGGCGGATAAAAACACCATTCTGAAAGCCATCAGCCAAAAAATAGGCGCGGCAAATGTTAGCTTTGAACCGGGCAGCAGTTTTGATAGCCTTGAAAATGTGGATGCCGCTGTAAAAGCGGCTAAAAACGCTGATGTGATCGTACTGTGCCTGGGCGAAAGATCATACGCGGAAAACCCCGGCAATATTGATGACCTCGACCTGCCAATGGCACAGCAGCAATTAGCCAACGAACTTGCCAAAACCGGCAAACCCATTATACTGGTAATGGCCGAAGGCAGGCCGCGCATTATAACCGGGATAGAAAGCCAATCGGCGGCTACCATCATGACCTACCTATCGGGCAACGAAGGCGGTAACGCGCTGGCCGATATATTATTCGGCGATGCCAATCCATCGGGTAGATTGCCCTTCACCTATCCGCGCCACGCTAACGCGCTGGTAAATTATTACCGTAAAAACATTGAGAACGGTAACAGCGACGATGGGCACGGCTACAACCCGCTGTATGAATTTGGCTATGGATTAAGCTATACCAGTTTTAGCTACAGCAACCTGCACACCAGCAAACCCGATCTGAAGGATGGCGAAAGCCTAAGCATATCTGTCGATGTGAAAAATACGGGCAGCCGCGAAGGGAAAGAGAGCGTACTTTTATACATCAGCGAGGAATACGCCAGTGTTACGCCAGATACCAAAAGGTTAAGAGGTTTCCAGAAGATCGATCTTCAGCCTAATGAAACACGCACGGTAACCTTTAAAATTATGCCGAAAGACATCGCATTTATTAATGATATGAGCCAATCGGTTACCGAGGCCGGCGAGTTTACCATCAGGCTTGGCGATCAGACACAAACTTTTGTCTATAAAACTAACGTCGCGCCATCCCGAACGGGCAGGTTATAAGCATATCAGCCAAAAAACAACATGAAAAGACCTATTTTAAGCCTATTGTTAAGCCTGCTTGCTACCGCTGGATTCGCGCAATTAAAGCAGTATAATATTACTGATTACGGCGCGGTGGCTAATTCGGGCATTACCTGTACCAAGGCCCTGCAAGCCGCTATTGATGCCTGCAACGCCCATGGCGGCGGCGATGTGGTTGTGCCAACCGGCGTATTTATGATAGGCACCACGCACCTTAAAAGCAATGTGCATTTGTACCTGCAAAGCGGCGCCATACTGCGCGGCAGCGCCAATATTAACGATTATGAGCCTTATACCCCCGATACGCCTTATGTGCCCATACACAAGGGTATGTTTTTTACCCAGGATGCCGAAAATGTAAGCATAAGTGGACAGGGACAGATAGATGGCAACGGCGACAGCTATTTTGAGCTGGATAAAGCCAAAACGCTGGATACATCGGTAACCAGATACAGCAGGCAAGGCGCCAACTTTCGCCACGTGGCGCAGGGCATCGGCGACGGCCCGGTGGTACCGAAGGACAGGCCCTACCAGATGTTTGTGTTCAGCAATTGCAAAAGGGTTACCATTGAGGATATTTTTATTACCAAAGCACCATTTTGGTGTATGCACCTGGCCGATTGCGACGCGGTAAAGATCAGCGGCATACGCCTGTGGAACAATTTACTGGCACCTAATGCCGATGGGATAGACATTACCAGCTGCACCAACGTGATAGTAAGCAATTGCGATATACGTACCGGCGATGATTCCTTCGCCATTACGGGTTTCGACCATCATTTCGAGGTACCAGGCTTTGAGCACCTGCACCATATTTCGGAAAATATTGTGATTACCAATTGCAATTTGCAATCATCGTCGAGCGCTATCCGCATAGGCTATTTAGATCAGAATACGGTGCGCAACGTACAGATCAGCAATATCAATATTACCAATTCAACCCGTGGCATCGGCATTTTTTTGCGCGACCAGGGTTCGCTGGAGAATATTTCATTCTCCAACATTTATATTGAAACCCATTTGCGCACCGGCGACTGGTGGGGCAATGCCGAACCGATACATATATCGGCCATCAGGGGCAAGGCAAACGTGAAATTAGGGCAGATAAGGCACGTTAGCTTTAGCAACATAGTTTGCAAAGGCGAGAACGGCATATTGCTGTACGGCACCCCGGAAAGCGTTTTACAGGATATTTCCTTCGACCATATACGCTTTGAATTTACCGATAGCAAGCTAAACGATGTAGCGGGCGGCAACATCGACCTGCGCGGCTGCTTGTACGCGAAGGATGGCTTGTTTAAAAGCGATATTCCCGGTTTGCTGGCGCAATATGTTGACGGTTTGAGGATAAACGACCTGCAATTGCAGTGGACCAACCCGCGCATGCCCTGGCTAACCAATGGTATTGAGGTGAACCACTTTAAAAACCTGGATATTACCAATTTTAAAGGTACCGGCGCGCCCAATAACCCCAAGGCCTACCCTATTGTGGTAACTGATGGTGAGGGGTTTAAAACTGATGAAAATGGGGTAGATGTGAGGGAAGTGGGTGTGAAATAGCGGGGTGTGAGGTGTTTTGTGAGATATGAAATGATTCACCGCTCATTGCCGCTGCGCTTTGGTTATAAAGGTATTATTGGTTCATTTAGTATTAGGCCGATAGGCTAGTTCTTTTGTCTGTCGACAGAAAAGAACCAAAAAATCATTCGTCCGAAATGCTTCTTGCCGCACGCGGCCTTTACCCTGCAAACCGGTTTAAACCGGGGCTGCAATCTTTTTTACCCTTGCTTCGCACACACATTGCCCCACGTGCATGAATCCCGATAGCTATCGGGATTGCTATGCCCTGCCTCGCTCGGGGCCACCATTGTCCCGATAGCTATCGGGATAACCGTTT